>Ga0308161_1002594_pt1 | contig 18910 bp, 16 predicted proteins | sample PhyFR2_FD_201034 | JGI IMG/M metagenome (GOLD analysis project Ga0308161, IMG submission 201034) | Phyllosphere microbial communities from UC Gill Tract Community Farm, Albany, California, United States - DLSLF.R2 | ecosystem: Host-associated > Plants > Phyllosphere > Unclassified | place: USA...
CCTACTCGCGTTTTCTCGAAGCCAAGAGCCTGAAACCGCGCTATGGCCAACGCCTGATGATCGCCGAAGTTGCCAAGGTCCTCGGGGATATCGACACCGACGACGAAGGTCGCCGCGAGGGTGACCCTGCGGTCGTGGCCGTCGAAGCCGGCACCGGTACCGGCAAGACCGTGGCCTACAGCCTGGCCGCGATCCCTACCGCCAAGGCCGCGGGCAAACGCCTGGTGATCGCCACCGCCACCGTCGCCCTGCAAGAGCAGATCGTCTACAAAGACCTGCCTGACCTGATGCGCAACAGCGGCCTGAACTTCACGTTCGCCCTGGCCAAGGGTCGCGGCCGCTACATGTGCCTGTCCAAGCTCGACGTGTTGTTGCAGGAAGGCCACGCGCAGACGGCCACGGCGTCGCTGTTCGAAGAAGAAGGCTTCAAGATTGAGGTTGATGAAGTCAGCCAGAAGCTGTTCACCAGCATGATCGAGAAACTCGCCGGCAATAAATGGGACGGCGACCGCGACAGTTGGCCCACCGCCCTGGAAGATGCCGACTGGGCGCGCCTGACCACCGACCATAGCCAATGCACCAACCGCCATTGCCCGAACTTCGGCCAATGCGCCTTCTACAAGGCACGCGAGGGCATGGGCAAGGTCGACGTAATCGTCACCAACCACGATATGGTCCTGGCCGACCTGGCCCTGGGCGGCGGCGCTGTGTTGCCGGACCCCCGCGACACGCTCTACGTGTTCGACGAAGGGCATCACCTGCCCGACAAGGCCATCGGCCACTTCGCCCACTACACGCGCCTGCGCTCCACCGCCGACTGGTTGGAGTCCACCGCGAAGAACCTCACCAAATTGCTGGCCCAGCACCCGCTGCCCGGTGACCTGGGCAAGCTGATCGAGCAGGTGCCAGAGCTGGCGCGGGAGATCAAGACCCAGCAGCAATTCATGTTCAGCGCCTGCGAGCAGGTTGCCGACTTCAAGCCCGGCGAAGATGTGGAAGGCCGTGAACGCCCTCGCCACCGCTTTGTCGGCGGGATGATCCCCGAGCATATGCGCGAAATGGGCATTGAGCTGAAGAAGGGCTTTTCACGCCTGACCGATCTGTTCACCCGTCTCACGGATCTGCTCAAGGAAGGCATGGATGGCGAGGTCAATATCGGCATCGCCAGCAACCAGGCCGAGGAATGGTACCCACTGTTCGGCAGCCTGTTGTCCCGTTCCCAGGGCAACTGGGAGCTGTGGACTGCGTTTACCGTCGAAGACCCGGAAGACAACCCGCCCATGGCGCGTTGGCTGACCTTGTCGGAAAGCGGCGCGCTGTTTGATATCGAGGTCAACGCCAGCCCGATCCTTGCCGCCGAAATGCTGCGGCGCAACCTGTGGAACGTGGCCTACGGTTGCCTCGTGACCTCGGCCACGCTCACAGCCCTGGGCACTTTCGACCGCTTCCGCATGCGTGCCGGGCTGCCGAAAAAAGCCGTCACCGCCGTGGTGCCGAGCCCGTTCCACCACGCCGATGCCGGTGTGCTGCGGGTGCCGGACCTCAAGGCCGATCCTCGGGACGCGCCGGCCCACACTGCGGCGATCATTCGTGACTTGCCGGGCCTGGTCGAAGGCTCCCGGGGCACGCTGGTGCTGTTCTCCTCGCGCAAGCAGATGCAGGACGTGTTCGACGGCCTCGACCGCGACTGGCGCAAGCAAGTGTTTATCCAGGGCAACCTGTCCAAGCAGGAAACCCTGAACAAGCACAAGGCGCGCGTCGATGGCGGCGACTCCAGCGTACTGTTCGGCCTGGCGAGCTTTGCCGAGGGTGTCGACTTGCCGGGCGCGTACTGCGAGCACGTGGTGATCGCCAAGATCCCGTTCTCGGTACCGGATGACCCGGTGGAGGCCGCGTTGGCCGAGTGGATCGAAGCGCGGGGCGGTAACCCGTTCATGGAAATCTCGGTGCCGGATGCTTCCCTGAAGCTGGTGCAGGCCTGCGGGCGCTTGCTGCGTACCGAAGAAGACCGGGGCACCATCACCTTGCTCGACCGTCGTTTGGTCACCCAGCGCTACGGTAAAGCTATCCTCAATGCTTTACCGCCGTTCCGGCGCGAAATTTCTTAAGCCACCGTGGGCGGATTCGCCCACTTCGTGGTCTATCTCATCAATGTCATCAGGCCATTCACCGGCCGTCTGGGAGAACCTTGCTCGTATGATTCGCACGCTGCCCGCCCTTTTTGCCCTGCTGCTCACTGCGCCCTTGATGGCTGCGCCTGCTGGGCAACAAACCCTGTTCAACTTCGTCCGGCCTGCCGATGTGGTCAAGGTGGCGACCCAGGACGCCAGCCTGCCGCAATACAACGCCGAGCAAACCCCCGAAGGTGAGGTGTTGCGCCGCATCACGTTCAACCCGGCGGCCGAACCCAGCCTGGTGCTCAGCCCGCAGACCGGCGTGTGGGACTGGTCGCAATCCGGCGCCATGAGCCTGCGTATCCAGAGCGCCATGGACTGGGCGCTGACCCTCTACGTCAAGGTGCAGAGCAGTGACGGCAAGACCTTGGTCAGCCGCATCGACCTGCCGGCCGGCCCGGCCCAGACCCTGCTGATCCCGCTGCAAGCCAACACGCCACTGAGCCAGGGCATGAAGGCCGGCCCGCCAATGCCGATCACCGTGGACGGCCAACGCGTATTGCTGGCCGGCAGCGCGGGGGAAATCGACCGCAGCCAAGTGGTTTCGGTGACGCTGTCGATGATCAAGCCCAATGCGGCCCAAAGCATTCTGCTGGAGCGCTTTGGTGTGCAGGACAGTGAGCCGGTTTTGAAGGCCGCCTACAGCGAACTGGTGGACACGTACGGGCAATCCACCCGTGCGCGCTGGCCGGAGAAAGTCAGCAGCGACGAGCAACTCAAGGCCGCCGCCGCCAAGGAGCAAGCCCAGCTCCAGGGCTGGCTGGCTGCGCGGGATAAATCCGCATTGGACAGGTTTGGTGGCTGGAACAAAGGCCCTGCATTCAAGGCCAGCGGCTTTTTCCACACCGAAAAGCGTGACGGCCGCTGGTACCTGGTGACGCCGGAGGGGCATCCGTTCTATTCCTTGGGCGTTAACACCGTGGCTGCGGACAATAGCCAGACCTACGTGGCGGGCCGCGAATGGATGTTCGCGGCGTTGCCCAAGGCCGGTGAGCCTTTGGACAAGTATTACGGCAGCGGCGATAACCGCACTGGCAACGGCGCCGGTGAAGGTCGTAGCTTCGGTGTCGGGCGTTGGTACGATTTCTACGGTGCCAATCTGCAGCGCGCTTACGGCGGCGAAGGCTTCGACCAGAAGCGTTGGGTGACCCACACTCTTGATCGTCTGCAAGCTTGGGGTTTCAACACCGTAGGCAACTGGAGCGCTGGAGAATTGGCCCGCGCCGACCGTGTGCCGTACACCTTGCCGCTGTCGATCGTCGGCGATTACGCCAGCATCAGCACCGGCACGGACTGGTGGGGCGGCATGCCCGATCCGTTCGACCCGCGCTTCGCCATGGCTACCGAGCGTGCCGTGGCCATCGCCGCCCGCGATCACCGTGACGACCCGTGGTTGATCGGCTTCTTTGCCGATAACGAACTGGCGTGGGCGGGTCCGGGTGATGATCCGAAATCCCGTTACGCCTTGGCCTACGGCACGCTGCGCATGACCACTGACGTTCCGGCGAAACGTGCGTTCCTCAAGCAATTGCGCGACAAATACCGTAACGAAGACGGCTTGTCGAAAGCGTGGGGCATCGAATTGGCGGGCTGGGAGCTGATGGAAGACCCAGGTTTTGAGCCACCCATGCCAAACCCGGAGCACCCGGAAATCGAGGCGGACTTCAAATACTTCCAGAAAACCTTCGCCGACGCCTACTTCAAGACCATCTCCGATTCCCTGAAATGGCACGCGCCGAACCAGTTGCTGCTGGGCGGTCGTTATGCGGTGAGCACCCCGGAAGCTGTCGCGTCGTGCGCGCAGTACTGCGATGTGCTGAGTTTCAACATGTATACCCTCAAGCCCCAGGATGGTTACGACTTCGCCGCGTTGCGCGCACTGGATAAACCGGTGCTGATCACTGAATTCAACTTTGGCTCTGCCGACCGAGGCCCGTTCTGGGGCGGTGTGACCCAGTTGGCGAGGGAAGAAGATCGCGCTGCGGCGTACGCCAACTTCCTCAAGCAGGCCATGGCCGAACCGTCGATTGTCGGCGTGCACTGGTTCCAGTACCTGGACCAGCCAGTGACCGGCCGTTTGCTGGACGGTGAAAACGGCCACTTCGGCCTGGTGGGCATCACCGATGTGCCTTACCAGGGGTTTGTCGACAGCGTGCGTAAAAGCAACCTGGCGACGGTAGAACAACTGGGTAAGGAAGCAGAAAAGGCCAAGGCGGCCAGCGCGGTTCGTGAAGGCGAAGGCGGTAAATCCGGGCATGACGGCAAAAGCGCGGGGCAGGGCGCCGGGCATGCCGGTGGGCACGCCGGAAACGGTCACTGATTGAAGGCTGACGGGTTCACAAAACCCACAAGGGCTGGAACAATGTCGGCCACTTTCCATGGTGTTTTTCGAGGCAGCTTACGTGCAGATTCAGGGTCATTACGAACTCCAGTTCGAAGCGGTACGTGAAGCGTTTGCCGCGCTGTTCGATGACCCGCAGGAGCGTGGCGCCGGGCTCTGCATTCAGATCGGCGGCGAAACCGTCGTCGACCTGTGGGCGGGCACGGCCGACAAGGACGGTGCCGAGGCCTGGCACAGCGATACCATCGTCAACCTGTTCTCCTGCACCAAGACCTTCACCGCCGTCACGGCCCTGCAATTGGTGGCCGAGGGCAAGTTGCAGCTGGACGCCCCCGTGGCCAGGTATTGGCCGGAATTTGCCGCTGCCGGCAAGGAAAGCATCACGCTGCGTCAGTTGCTCTGCCATCAGGCCGGGTTGCCGGCGATTCGCGAGATGCTGCCCACCGAAGCCCTGTACGACTGGCAATTGATGGTCGACACCCTGGCCGCCGAAGCACCTTGGTGGACGCCAGGCCAGGGCCATGGCTACGAAGCGATTACCTACGGTTGGTTGGTCGGCGAATTGCTGCGTCGCGCCGACGGGCGTGGGCCGGGTGAGTCGATTGTGGCGCGGGTGGCACGGCCTTTGGGCCTGGACTTTCACGTGGGCCTGGCAGATGAGGAGTTTTATCGTGTTGCCCATATTGCACGCAGCAAAGGCAATATGGGCGATGAGTCCGCGCAACGTTTACTGCAAGTAATGATGCGTGAGCCCACCGCCATGACTACACGGGCATTTGCCAACCCGCCGTCTATTCTGACCAGTACTAATAAACCTGAATGGCGACGCATGCAGCAGCCCGCGGCTAATGGTCACGGTAATGCACGCAGTCTGGCGGGTTTTTACAGTGGTTTGTTGGACGGTAGTTTGTTGGAAGCCGACATGCTCGAAGAGTTGACCCGTGAACACAGTATCGGGCTGGATAAAACATTATTGACACAAACTCGTTTTGGCCTGGGCTGCATGTTGGATCAACCGCAGTTGCCCAACGCCACGTTTGGCCTGGGCCCACGGGCTTTCGGGCACCCGGGCGCTGGGGGTTCGGTCGGCTTTGCCGATCCTGAGCATGATGTAGCGTTTGGTTTCGTGACTAATACATTGGGGCCTTATGTACTTATGGACCCCCGTGCACAGAAGTTGGTCGGAATATTGGCCGGTTGTCTGTAAACCCCTTGCTGTTTCACGTTTTTTTGTTACAAAGGCAACTATAAGAAGACGCTGAACGAAATTTTGTAACTTTAAAGTTCTGTAAGCGTCTGTTTAACGGGTCATCCAGACCCCCGTTTCTTTTCTCATTTTGTGGATATCTCATGTTATCGAACAAGTCCTTGGCACTGGCGCTTTGCCTCACCATTACTGGCTGCGCACAAACTCCACAGAATGATGCCGAGGGTGGGCATTGGTGGTCATTTGGATCTGATAAGGCGGCTACCAAGGACGCAGTGACCCAAACCGACGCCAAGCCGGATGCCAAACCTGCGGCTGGCGCCAAGCCTGCCGCACCTGTAGCTGCTGCACCCGCACCCGCACCCGCATCTGCTCCTACAGCCAAGGCTGACACTGGCTCCAGCTGGTGGCCGTTCTCCTCCAAAAGCGCCGACGAAAAAGCTGCCGATGCCAAGGCTGCCGACCTGAAAGCCGACCTCAAGGCCGCTACTCCGGCACCTGCCGCCGCGCCAGCCGTGGCCAAGACTGACAGCGAAACCCATTGGTGGTGGCCGTTCGAAAGCAAACCCAAGCCATTGTCCAAGGTCGACGTGACCAACGTGCCGATGCCTGATCCTAAAATCACCCAGGCCTGGTTGGACGACTATGAGCCGCGCCTGCGCGCCGCCATCAAGGACAGCAACCTGCAACTGGAACGTCGCGACAACGTGCTCGTCGTGATTGCCCCGGTCGATGGCTCCTACAACCCGAAACGTCCGGCCATGCTGCTGCCGGTTACCCTTGGCCCGTTCACGCGTGTTGCCAAGGCTGTTGAAGCCGATCCCAAGACCGCCGTACTGGTTCTGGGTCACGTAGACGCCACCGGCACCGCCCCGGCGAGCCAGGCGTTGAGCAAGGAACGGGCACAATCCATCGCTTCGATTTTCAGCCTCAGCGGCTTGAAGCAGGATCGCCTGATGCTGCGTGGCATGGGTGACCTGATGCCACGTGCGGCCAACGACAGCACCCAGGGCCGTGCGCTGAATCGTCGCATGGAAATTATGTTCACTCAGCGTACAACTATGTTGGCGCTGCTGAGCAAGTACAACTCGGGCAAGACGCCGCCTGTGGCTGAAATGGTTGCGGTACAGAACGTACCTGCACCGGCTCCTGCTGCCAAAGCTCCGGCGAAAAAAGCCCCGGCCGCCAAGAAAGCTGCCGCCAAGCCAGCCGCTAAAAAGGCGCCGGCCAAGCCAGCTGCCAAGAAAGCGGCCCCGGCCAAAGCCAAGGCTGCTGCACCGGCGAACGACCAGGCCAAAAACTGATCCGCTGAACCAGAAGGATAAAGCCGCATGACCCAGGCACTGGCCGATATGCGCCGTGACTACACACGGGACGGTTTGAGCGAGGCCCAGGCCCCGGACGAGCCGTTTGCGTTGTTCCACCAGTGGTTTGCCGACGCGGTGAAAACCGAGCAGCCACCGGTGGAAGCCAATGCCATGACCCTGGCAACGGTCGACCAGGACGGTCGCCCGCACTGCCGCATCCTATTGCTCAAGGGCCTGGATGCGCAGGGCTTTACCTTCTTCACCAACTATCAGAGCGCCAAGGGGCAACAGCTCGCGGCGCGGCCGTTCGCAGCCATGACGTTTTTCTGGCCGACCCTGGAACGCCAGGTGCGCATCGAGGGTCGGGTGGTCAAGGTCACGCCGCAGGAGTCGGACGCTTATTACCAGGTCCGCCCTTTGGGCAGCCGCCTGGGTGCGTGGGCTTCCCCGCAAAGCCAGGTCATCCGTGACCGTGAAGAACTGCAAGACCTGCTCACGGCCACCGAACAGCGTTTCAGCGATACCCAGCCCGACTGCCCCGAGCATTGGGGTGGCTATCGTCTGCTGCCGGAGCGTATCGAGTTCTGGCAAGGCCGCGCCAGCCGCCTGCATGACCGCCTGAACTACCGCCTGCAAGGGACCGAATGGGCCCGCGAGCGCCTGGCACCCTGAGCGGCACCTTTCGTCACCTCACCTGAATGTTGTTCGCAGCACCGACGTCTCTAAGGGAGAGACTTCGGTCGCATGCGGCTGCCCGGCTACAATGATGAAACCGTCATGACATCTCTTGGCACAAGAACTGAGCTACCGTTTGTCGAGTTTTTTGGTGCGGGCAGTCTGTACTCAGGCTGAATGAAAGCAGTTTTCTGTGGTGCTTGCCGTGACAGGCGCCAAGCCGCAGCGTCTAATGAACACCTGTCCTTTGGAGTTGATGCTATGCGTAAGTCCGTTTTACTGGTTGCCTGCTTTACCACCCTGTCGCTGCTGCTGGGTGGCTGCGCCTCAAGTTTGACCGGCGATTCGTATTCCCGTGATGAAGCGCGTCGTGTACAGACCGTGCGCATGGGCACCATCGAATCCCTGCGTCCTGTGAAAATCGAAGGCACCAAGACCCCAATCGGCGGCGCTGCCGGCGCAGTCATCGGCGGCGTTGGCGGCAGCGCCATCGGCGGCGGCCGTGGCAGCATCGTCACTGCGGTGATCGGTGCAGTCGCCGGCGGCCTGCTGGGTTCGGCCACCGAAGAAGGCCTGACTCGCACCCAAGGCGTGGAAATCACCGTTCGCGAAGACGACGGCAGCATGCGCGCCTACGTGCAGGCCGTGCAGGAGAATGAAATCTTCCGCATTGGCGACCGCGTGCGGATCATGACGGTGGACGGTACCAGCCGCGTTACCCGTTAAGCAGCAGGCAAAGAAAAACCCCAGCCGGGTGACCGGTTGGGGTTTTTTGTGGGCGTTGTCCAAGGGGGATCAGGCTTTCTTGCGACTCGCCATCGCCGTCACCACATACCCGATACATGCCGCCAATATCGACCCGGTCAGAATCCCCATGCGATCCTCGCCGGCAAACTCGCTGACGCCTGGTACAAACGCCAGGGAGCCGACGAACAGGCTCATGGTGAAGCCGATGCCGCACAGGATCGCCACGCCGAAGACCTGGCCCCAGTTGGCGCCGTTGGGCAGTGTGGCGAGGCCGGTCTTGATAGCCAGCCAGGTGAGGCCGAACACACCGACGGTCTTGCCGATCAACAGGCCGGCGGCAATACCCATGGGCACGTGGTGGGTGAAGCTTTCCAGGCTGACACCGGTGAGGGATACGCCGGCGTTGGCAAAGGCGAACAGCGGCAGGATGCCGTAAGCCACCCACGGGTGCAGGGCGTGTTCGAGGGTCAGCAGCGGCGAGGGCTCGGCGTTCTTGGTGCGCATCGGGATGCAGAACGCCAGCGTCACGCCGGCCAGCGTGGCATGCACGCCACTCTTGAGGACACAGACCCACAGGATCAGGCCGACGATCAGGTAGGCCCAGAGCTTGATCACGCCGAGGCGGTTCATCGCGATCAAGGCCACCAGGCACGCGCCTGCGCCAGCCAGGGCTGCGCCGGACAAATCGGCGGAATAGAACACAGCGATCACGATGATTGCCCCGAGATCATCGATGATGGCCAGGGTCATGAGGAACAGCTTCAGCGACACCGGCACGCGTTTGCCCAGCAGCGCCAACACGCCCAGGGCGAAGGCAATGTCGGTGGCCATCGGAATCGCCCAGCCCGAGAGGGCGCTCGGGAAGTCCTTGTTGATCGCCCAGTAGATCAGCGCCGGCACCACCATACCGCCGATGGCCGCCGCGCCGGGCAGCACCACTTGCGATGGTTTGGACAGATGGCCGTCAAGCAGCTCGCGCTTGACCTCCAGGCCGATCAACAGGAAGAACAGCGCCATCAGGCCATCGTTGATCCACAACAAGGCCGGCTTGTCGATTTTCAACGCGCCGATCTGCGCCACCACTGGCACGTCGAGAAACGCGCCGTACAGGTGCGACAACGGTGAGTTATTGATGATCAGTGCCAGGGCGGCAGCGGCGATCAACAACAGACCGCTGGCGGCTTCCAGCTGGAAGAAACGGGTGAAAGTGCTACGCAGAGCCAAGGGATGCTCTCCAATCCGGATTCAATAGGTGGGTACCCTAACCCGTACCGTTAGTTGTTAAAACAAAAGTTATATTCTTATTTGTTATAAGCAGCGGACCGGTTCAGTGTTGCGTCAGGGGCCGGGAATTGTGTGTCCAATTGAGTCGTTACTGTATCTGTGTCGAGTGTAGGAAAGATCCTAATATTGGCCTGGAAATCCTTAGAGAAACCCACCATGAGTGACCATCGTCCCTGGGCTCGCGAAGCCATTCGTATCATCGAAGCAGACTTCCAGCGCAGCGCTGACACCCACCTGATCCCCTTGCCGCTGCCGGGTTTGCCCGGTATCGAGTTGTACTTCAAGGACGAGTCGAGCCATCCCACCGGCAGCCTGAAACACCGGCTGGCCCGCTCGCTGTTTCTGTACGCGCTGTGCAACGGCTGGCTCAAGCCCGGAGCACCGGTGATTGAGGCCTCCAGCGGTTCCACGGCGATCTCCGAAGCTTACTTCGCACGGCTGCTGGGCCTGCCGTTTATCGCGGTGATGCCCGCCACCACCTCCCAGGAAAAAATCGCGCAGATTGCTTTCTATGGCGGCAAGAGCCATTTGGTGCAGGATCCGACGCAGATCTACGCCGAATCCGAACGCCTTGCGCAGGAAAGTGGCGGTCACTTCATGGACCAGTTCACCTATGCCGAACGCGCTACTGACTGGCGTGCGAACAACAACATCGCCGAGTCGATCTTCCAGCAGATGCGCTTTGAGCAGCATCCCGAGCCGAGCTGGCTGATTTCCAGCCCCGGCACCGGCGGCACCACGGCGACATTGGGCCGCTACGTGCGCTATCGCCAGCACTGCACCCGTGTGCTGTGCGCCGATGCCGAGCGATCGGTGTTTTTTGACTATTACCAGACCGGTGATGCCAGCCTGCGCCTCGATTGCGGTTCGCGCATCGAAGGCATTGGCCGGCCACGGGTCGAGGCGTCGTTTTTGCCGAAGGTGATCGATGCGATGGTCAAGGTGCCGGACGCGCTGTCACTGGCAGCCATGCATTACCTGGCTGAGCGGCTGGGGCGGCGAGTCGGTGGTTCCAGCGGGACTAACCTGGTGGGTGCGCTGATGGCGGCGCAGCAGATGAAGGCTGCGGGGGAGTCGGGTTCTATCGTGGCGATCTTGTGCGATGGCGGGGAACGATACGCCACGACCTATTACGACCAGGCATGGCTGGCAGGGCAGCGGTATGAGTTGGCCGAGTTGATGGCGGCCGTGGCGGCCAGTGTGGAGCGGGGCGAACCTTTGCCGGCCAGCGTCTTGCGCGCAAATATCTGACCCGACGCTCATCCAAATGTGGGAGTGGGGGCTTACCCCTCCCACATTCAAATTTGCGGTGTTCTCAGGCCTGGATGCCGAGCATATCCCGCGCCAACGCTTCGGCAATCCGAATCCCGTCAACGCCTGCCGACAGAATCCCACCGGCATAACCGGCGCCTTCACCGGCCGGGAATAGACCCTTCACATTCAAGCTCTGCATCGATTCGTCACGGGTAATCCGCAGCGGCGACGAGGTGCGGGTTTCGATACCGGTCAAGACGGCGTCGTGCAACGAGTAGCCTTTGATCTGCTTTTCAAAGGCTGGCAGCGCTTCGCGGATAGCTTCAATAGCAAATTCCGGCAGTGCCAGCGCCAGATCGCCCAAGGACACGCCCGGTTTGTAGGACGGTTCCACACTGCCGATGGCGGTGGACGGCTTACCGGCGATGAAATCACCTACCAGCTGTGCCGGGGCCTCGTAGTTACTGCCGCCGAGGATGTAGGCGTGGGATTCCAGGCGTTCCTGCAACTCGATACCCGCCAGTGGGCCGCCTGGGTAATCCACTTCCGGCGTGATGCCGACCACGATGCCGGAGTTGGCATTGCGCTCGTTACGCGAGTACTGGCTCATGCCGTTGGTCACGACGCGGTTCGGCTCGGAGGTGGCCGCCACCACGGTGCCGCCGGGGCACATGCAGAAGCTGTAGACCGAGCGGCCATTCTTCGCGTGGTGCACCAGTTTGTAATCGGCGGCGCCCAGCTTCGGGTGCCCGGCGTATTTGCCCAGCCGCGCAGCGTCGATCAGCGACTGCGGGTGCTCAATGCGAAAGCCCACCGAGAACGGCTTGGCCTCCATGTACACGCCACGGCCGTGGAGCATGCGGAAGGTGTCGCGGGCGCTGTGGCCCAGGGCCAGGATCACGTGCCTGGACAGGATCTGCTCGCCGCCATCCACCACCACGCCGTTCAGCTGGCCGTCTTCGATCAACACGTCCGTCACGCGTTGTTCAAAGCGCACTTCACCGCCGAGGGCGATGATCTGCTCGCGCATGTTTTCCACCACGCCGGTCAGGCGGAATGTACCGATATGCGGTTTGCTGACGTAGAGGATTTCTTCCGGCGCGCCGGCCTTGACGAATTCGTGCAGCACTTTGCGGCCGTGGAATTTCGGATCCTTGATCTGGCTATAGAGTTTGCCGTCGGAAAAGGTGCCGGCGCCGCCTTCACCAAACTGCACGTTGGACTCGGGGTTGAGCACGCTTTTGCGCCACAGGCCCCAGGTGTCCTTGGTGCGCTGGCGCACTTCCTTGCCGCGTTCGAGGATGATCGGCTTGAAGCCCATCTGTGCCAGCAGCAGCCCGGCGAAGATACCGCACGGGCCAAAACCGACGACGATCGGCCGCTCAACCAAACCCTCGGGGGCCTGGCCGACAACTTTGTAGCTGATGTCCGGCGCCGGATTGACGTTGCGGTCATCGGCAAACTTGAGCAGCAGGGCGGCTTCACCCTTCACGTCCAGGTCGATGGTGTAAATGAAGCACAGCTCCGACGTCTTCTTGCGGGCGTCGTAGCTGCGTTTGAACAGGGTGAAATCGAGCAGGTCATCACTGGCGATGCCCAGGCGCTGCAAGATGGCAGGCCGCAGGTCTTCTTCGGGATGGTCGATGGGCAGCTTGAGTTCGGTGATTCGTAACATGACAGGATCCGGTGTGCGGCGTTCGGTGAGGCCGGCGGTTTTGCAAACCGGCGATTATAAGCCCCAACCGTGGTTTCCCGTCATGCTAAAAAGCGCAGGATGCGATCAATCGTCCCGCGAACCACCGAAAGCCGCGCAGCCACGCTGGACTTGACCGTTGATCCGCAACTCGGCGGTCATGTGTTGCAGGCTGCCACTGACGCTGTCCACGCAGCGTTGCGGGGCCACCCACAGCTCGACGTGCTGGTTGTTGGCTTCGGTCATCAGGTTGAAGCGACCGTCACCGATCTGCTCCTCTACATACGGCACCGCCAGTGGCGGCTGGCCTTCGCGCTCAAGCACCATGCCCTTGGCGGTGACGTTCATCGCCCAGGCGGGCTTATGGCCGTTGGCGCGCAGGGTCATGCGCTTGAAGTCCGGGTCGTCGCAGGCGGAGGTCGAGCGCTCTACGCGATAGAGTTGTTGCAGGTCCACGCTGCCCTGAGTGCCGCTGGCAACGCCGGAGAACTTGCCGCGCAGGTCGGCAAACAATGCACCTTGCTGACCGGCCAGGGAGGCCGCTTCCTGCAGGATGCTGGTGCCACCGGTGTCGTTGATCACATAGTTGCGTTTGTCGTTGCACGGCTGGAACAACAGCTTGCCACCGACGGCCGTGAGTTCACCCTGCATGCGGGTCAGCCCTGCGAGAGAGGGCTTCGCCGGCTCGCTTTCGAACATCTGGCAAGCGGCGAACAGGGGAAGCAAGGCAAGCAGGGCGAGGGTACGGGCGGCACGCATAAGGGGTCTCCAGACAAGTGCCACCACGTTACGCAGGCTGGCGATGCATCACAAGCCCGGACACAGTCTGAGAAAAATGTTTTCAACGCTATCGGAAGTGAGGCATCGCCAATAGAGAGATTTCCTACACTTAGGGCGGGAATACCGTGAGAGTGTCGACGCTTTTGGATGTGAAGCGGCCATGAAGATCAAATCAAGCCTCTACGTACTTCTATTCTGGGCAAGTGCTGCTTTTTCAGATGATCCCGCCCGGCTCGTCTTCTCTTCAGCCAAAGACTTCACGCACATTTCGCTGGTGCTGAAAACGCCAGAGAATCCTGATCCCGCCTATGTAGAGGTGAATGTCACGTTGAGCCCAGAGGCGAAGGCAAGGACAGCAGCCACCACACTGCTTGTTTACCAGAAGTACATGACAGTCTACGTAGATGGTTATCCGCTCAATACGGCCAGGGTTCACGGGGTGCTGGGCGGGTATTTCAGGTTTTCGGTGCCGCGCAAGTTGGTCCTTGAGTGGATGTCTCAGTTCGCCGGTGAGGCGGTTATCTCTCAGCCCACGAAGTAGGTCTGGCCGGTCTGCAAGCCCTCCACGCTTTTTGCGTAGGCCAGTGCCACATCAGCGCCCGGAGCCGGTTTATAGCCACGGAAATACGGTGCGTAGCTGCCCATGGCTTCCACCAGTACCGTCGGGCTGACGGCGTTGATCCGCAGGCCCCGGGGCAACTCAATGGCGGCAGCCTTCACAAAGGCGTCGATTGCACCGTTGACCAAAGCGGCCGAGGCGCCGGTACGAATCGGGTCGCGGTTGAGAATGCCGCTGGTGAAGGTGAACGAGCCTCCGTCGTTGGCGTATTCACGGCCAATCAGCAGCAGGTTGACCTGGCCCATCAGCTTGTCACGCAGGCCCAGTTCAAAGTCGCTTTCGCTCATGTCTCCCAGCGCCGCAAAATTCACACTGCCAGCGGCACAGACCAGAGCGTCGAACTTGCCGGTCTGCTCGAACAGCGTGCGGATCGACGCGCTGTCGCTGATATCCACCTGGAAGTCGCCGCTGCTGCGGCCGATGCTGATCACGTCATGACGCTGAGCCAGTTCGGTCTTGACGGCTGAACCGACGGTGCCGCTGGCGCCAATCAATAGGATTTTCATGGTGCTGTTCCTCCAGGGGTAAGTGAGGGTTCAGTCTAGAGTGGCTTTTTAAGTGGATAAACGTGCTAATAGGCAACCTTTGGTTTTCAAATGGAAACAATCCATGAGCGAGATGGATGACCTGGCGGCCTTTGCCGTACTGATCGAAGCGGGCAGCTTTACCGTGGCGGCCGAACAGCTGGGCTGCAGCAAAGGCCAGTTGTCCAAGCGCATCTCCCAGTTGGAAGCGCAGTTCTGCGTTGTGTTGTTGCACCGCACCACACGCAAGCTCAGCCTGACGGCCGCCGGCGCGGCCTTGCTGCCGCAGGCCCAGGCGTTGGTGGTGCAAGTAGAACGTGCGCGTCAGGCATTGGCGCGGCTCAAGGACGATCTGTCCGGGCCGGTGCGTATGACGGTTCCTGTTTCATTAGGCGAAACCTTCTTCGATGGCTTGTTGCTGGAGTTTTCCAGGCAGTACCCCCAGGTGCAGATCGAGCTTGAGCTCAACAACAGCTACCGGGACCTGGCGCGGGACGGTTTTGACTTGGGGGTGCGTTCTGGGGCGATTGAAAACGAGCGTCTGGTGGCCAAGCCTTTGCTGGCCTGGCATGAGATGACCTGCGCCAGCCCCGCCTATCTGGAACAGCACGGCGAACCACTGACCCCGGCGGATCTTGCGGCGCACACCTGCTTGCTTAACAGCCACTACAGCGGCCGTGAGGAATGGCTGTATCACCAGCAGCACGAGTTGTTGCGGGTCAGGGTCAGTGGCACGTTCGCTTCCAACCACTACAACCTGTTGAAGAAGGCCGCGCTGGTAGGTGCCGGAATCGCCCGGCTGCCGTCCTACGTACTGCATTCGGAATTGGCTGACGGCCGATTGCGCTGGCTCCTGCGCGATTACCAGACGCGAAGCCTGCCGATGTACCTGGTTCACCCTTATCAAGGCGGCCTGCCCAGGCGTACCCAGGTACTGGCTGACTACCTGGTGGACTGGTTCAAGCGCAGCGGCGAGGCGCTGGATCGGCTTTAACGGGAGCGGCGGGCGATCAAGTGGTCGATGGACAAACAGCCTGGACCCTTGGCAACCAACAGCAACAACAAGGCAAGCCAAGTGCCGTGGGTGGGGTAGGCGTCCGGGTACACGAACAATTGAATAACCAACGTCATGCCGATCAAGGCAAGGGCCGAGAATCGCGTGGCGAACCCCACCACGATCAGCACCGGGAAAAAGTGCTCGGCAAATGCCGCCATGTGCGCGGCCACTTCCGGCGACAGCAACGGCACGTGGTACTCACTGCGAAACAGCGGCAATGTCGACGCGGCGAGTTTGGGTACGCCAAGCTGGAACGTGCCGCTGATCAGGTCTATCGCGAAACCTTCGACCTTGGTTTGCCCGGATTTCCAGAACACGGCTGCAATGGAGAACCGCGCAATAAACGCGATCAGGCTGTAGGGGATTTTCTCGAAAAGCACGATGGCCTGTCTGATCAGGCACGAAGGGGTGGTGTTCATGGCGATACCTTTTGTTCTGGGAGCAGGTGAGTGATGGCGTCGTGGTTGATCAGCAGTGACAGGCACTGGTGCAGGTCAAACTCGGCGCAGGCCTCAAGGGCGTCTGCCACGGCCGTTTCCAATGCTGCGCCGTGGTTCAGGCTATTGATAAACGCGACCGAGCCGCCGTCGATGGCGAAGACCTTGACGCTCAGTCCGTGGCGCAGCACCAGTGCACTTTGTGCGTGCCAGGGATCAAGGGTGGCCAGGGCGCCCTCGGTCTGGTGCGCCGCCCAAACTGCGACCACGGCGTAGGCGCAGTTCAAGGTGGCGAGGGATGGGTGCAGTTGCAGGCGCAATGCACCCAGCGCCGTTTGGGCCTGCAGGTTTTGCAGGACGAGCTGCTGATTCACCGACGGCGTATCCGCTGCGTGATAGGCACGAACCCGCAGGCGTTCCAAACGGGCCACATCGGCCAGGTAAGGCACGCTGGCGGCGAGTTCAAAACCCTGGATGAAGTCGGCGAATGTGCTGCCGTAGTCGCTCATCAACGGGCTGGCGGGTGGTGACGCCTGGACGTAAACTCTGGCCATTGCGCGGAAAAATTCATCACCTACCAGTTGCATCGTTACGGGGTACGCCGTGGCCAGTGCATTGATCAGTGCACTGTGGACGTTGTTGCGATACACCGCAAAACGACTGGCCGGGTCGGCGCCGTTATTGCTGAACAGGCCGTCCGGGCAGGGCTGATCGGGCGCCAGCAAGGCGCTGGTGAATGCGTCGTGAAGGCTCATGGGCGGACCTGGGATAAATAACGTTCGGCCTGATGGGCTTCAGCGTGCAACACGTTGAAGGCCGGCACTTGGTTGTCACGCTCAATCAGGGTGGCGACCGGGCCCGTGCGTGTGAGCACCTGCTCGTAAAGCTGCCACACCCTGTTGTCGATGGGGGCACCGTGGTCATCTATCAGCAGGCGATCACCCAGGCTGTCGGTGTCTTCGGCAAAACCTGCCAGATGAATCTCGCCCACGGCGTGCAACGGCAGGGCGTCGATGTAGGCCAGCGGGTCGCGTTGGTGATTGATGCATGACACGTAGACGTTATTCACGTCCAGCAGCAAGCCGCAGCCGGTGCGGCGGATGATCTCGCTGATGAAGTCAGTCTCGTCCAGGGTGGAGCGCTGGAACTGCAGGTAGGTCGACGGATTCTCCAGCAACATCGGCCGCTTGAGGGTGCTCTGCACCTGATCGACGTGTTCACAGACCCGGTTCAGGGTGCCGGCGTCGTAGGCCAGGGGCAGCAAGTCATTGAGAAACACCGGGCCGTGGCTGGACCAGGCCAGGTGCTCGGAAAAAGAATGGGGTTGGTAGCGTTCGATCAGCGCCGCAAGTCGTGCCAGATGCTCACGGTTGAGCGGGCCTTCGCCGCCGATGGACAGGCCCACGCCGTGCAGCGACAGCGGGTACTGTTGGCGAATCAACCCCAGGTAATGATGGAAAGGGCCGCCGGCAACCATGTAGTTCTCGGCGTGCACTTCAAAAAAACCGATATCGGGAAGGGTCTGGAGCACTTCGTTGAAGTGCTCGCTCTTGAGCCCCAGCCCGGCCCTGGAGGGAAGGCCGGGCGCCTGAGCCGTTGAGACCTTGTGCAGAGTGGAAAGCGTCATCGTCCGTACTCAGGCTGTGCGGGGTGTCAGGACTTGGCGGTGAAGGCCGCTTCCTGGCCGAAGCCGGTCGGCGAGGTGGAGCTAGGGGTTTGGGTGCAGGTGCCGGCAGGGACCAGTTTCCAGGCGTTGGCCTGGTCCTTGGTTTTGGAGGTGCCGGCACAGGAAGTGCCCGCGCCTGCGGCGCAATCGTTCTTGCCGGCTTCTGCGACGCCGAAGCACTTCTGCATGTCGTCGGCGGCGTGGGCGCTGGTGGTCAGGGCGGACAGGCTCAGGGCGGAACCCAGGGCCAGGATGAGGGCGGAGGCGGACAGTTTGGTGGTCATGGTGTATCTCCAGCAGTGGTTGTGTGGGCAGGCTTGAATGCCTGCATGCACCACTAGAGATGGGAGGACGATGTTCGTTACAAGGTCAGACGAAATAATTTCAAACAGCGCAAAAAAAAGTGGGAGGGGGCCAGCCCCCTCCCACTTTTTTGACCCGGTTTAACCGCCCAGGTAGGCCTCACGTACTTTCGGATCCGTCAGCAACTGCTCACCGGTGCCCTGCATCACCACCCGACCGTTTTCCAATACATAGGCGCGGTCGGCGATTTTCAGCGCCTGGTTGGCGTTCTGTTCCACCAAAAACACGGTCACACCGTCTTTACGCAGTTGTTCGATGATGTCGAAAATCTGCTGGATGATGATCGGTGCCAGGCCCAGGGACGGTTCGTCCAGGAGCAGCAGCTTGGGCTTGCTCATCAGCGCCCGGCCGATGGCGAGCATTTGCTGCTCGCCGCCGGACATAGTGCCGCCGCGCTGGCTGAAGCGTTCCTTGAGCCTTGGAAACAGGTGCAGCACCTTGTCCATCTGCTCCTGGTAGTCGCCCTTGTCGGTGAAGAACCCGCCCATGGCGAGGTTCTCTTCGACGGTCAGGCGCGAGAACACGCGGCGGCCTTCCGGCACTACCGCGATGCTCTTGCGCATGATGTGCGACGACTCCTGGCCCACCAGTTCTTCACCCATGTAGCGGATGCTGCCGCTGTGGGCCTGGGGTGAACCGCACAAGGTCATCAGCAAGGTGGACTTGCCGGCGCCGTTGGCGCCGATCAGGGTCACGATTTCACCCTGGCGCACTTCCACATTGACGCTGTGCAGGGCCTGGATCTTGCCGTAGAAAGTGGAAACGTTTTCGAATTGCAGCAT
>Ga0308161_1002596_pt1 | contig 18907 bp, 14 predicted proteins | sample PhyFR2_FD_201034 | JGI IMG/M metagenome (GOLD analysis project Ga0308161, IMG submission 201034) | Phyllosphere microbial communities from UC Gill Tract Community Farm, Albany, California, United States - DLSLF.R2 | ecosystem: Host-associated > Plants > Phyllosphere > Unclassified | place: USA...
TCTTAATCTTAAAGCATTAAGTTTGATAAATCCGGCGGCGTCTTTCTGATCATAGGCCCCATGATCATCTTCGAAGGTAACCAGTTTATCCGAATAGAGAGACTTTTCGCTTTGCCGCCCCTGAACAATAACATTACCCTTGTAGAGCTTTAGCGTCACTTCACCCTCAACGAATTGTTGCGAAACGTCGATTGCCGCTTGTAACATTTTTCGTTCGGGTGAAAACCAAAATCCATAATAAATAAGCTCGGCATAACGCGGCATTAGTTCATCTTTCAGGTGTGCTGCGCCTCGATCAAGCGTGATTGATTCGATCGCGCGATGTGCAGTGAGCAGAATGGTGCCACCAGGCGTTTCATAAATGCCGCGCGATTTCATACCAACAAATCGATTTTCTACAAGGTCTAGGCGACCGATGCCATTGTCATGGCCATATTTATTTAAGGTTGCCAACAAAGTTGCCGGAGACATTGCTTCGCCGTTAATCGAAATTGCGTCGCCCTTTTTAAACCCGATGGTAATGATCGTTGGCTTATCAGGCGCATCCTCCGGCGCAATCGTGCGGGTATGGACAAACTCTGGTGCAGGCTGTGACGGATCTTCCAATACCTTACCTTCGGAAGACGAGTGTAACAAGTTGGCGTCTATCGAGAATGGAGCATCACCGTGTTTATCTTTTGCGACCGGAATTTGGTTGTCATGGGCAAATTGCAATAGATCAGACCGGCTTTTGAAATTCCAATCCCGCCAAGGCGCAATGATTTTAATATCTGGATTAAGAGCATAGGCGGACAACTCAAAGCGCACCTGATCGTTGCCTTTTCCCGTGGCGCCGTGAGCAATGGCATCAGCACCGGTTTGTTCAGCAATTTCTATCAATCTTTTCGAAATGAGCGGCCGCGCAATCGCCGTGCCAAGGAGATAAACTCCTTCATAGGCGGCATTAGCCCGAAACATCGGATACACGAAATCGCGTGCGAATTCCTCTCGTAAATCATCAACGAAAATTTCTTTAACGCCCAGCAATTCCGCTTTACGTCGAGCGGGTTCGAGTTCTTCACCTTGCCCGAGATCGGCTGTAAATGTAACAACTTCCGAGCCAACGTGCGTTTGCAACCATTTAAGAATGATGGATGTATCAAGTCCGCCAGAATATGCGAGGACTACCTTTTTGATTTCGTTCGATTTTTTCATAATTTTTCCCGACGAAGATTGTTTCTTAATAAATTAACCAGAAAATTTTTGGAAAGTTGTTTTGTCGAATTTCAAAAATTTGATGTTCCAAATTATATCTATTGGTAACGATGATTCCGCCTGTTGCACAGCTTTACGTAAGTAAATTAATCTGGCAACAATTTTTTGCCTAAATCTTACGGACGTGCAAATACTGTAAGTAGTAAGCAGAATTTTATAAAAGAGGTTATTACCGAACCACCCTAGCCGATTGTGCAGCTTGCGGTTGTTTTGCTGAACGCGCGTTCAGTTCTGATTAAAGGCTTCAGTTGAGTTAAGAGTGGGCGCGGTCGCTCGTGAAGCTCCAATATAAGTAAACTTTTAGAGACGACCTAGACCCGAAACTGGTAAAATATATTCAATCATCGCGGTAAAAGAGCACCTGACGTTTAAACGATAGGAGCTCTATGAATCAAAATTCTGTTGCTTTTATTCAGACGGTTTCATTATCGGTACTTGGTATTACCACGTAGATCAAAACAATTAAAATCGTTATGAAGAAGCGAAAGGCGTCTGGTACGCCGTTCCACTCTTTAGACATCCACATCCCGAACCATTCACCGCCAATAGACATAAAGGCCACCTGCCAAATTAAAAATCCGAGCGACAAGCCAGCGATAGCAGTTCTCTTCGAACGATGAAACACGCCTATGGGTTGTTTTAAATTAATTAGCATGATGATAGCGCCAAGCCAGCAGAGGATCGCCGTTAACGTTTCACAGGTCACGATAGCCCAATAGCCAACATGCTGTAACACATTATCGGATATCGCGCGCGTTTTAATTGGAGCGTCAACAAAGATTGTATCCATTTGGAAAACATGATGGACAAAGGCGAGATTGACCGATGGGTAAGCTATATTCCCGATAGCTACCAATGTTGAAAACAGAGCAATAGCGGCAACGAAGGCAACTTTTGACAGGCGAATGATGAGCATAGGCGTCTCCTTTTTGTCGGTGTCATAAAAACTTTTTTTCTCTAATTGCAACATACATTTGCGTGAACGATAAGTGTAAGCGTTCTCATCAAATTCGTCGATTTTTTAATATCAATTCGTTAGACGTGCAGGAGATGCTTCTCTTTTTCTAATTCGTTTGTCAGGCTTCAAGGGTTGTGCCGCTACTTCAGAGGAGTATTTGGTAAAACTACGCAATCGAACTAATCACCCCCGAATGCGCCTAGGTTCCAAATTCTTCAACGGCCGCAACATTGCCGATTGGATACGAAACAAATTCGCTTGCTTGGTATAATGACGAGATATACTGCAACTTGTTACCCTTCTTTATTGCTTAGCTCAACCAATCGACTTTTTAGATCCAACAATCGACTAAAAAAGGCTTTTAGTTTGTGCTCGTTACTGCTAAATCGCTACGATGACAATTGATAGGTTCCACATACGTAATTTTTCGATCGTGGCTCACATTGACCACGGCAAATCTACTTTAGCTGATCGCCTGATTCAAACGACTGGCGGTCTTGATCTTCGTGAAATGAAAGATCAAGTGCTTGACTCGATGGATATTGAGCGCGAGCGCGGAATTACCATAAAAGCCCAAACTGTACGTCTTCAATATGAAGCTAAAAACGGCGAGACTTATGTCCTTAATCTGATTGATACGCCCGGTCACGTCGATTTCGCCTATGAGGTCTCGCGGTCGCTCGCGGCATGCGAAGGTTCGCTGTTAGTAGTGGATGCCTCGCAAGGCGTGGAGGCGCAAACTTTAGCCAATGTTTATCAGGCCATCGACAATAATCATGAATTGGTTGTTGTTTTAAATAAAATTGATCTTCCGGCCGCGGAACCTGATCGGGTAAAGCAACAAATCGAAGAAGTGATCGGTGTTGATGCATCGGATGCGGTCGAAATTTCAGCAAAAACCGGCCTAGGTGTTGGCGATGTATTGGAAGCGATAGTTCATCGGTTGCCTCCTCCACGAGAAGGTGACAGCCATCGCCCGTTGAAAGCGATGTTGGTGGATAGTTGGTACGACGCCTATCTTGGCGTTATCGTTCTTGTCCGTATTATTGATGGAATCCTCAAAAAGGGTCAAACCATCCGTATGATGGGCACCGGTGCGAAGTACCCAGTAGAGCGGGTCGGTGTTTTCACGCCGAAAATGGTTCAGACGGATGAACTTGGCCCTGGTGAAATCGGTTTTATAACCGCCTCTATTAAAGAGGTCGCAGACACCCGCGTAGGCGATACGATTACCGACGATAAACACCCATGTGACAACGCATTACCTGGCTTTAAACCTGCGCAATCGGTTGTTTTCTGCGGATTGTTTCCAGTTGATGCCGCGGATTTTGAAGATCTGCGCAGTGCCATGGGTAAGCTTCGCCTGAATGATTCCAGCTTTTCATATGAGATGGAAACTTCCGCAGCGCTCGGATTCGGCTTCCGTTGTGGCTTTCTTGGACTTCTTCATCTTGAAATTATTCAGGAACGTTTGGAGCGGGAATTCAACCTCGACCTGATTGCGACCGCGCCTTCGGTGGTTTATCGAATGAATATGATGGATGGATCAGTTAAGGAACTACACAATCCGGCTGACATGCCTGATATTATGAAGATCAATTCTATAGAGGAACCCTGGATACGGGCAACGATTTTAACACCGGATAATTATTTAGGCGCGATATTGAAACTGTGTCAGGAAAGACGTGGTTTGCAGGTCGACCTTTCCTATGTTGGTACACGGGCCATGGTTTCTTATGATCTACCCTTAAACGAAGTGGTTTTTGATTTTTATGACCGTTTGAAATCAATCTCTAAAGGCTATGCCTCGTTTGATTACCACTTAAATGATTACCACGAAGGCGATCTCGTCAAAATGTCGATTCTCGTCAACGGCGAGCCGGTTGATGCACTGTCAATGCTGGTTCACCGCAGCGCCGCCGAAAAAAGAGGGCGTGCTATGTGTGAGAAACTTAAAGATCTTATTCCGCAGCATTTATTTCAGATACCGATCCAGGCCGCCATTGGTGGTAAAATCATCGCACGCGAAACGATACGTGCTTTGCGCAAAGATGTTACGGCCAAGTGTTACGGCGGTGATGTCAGCCGTAAGCGTAAACTTCTTGATAAGCAAAAAGAAGGAAAAAAGAAGATGCGCCAGTTCGGTAAGGTAGAAATTCCGCAGGAAGCCTTTATTCAAGCACTCAAAATGTCAGATTAGTTTGGTGGAACGAATTCATAAAGTTATGTTATAGCTATGCAGGAAAATTTGCGACCATTAGGATGAATTTTGACCGTATAGAGATCTCAATTGAAGATTTACAAGTGAATAAAATCAAACAAATATTTTAGGATCCGGGCTTGCCGTAGATAAGGCATAAACGATACATTCAAATCCATGCTAGAAGCCATGAGTTTTCACGTTCTGTGATAAACGCATCGCAAGATTAAAACCAGGCCGCGCTATTGGTTTTTCTGCTCCGGCGCGCATAGCCCGCTTCATACTTCACCTTGCTATATCAGGTGGCTATGAATAACCAGCGGAGAGGTACATTTGCCAAAGCGAACTTGCTTGGTGACCGCGACAGATTTTTATGCTAAAGCGGCCGAAATTTATATTTCAAGGACACAATGAGCTTATCATACGACCTGAGACCTATCGGCGCGCGCAATGCTTTGAAACCTTCTGTAGTTGTACAACCACCGAAGATCTCATTGATCGGTTTGACGCGCGACGAAATAGCGGAAGAGCTTTCCAAGATTGGGGTTAAAGAGCACCAGCTGCGGATGCGTGCCAGCCAGCTCTGGTATTGGCTTTATGTCCGCGGTGTCGCTTATTTTGCCGATATGTTCAATATTTCAAAAGAATTAAGAACAAAGCTTGCGGAGCATTTTACCATTGCTCGCCCCCAAATTGTCCAAGAACAGATTTCGACCGATGGTACGCGCAAGTGGTTGCTGCGATTTCCGTCTCGCGGCGCAGGCCGCCCCGTGGAAATCGAAACCGTATATATTCCTGAAGAGGGGCGCGGTACACTTTGTGTATCCTCTCAGGTTGGCTGCACCTTAACATGTTCCTTTTGCCACACCGGAACCCAGCAATTGGTACGTAACCTCACCTCGGAAGAAATTTTAGCTCAGCTTTTGGTTGCACGCGATTGCTTAGGTGATTTTCCCGATAAGGATACACCCGCGGGTGCGATTGTACCGGAAGACGGCCGCAAGGTTACTAACTTGGTAATGATGGGAATGGGCGAGCCGCTATATAATTTTGATGCTGTCAAAAAAGCTTTATTGATCGCCTCTGATGGTGAGGGACTTTCGCTATCAAAACGACGGATTACATTGTCGACCTCAGGCGTTGTACCAGGCATCTACCGTACAGGCGACGAGATCGGCGTGATGCTGGCAATATCACTTCACGCTGTGCGTGATGAGTTGCGGGATATGTTGGTACCCATCAATAAAAAATATCCGCTAGCAGAGTTGATAAAAGCCTGCCGTGAATACCCAGGCTTAAGCAACGGCAAACGTATTACCTTTGAATACGTTATGCTCAAAGATGTTAATGACAGTCTTGACGACGCAAAGGCCTTAATAAAACTGCTAAAGGGCATACCCGCAAAAATAAACCTAATCCCATTCAATCCATGGCCGGGAACCAACTATCAATGTTCAGATTGGGAGCAAATTGAGCTTTTTGCTGATGCAGTTAATGCAGCTGGTTATGCCTCGCCAATTCGGACACCGCGCGGCCGTGATATTTTTGCAGCTTGCGGGCAATTAAAGTCAGAATCTGAACGGCTTCGTAAAACTGAGCGCCTGGCGCTGGAATCGATGATGATATCAGGACACGGCGAATAATTTATGACTAAATTATCGTTTTAAGTTCGGCATCTTCGCTCGCGCGACGGTTTTATTTGACGTTTTTTCCGCATATTAACAAACCTTTGTGCGAATAGTTATTAATATCAAAACTTAGAAACAAAAGATTGTACAAGATAAACCTTTGGGCCATGACAATGTTTAAGTTTGCACACCGGTTGCGCTGGTGGCAAATTTTATGGCTCTAACACCTCGTGGTTCTTCTAAAGGGTTACAAATTGCGCTGTTCCCAAAAGCCAGCAACACTATAGCATGTTCGACTTACCTGCGCGAACTAGAGCATTAGCAAAAACTTATCAAAATCAATAATGACTGCAGCTAAGAAAGCAGCGACGGCGCTCACGTCAACCGACTTGGCGTTCATTGTTGTCAGGTACGCTTTGGGCGCTGTGGCACAACAATCATGGTTTATTTGGGGACTTATAATGAAAATTCTGCGCCTAAATAAAGCCGCAGGACATCGGGATTGGTCACGATATCTTCCGGACGTCCATGGGTTAACACTTTGCCTTCATGAATAATATAAGCACGGTCGACTAAACCAAGGGTCTCGCGCACATTGTGATCTGTGATTAGAACGCCAATGCCCCTTTTTGTCAGATGGCGAACCAACTGCTGGATATCGGCGATTGCGATTGGGTCGATACCGGCAAATGGTTCATCCAATAACATAAAATTTGGATGTGACGCCAGCGCTCGGGCTATTTCAAGCCGCCGCCTCTCTCCCCCCGATAGTGAGATTGCAGCTTCCTTGCGTAGATGAGAAATCTTAAATTCATTAAGAAGTGCGTCAAGCTCCTCTAAACGACGAGTGCGATCTTTTTCGACAACTTCAAGAACCGCTTTGATATTATCCTCGACCGATAAACCACGAAAAATTGACGCTTCTTGTGGTAGATAACCGATGCCGAGGCGGGACCGACGGTACATTGGCATGTGCGTGACATCGAAACCATCAATTTCGATCGATCCATCATCGACAGGGACAAGTCCCGTCACCATATAAAAGCATGTGGTTTTGCCCGCCCCATTGGGGCCGAGAATTCCAATTGCTTCACCGGCGCGCACGCCAAATGAGACGCCGTTAACCACATGACGGCCCCTATATGATTTTGCGAGATTTCGTGCGACAAGGGTACCGCCGTGATGAACAACCTTGCCATCGCTTTCACCACGTAAATAGGTGGTTAATTCCTGGTCAGATGTTAATTTTGCAGTCATAAATCCGCTTACGTTAGTTTTTGTTGTTCATAATAATTGACACACGACCCTTATTACCAGCGCAGCTTTGAAGCGAGGCGCGGCCGGTATCCATATGGGCTACCAGTTTGCAACCGGTCGCTACATTTTCACCATCTGTTAAAATAACTTTTTTCCCGGTTAAGGTCATAATTTTCGATTGGCCATCAAAAACACCTTCGTCACCCGTTGCGACCTGTGTTGCTGTTTTAATATAAACTTTACCGGACGCTTCCATCTTTTCTACCCCAGTCGAGCCCAAGCCTCCCGTTTGCTTTCTTGAGCGCGATTTTGCGTTCTTATCCGCTGAGGGCGTTATAGTTTTACCGTAGTGGACTATAAGTTTTGATGTGCGCAGAACACGGTCTCCTTGAACAACAGAAACATTGCCTGTAAAGGTTGCGACACCTTCTTTATCGCGCATTTCAAGGTTATCGGCATTAAGTTCCACTGGCTCCTTGCCGCCCGAAAGGTTGACGCCAAACTGTGTGGATTGAGTTTGGGCGACGCTGAATGATGGAACAAATCCACCCACGGCCGATAAAACCACGAAAAGCATGATTGTTATAGCGCTTTTTGTTCGTTGTTTTTCAAGACGACTGCCCATTGCCAATATTCCCTTAATAAATTACGATTATATAGCGCGTTACAGTATGCGTTTAACTTAATGCGACATTGTGTTGTCAATAACAAGACTCACACCGTCATGAAACAATAAAACTTGACCTTTGTTTGATATTTGCAAGCTTCCCGCTTTGAGATGTTGGCCACCGCGGTTGATATCGACTGGATCCGAAGTTGTTAATTGGCTTGTTGCGAGATTGACATTGGCGTTTTGCAATTTGGCAACGACACCATCTGATGTCTTAACGCTGAACGGCTTGGTTAAATTTAAGCGCCCATTAATATTATCGTAAAAACCCGCTTCTGCATTGACCTGTGCTTCACCGCGGCCACCCAAAGGTAAAATGGCGCTGATGTTTTGCAGCTCTATCATTCCGGTATTGGATGGGTCCTGGATCGCTTTTTGGGCCGAAAGAGCATACCGTTGGTTGGAACTGGTATACCCTTCCAATTTTGGCTGAGTCATCGTCAGCATACCATCGGCATCGCTACCGTTTATGATGACGAGATCGCCATGCGAGGGTGCTGAAAAAAAAGTGAACCAACAAAAGACAAGCGCAATGAGTGTAGCAATCAAAGGCAGGATAAATTTTAAAAATTTTATCCGAATGGAGTGGCGTTCAGCAGCTTCAAACACCACATTGGCTTTATAAGCGAGCGCAACAGCTTGCGAACGGTTATCCACGAACCCTCTCGCAGTCGCGACGCTTTGATTTTCAGAGGCGGTTTTTTTAACCAATGTTTTAATCCATTATTGGTAGTGTATGCCATATTGCCAATTCTACGCATTGTATTATGCTTATAACCACAAAGCGCACATCAGAAAATTGATAATAGCGAATTTTTTAGATAAAAACTTTCTATTTTTCACTCAAGCGTTGACGAAACTCTTGTGAAAGTCAATAAGATTGACAGATAATTGTGCTGAAAAGACATTAATAACAATAATATGGAGGTAATTTTGATTAAGTCGGAACTGGTACAAATTATTGCCAATCGCAATCCGCATCTTTTCCAGCGTGATATTGAAAACATAGTGAACGCGGTGTTCGACGAAATTTCTCTTGCTTTAGCCCAAGGGAATCGGGTTGAGCTCCGTGGTTTCGGAGCCTTTTCGATCAAAAACCGGCCAGCGAGAACGGGGCGCAACCCGCGCACTGGTGAAACCGTCTCTGTTGATGAAAAATGGGTGCCATTTTTTAAGACAGGAAAAGAATTGCGCGACCGCTTAAATAGTGACACAAAATGACAATTAAACGAATTATAGGTTTTGTTATTCTCGTACCTGTTGCGATTGTTCTCGTTGCTTTTTTGGTTGCCAATCGGGCAATCGTCACGCTGACACTCAATCCTTTTAATGGAGGTGACTCAAGCTTGACTTACCGCGCGCCATTTTTTGTTTGGCTTTTCTTATTTCTAGCAATCGGCATAATTCTCAGTGGAATTTTTGGCTGGCTCAATCAACGCAAATACCGGAAGGCTCTGAGAGAGGCTCAAGCAGAACTTGATCGCTTGAAAGCAAATTTGCCAACAATTGTTAACTAACACACCGCTCAGTATTTGTAGGATCGCTGTCGCCTATCAACACTGGAAACTGATCTCTTTTGACAGCATAAAGATTGCCTGACATGGTGGGACTGTTGTGAAATCAACTTTATCGAACAAAATTTTGAAGCTCAAAAAACGACAGAGCGACCTGGCCCGGTCAAAGGTGTTGAAACCAAAAAAATTTGATGAACATTCTGGAAAAAACAACCAGAACGATCTGCGCTATCACGAAGAAAGTCCCGGCAATCTTGCACAGGAGCATTTTTCTCTACCGCGGCCAACTGGTGTTCGACCAAGCGAACGCGTCCCAGTTATTTTGGAAACGATCGCAAATGGCGATTACGCATTAATTGATAGTGGCAACGGGCGCAAACTAGAACGTTATGGTGCCTACAACATTATTCGCCCAGAGGGACAAGCACTTTGGCAGCCAGCCCTTGACGAGCTCGTCTGGCAAAATGCTGATGCTGTTTTCACAGGAAATACCGATGAAGAGGGGATTGGCCGCTGGTTTTTTCCAAAGACAGTGTTGGGTGAAACATGGCCAATGGCGTGGAACAATTTGCATTTCTGGGGGCGGTTCACGTCCTTCCGCCATGTTGGTGTTTTTCCAGAGCAACAAGCACATTGGCTCTATCTGGAAGAGCTCGTTTTTAAAGCTGAAAAACCAGTGCGGATTTTAAACCTATTTGGTTATACTGGGCTAGCCAGCTTAATTGCCGCGCGCGCGGGCGGTGAGGTGACGCATGTTGATGCTTCAAAAAAAGCAATTCTTTGGGCCCGAGAAAACCAAGCTCAATCGGGTTTAATCGATAAACCAATCCGGTGGATCTGTGAGGATGCACTAAAATTTGTTTTGCGTGAGCTAAGGCGCGGTAGAAGCTATGATATAATCTTGTTGGATCCGCCCGCTTATGGGCGTGGTCCCAATGGTGAAGTGTGGCAATTATTTGAGCATTTGGCACCGATGATTAACGCTTGCCGCGGTATTTTGTCGCAGCGTCCGATCGCGGTCATTCTCACAGCCTATACAATTCGCGCTTCATTTTTTGCACTTCATGCGTTGATGCGCGATTGTTTCACGGGCCTTGGTGGCCAGGTTGAATCTGGCGAGCTTATCCTGCGCGAAGACTCAGCTAACCGCGCACTATCCACTTCGTTGTTTAGCCGCTGGAGTGCTTTATAATGACTGAACACCGGCCGGGACAGGTCAAAGCTATTACTAGTTTAGCAAATCCGATTATCAAGGATCTTAAAGCCCTTAACTTAAAGAAGAATCGTAACCGTGCGGGCTGCTTTATTGCTGAGGGGTTAAAACTCGTCATCGATGCTTCCGAGTTAGGCTGGAAAGTTAGGACGCTGATTTTTTCAAAATCGGGTTTGGGCAACAGCTTAATTGAATCCCTAGCTGCAAAAACGCGCGCAGAGGGCGGCTTGGTGATCGAAGCTTCTGAAAAAGTGTTGGCCAGCGTTGCCCATCGCGATAATCCACAGATGGTGATGGGCGTCTTTGAACAACGCTGGTCAGCGCTGCAGTCAATTGAGCCGGGATCGGGTGGGGTTTATATTGGCCTTGACCGTATTCGCGACCCGGGAAATCTGGGAACAATCATTCGCACTGCTGATGCCGTCGGTGCTAAGGGAGTGGTTCTCATTGGTGACTCCGTTGATCCTTATTCGTTGGAAACGGTAAGAGCGACCATGGGCTCAATCTTTGCTGTGCCGCTTTATCGCTGCACCCAAGCGCAATTTTTAGAGTGGCGCCAACTTAGCAAACTGTTTTTTGTTGGCACCCATCTTAAAGCTGCGCATGACTACCGCAAAATAGTTTATCACGATAAGCCCGTTTTTTTGATGATGGGCAATGAACAACAGGGATTACCCGACCCGTTAGCCCAAGCTTGCGACGCACTGGCGCGCATCCCCCAAGCTGGACGCGCTGATTCACTCAACCTCGCTGTTGCTACAGCTGTCATGCTCTACGAAATTCGCCGTAATACTCTTGTACTAGACAAGCGCGAGGCTATCATATGAGGAGCAAATCTGTCGCTGTTTTAATCTTTGGCCTGATCATCACGGCCGGCCTGGATCAACTGATTAAATATTGGGTTTATACCTTTTTGCCTTTGGCCAGCGAAAAGCAGCTGTTGCCCTTTCTATCTTTGTTACACGCCCGCAATGATGGCATTGCGTTTTCAATGTTTTCATATTTGAACAATTTGGTTCTCATTATTTTAACGCTGGTTGTGCTTTGTTTGGTTTTAGCTCTATGGTTTTTTGCAGGGAAAACTCGTGCCTTAGCGCAATTGGGTTACGTGTTAATTATTGGTGGCGCTATCGGTAATTTGATCGATCGAATTCGCTTTCACTATGTGGTCGATTACATCTATTTCCATATCGGCACAGTGTTTCAATTTGCTATTTTCAATTTGGCTGATTCGTTCATCACCGTTGGCGCAATTGTGGTTATTTTGGACGAAATCCTGATTTCCCGCCACAATTCCAAGCAAAATAAGGCAGTTTAATAGGCGAATGACGTTACCTTTAGAGGTCTTTCAGTTCGCCAAATCGTAATAAACTGACCGGCCTTAATTGCAACTTTTGCGCGAAATTGTTGATTTTAAATAGAAATTTTTTGTTCGTGATTTTAATGCCATTGCATCGGTTACATCTTATTAACCATCCAAAATAAGATTATCATAATGCCACGAAAAAATCATGACTTGGTCATTGTCCTGCAACATCCTGTGTCTAAATGATACGCAACAATCCGGTGTTCTTAGATATTAACCCTGTGGTCTTACGGAAGATCAGGAGACAATTATGACTGTACCCGCATCAAAAGTTGAAAAACAACCACTTTCCTTTGACGCCGATATTCTGGCAAAAATGGGTACACTTTTTACGCGTGTTGTTGCTGCAAGCCAACTGGCGACACTGGTTCCCGACATTTATAAAACTCAATTAAAAGAGACAGGGTTTTATATCGCCGTTCTTGACGAGCGCCATAACAATCAAGCGGCTGCATTCTGTAGGCTGGTTCGTAGCGACCAAAGTCCCGATAGTGCTGGTTTTGAGAGCGCCCGCAACTTTGGCAGTGATTGCCTGATTGCCAGCCACCCTGACCAGTGTTTTCTTGAGATTGGTCCATTTGCATTTCTGTCTGCGCAAAAAAGGCATCGCTGTCACGGCTTGTTATGGCAATCAATCGCCAGCTACTGCCAAAAGGAAAATATCGACTATGTCATTGGCTGCATGCCGTTCAAAGGAAAATATCCGGCAGTCTATGCTCTGGCACTTTCTTACCTCCACCATAATTACCGCGCGCAACCTGACTTTCTTGCAAAAGCGAAGTCGGGTGTCACGATGGATATTATGCCAGCTGAAGCGATTAACCCTGAGATCGGTTTTGCATCGTTACCACCAGTGTTACGTTACTGCTTGCGTCATGGAGCAAAGGTTGGAGATGGCGTTGTTGTTGATCATTCGTTAGAGCAGATAAAGCTTTTTGTTATTGTGCCAGCGAAAAAAGTCGGGCTTCATTAGCCGATACTGCAGAAGTTACGGAAGCGTAGCATTCAATGGCACCGGCTCATTTGGATTAAACATCAATTAACTAATGCTATCGCACTTTTGGATGGTTCAATTCATTCCCGATATTGTTAACCAACCTTTATAATAGCAAGCCTCACAGCGCACTACAGCCGTTTTGTGAGCTTTCGAAACAGTTTATTGCAACGGCCTTTCGCTACGCATATTGACCGAGATAATCTCCCGGTCGGTTGTTTGCCAAGCAATCAGAAGCGTTTCAGGTCAGGGCTGTTACCCTAAATTTGCCTTAGGCTTTTACCTATGTCGTTTTAAACGAGCGCCGCCTTGCAATTACAATTAACCCTTATCCTTGGCAAAACGCCAAACAAGTTGATTTTGCTCGAATTCGTCAAGTTGTTGGCTGTTATGGCGCTGTTAAGGCCAACAAGGTGGAATTTTTGCAAAAATATTGCATGGCAGGAAAGGATTTTCTTATCAATCTCTTGCACCGCTAAATACACCTCCTTATATACCGGTCAGTTAAGTTTGCTTTGAAACAAGTTTTCAGGCGATATTAACTGTAAAATTATAAGGAGTTGTTAACGAAACGCTCGGTTGAGGTTCCAACAACTTGCTAGATGGAGTGTAAGAATGGCAAAAGTAATCGGTATCGACTTAGGAACAACGAATTCCTGCGTTGCTGTCATGGATGGTAAAAACGCGAAAGTTATTGAAAATTCGGAAGGTGCGCGGACAACCCCTTCGATTGTAGCTTTCACAGACGGCGGCGAGCGGTTGGTCGGGCAACCAGCTAAGCGTCAGGCGGTGACCAATCCAGAAGGTACTATTTTTGCGGTTAAACGTCTTATCGGCCGTCGTTTCGACGATCCGACAGTCAAAAAAGATAAAGACCTGGTTCCTTATCAAATTGTTAAAGGTGACAATGGTGATGCCTGGGTGGAAGTTGAGGGTAACAAATATTCTCCTTCTCAAGTGTCTGCTATGATCCTGCAAAAAATGAAAGAAACAGCGGAATCATACCTTGGAGAAAAGGTCGAGCAAGCTGTTATCACTGTTCCAGCTTATTTTAATGACGCCCAACGCCAGGCAACCAAGGACGCTGGCAAGATCGCCGGACTCGAAGTACTGCGCATAATCAATGAACCAACAGCCGCAGCGCTCGCCTATGGGCTTGATAAAAAAGACGGCAAAACGATCGCTGTTTACGATTTGGGTGGTGGTACATTCGATGTCTCAATCCTTGAGATTGGTGATGGCGTTTTTGAGGTCAAATCAACCAATGGTGATACATTCCTCGGTGGTGAAGATTTTGACATGCGTCTGGTGACGTATCTTGCTGATGAATTTAAGAAAGAGCAGGGCATTGACCTTAAAAATGATAAGCTCGCTTTACAGCGCTTGAAAGAAGCCGCCGAAAAAGCAAAAATCGAGCTTTCTTCTTCACAACAAACAGAAATAAACTTGCCCTTTATCACCGCTGATCAGTCTGGCCCTAAGCATTTAGCCATTAAGTTGACCAGAGCTAAATTTGAATCCCTCGTCGATGACCTTGTGCAAAGAACTGTCGCACCTTGTAAGGCAGCATTGAAGGACGCGGGTTTAACAGCGGGTGAGGTTGACGAGGTTGTTTTGGTTGGCGGTATGACCCGCATGCCAAAGATTCAGGAAATTGTTAAAACGTTTTTTGGCAAAGATCCTCATAAAGGTGTTAACCCTGATGAAGTTGTTGCCATGGGCGCTGCTATTCAAGCGGGTGTTTTACAAGGTGACGTTAAAGATGTCTTGTTGCTTGATGTAACGCCACTTTCCCTTGGTATTGAAACGCTCGGCGGCGTGTTTACACGTCTCATCGAACGCAACACAACAATTCCAACCAAGAAGTCGCAAGTGTTCTCGACGGCTGAAGACAACCAGTCTGCTGTCACCATAAGGGTGTTTCAAGGGGAACGCGAGATGGCAGCGGATAATAAGTTGTTGGCCCAATTTGATCTTGTCGGTATTCCCCCTGCACCGCGCGGCGTACCACAAATCGAAGTGACGTTTGATATTGATGCCAACGGCATAGTCAATGTTTCAGCCAAAGATAAAGGCACTGGTAAAGAACATCAAGTTCGCATCCAGGCTTCTGGCGGGCTGAGTGACGCCGACATTGAGCAAATGGTAAAAGATGCCGAAACCCATGCGTCTGAAGACAAAAAACGGCGTGAAGGCGTTGAAGCTAAAAACCAAGCCGAAGCTTTGATCCACTCTACTGAAAAGTCACTCGCTGAATATGGCGATAAGGTTTCAGCTGACGATAAAAGCGCTATCGAGTCAGCTATGGCAGATTTAAAAACAGCTATTGAAGGTGATGATTCGGCCGATATTACTGCTAAGACGCAAAAACTGGCAGAAGTTAGCATGAAGCTCGGTCAGGCAATGTATGAAGCCTCGCAAGCTCAAGCTTCTGGTGGTGACACCGCGGAAGAGCCGAAGTCCGATGATGTTGTTGACGCTGATTTCGAAGAAATCGACGATAATAAGAAGTAAGGTAAACCTTTAGGATGTCAGGACAAAGCCCGGAGCGACCAGCGGCCTCCGGGCTTTGCCAATGCAATAGCTAGGTAAATGCGATGAAAATTGACTATTACGAGATGCTTGGTGTTGCCCGTGGCTGCGATGATAAAACACTGAAGGCTGCCTTTCGTAAACTTGCCATGCAGTACCACCCTGACCGCAACCCTAATGACAAAGATGCTGAAAAAAAGTTTAAGGAAATCGGCGAGGCCTACGAAGTTTTAAGGGACCCGCAAAAACGCGCAGCTTATGATCGTTTCGGCCATGCTGCCTTCGAAAATTCAGGTGGACGCAATCCGTTTTCTGGTGGATTTTCCAGCAGCGGAGGTTTTGCGGATATTTTTGAAGATATATTCGGTGAAATGATGGGTGGTGGGCGCCGTAGGCGCTCAGACGGACGTGAGCATGGTGCTGACCTTAGTTACAATATGGAAATATCGCTTGAAGAAAGCTTTAATGGAAAAACTGCGCAAATCCGTGTACCGAGTTCGGTAACGTGTGATGCTTGCGAAGGTTCAGGTGCCAAAAAAGGCAGTAGCCCTGTCACCTGTAAAACATGTAACGGTTCGGGACGGGTGCGCACGGCCCAAGGATTCTTCTCGATTGAGCGAACTTGCCCGACCTGCAACGGCCGCGGTGAAATAATTTCCGATCCATGTCCAAAGTGTCATGGGCAGGGGCGGGTTGAAGAAGACCGCAGCCTTACAGTCAATATACCCGCGGGTATTGAAGATGGCACGAGAATTCGCTTGGCAGGCGAGGGTGAAGCGGGGATGCGCGGCGGCCCTTCCGGGGACCTTTACATTTTTCTTTCCATTCGACCGCACGAGTTTTTCCAGCGTGACGGATCTGATCTTTACTGTCGTGTCCCCATTTCGATGACAACGGCAGCTCTCGGGGGGCAATTTGAGGTTTCCACATTAGATGGCACCAAGACTCGCGTTAAAGTGCCAGAGGGAACACAAAACGGCAAACAATTTAGGTTAAAAGGAAAAGGCATGCCGGTTTTGCGCCAGCAATCATTCGGCGATCTTTATATCCAAATATCCATCGAAACGCCGCAAAGCCTGACGAAAAAGCAGCGCGAACTACTTGAAGAGTTTGAAAAACAATCGAGCCAGGAAAATTCGCCGCAGTCGCACGGCTTTTTTACCCGGATGAAAGAATTTTTTGAAAACATGGCGAGCCCAGGTGAATGACTCTTACACCATTTGCAATTCGTTAGTAGTTGATACGCGACTTAATTGCTGCCGTCGCAACAACAAAATACCTAGAGACACTGCGATAGATAACTTTTGGTCGAGGTCTGCATTCTGGTATCCAATCAGTTTAACGGTTGCGATGGTTGACACGATTTTTTATGACGCGAGTCAAATCTAATCTGTAGCACCATAAGAATCGCGATCGTTAACCATAGGTTGTTCTATCTCAACATATATGTTCTGCCGGAAACGGAAATAGCAAAACTAGGCAGGTTTGCCAACTTAGCCCTTACATTCGTCTTGCTGGCGATGCTAATGTTCCCGCAAACGGTTCGACGTTAGAGCTGCAGCAAAACTCCCACTGACCGCTGCCACCCGACATTCGAAGACGCGTTAACATCCTACGAGTTTAACAAATCGAGAGAACGGCGGTTGCGGCAGGCGAAATAAGCCAAATTAGTTTGTTGATGGTGAATAAAATTACAAACGACTGATTGCATTCAAAAACTCTGGTGGAATTCTGCTCTATCGCTCGACGTTAAATGGCGGGGCTATTGTTCCTACCCTGTCTATTGACAGAACAGTTCGGAGCTACCGACCGAACCACATTTAATGAATTCGAACCAACTAAAATAAAACTAGTTTGCCATCTCTATAAAATTTAATACCGTAAAGGCGTTTTAAACTTGGTAGATTTACGCAGGGTTAACAACAATCAAACTACAAAAAATTGCTGTAGTAACATCAATCGTCGGAGCGCCAGTATGAACGCTAGGTCTTGAAAAATAATACTGGGAAAAACAAATTTCTTAGGAACTAATTCGTTGCTCACGCATTTAAACCCTGTCGAATTACTCGTAATTCGATCGTAGGATGTCTGGCAGTATTGGTCCCCGCTTGATATGTCGGACATCCTACTCAATAAAGCAACACGTGTTTAAGCTTTTTCTATCAAATCAATGTGAGGTCGGTGACGTTGCCATGTTGCTTGTTCTGGGTTGGGCGGCCGCTTCTATTAGCAAGCGCTCCGTTGACTGCGGAATTTAGGAACTGCGCTGAAGGTCTCAGTTCCTAAACGCTAAAGTGACGCGCCATCAACTCCTAAGTGAAATATTCAGCGTCGTTGGTATCTTCTGAGTAGCGGACAACAGAGGTCTAACCCTAAAGACACGTAGTCGATCGACAATTCAGACAACGCCTTGGTTTATGAAACCTCGATAATCCCTTCTTGAATGGCGCGGTCGCGGAGTGAGAATTGAGCGCGTGGCCCTACCTGCTGAATAATGATGGAACCAGCGAGAGAACCGAGTTGCGCACTATCATAGAGGCTATATCCGTTGGTATAGCCGAAAAGAAAGCCGGCAGCATAGAGATCTCCGGCACCGGTTGTATCAACAACAGTGCTTACTGGTAATGCTTTGACCGAAAAAGTCTCTTCGCGCGCCACAACGAGTGACCCGTTTTCAGCACGGGTAACACAGGCGAAACAGGTGATATCATTTCGCAGTGCATTGACTGCATCCTGCAAAATTTCACATTGGTAGAGCGCGCAAAGCTCTTTCTCGTTGGCAAAAACGATATCCACCGTTCCATTTCGGATAAGGTCTAAAAATTCATCGCGGTAGCGATCTACACAAAAAGCATCTGATAAAGTGATGGCGACTTCACTAGCGTTTTCATGGGCAAGTTTCGCTGCCAGTCGCATGGCTTCTTTCGCCCGTGGTGGATCCCAAAGATAGCCTTCAAAATAAACAAGTTTAGTGTCAAGAATTTTCGAAGCATCGATGTCTTCCGGGCCGAACTCAACACAAGCACCAAGATAGGTGTTCATTGAGCGCTCGCCATCTGGAGTATTAAAAATAATGCAGCGTGCCGTACCGAGGCCATTTTCAAGGAGACGGGTATCATAGGCGACACCCTGCGCCGACAAATCATGGGCAAACACCTGCCCCAAATGGTCAGCAGCAACCTTACCCATGAACGCGGCCTTTCCACCAAAATTAGCAATGCCGGCTGCAGTATTTGCGGCGCTGCCCCCAGAGACTTCGATCGCTGGCCCCATTTTTTTATAAAGCATGTCCGCTCTGTCAGCGTCGATGAGGTTCATAGC
>Ga0308161_1002600_pt1 | contig 18889 bp, 15 predicted proteins | sample PhyFR2_FD_201034 | JGI IMG/M metagenome (GOLD analysis project Ga0308161, IMG submission 201034) | Phyllosphere microbial communities from UC Gill Tract Community Farm, Albany, California, United States - DLSLF.R2 | ecosystem: Host-associated > Plants > Phyllosphere > Unclassified | place: USA...
CAAGCTGCTTATCAAGCACGTCGAGCTGACGCTTGGCTTCCATGGTGAAGCGGTTAATGGCGTACTCAATTTTTACCGGTGCATAGCTATAGAAGTGGCCAAAACCGCCGCCGAGGAACGGGGCAGAGCCCTGTAGCCAGAAGAGCCAGTTCAGCGTTTCAGCACGGCCTGCCGGATCGGTTGGCAGGAAGTGACCAAACTTTTCTGCCAGATAGAGCAGGATCGCGCCGGACTCAAATACGCGGGTAGGGGGCGTGGTGCTGTGATCGCGCAGGGCCGGAATTTTTGAGTTCGGGTTTACCTCCACGAAACCACTGGAGAACTGGTCGCCCTCGCCGATGCGAATCAGCCAGGCATCATACTCCGCCTCGCTGACGCCTTTTTCCAGCAGCTCCTCCAGCAGAATAGTGACCTTTTGACCGTTCGGCGTGCCGAGGGAGTAGAGCTGCAGTGGGTGTTTACCCACCGGCAGCGTTTTTTCATGTGTAGAGCCAGAGACAGGACGGTTGATGTTAGCAAACGCGCCGCCGCCGGATTTATCCCACGTCCACACCTTAGGTGGTTGATAGCTGTTGTCTGACATAGCGATTCCCCATTTTTTATTCATGTCGATAAACAGTCTACTCCACTTTTTTTGCTATGGGGTTAGCTAAAAAATGCACTTATTAATGAACATATTAGGTAAGGATAAAGCCTATGTTTTCTATAAGCCTTATCTCTACCGTCTGTGGGGAAATATGAAATTAATCCTAATGGTCGCCTCACTTTTTAGCCTATGCGCATGCTCGGCCTTTCATACCTCTAAAAGTCATCTTGATAAAGGAGAACCCTACTGGCTCACCTATGACGCTAACTACCGTGGCGCATTAATCGTACCGAATGGGAGTCCGGTCAGATACTGTCCTGAGCCACCGCCGGATACCGCCACGGCGTTAGCGCTAAAATCATCTGCCGGCGCTGCAACAACATCTGCTGGGCAGGATAGCGGCTCACGCGATTACAACCGGTCCATCGTGGAACTGGCAAAAAGAACGACCACCGTTGAAGTATTACGCTATGCGCTGTTTTCAATTTGCGTGGGGGAGATGAACGGTTCGATATCAACTCAGCAACGAGCAGAGATGACCGACCATATCCTGATGGCGGTGGTCAATATTTCAAAATCAGAGTTTAACGATAGCGTTAAAGAGGCGTTAAAAAGCGCAGCGGAAGCCAAGAAATCAGGTGTAGATGAAAGCGTTATTAAAACGATTACGCAACAGCAGTAAAGCGGTGCTTTTTTGAGTTCAGTTTAGCAAGAAAGGATGATTCCCAATATTAGCGATCCGTCACCCTATGTTTTTTATTGTAAAGGGTGACTTATGAAATATACATTATTATCAGGAATGATTGCCGCTGCATTGGTGTTTACAACGCCTTTCGTTGCAGCGCAGGATATCAAACAAGCTAAAACAGATTATTTTAAAACCCACTCGCTGCGTATCGATCGTTATAGCGGTGCTGAAACAGCGAAGTATCTTAACGAAGATTACGCAAATAAAGCGGAAAACTGTGGTGGCTCAAGCACGCCTGCATTTTTGTGTTCGGGTGTGCTGTTCCGCGGAACCGCTGCCTTTTCTACAAGCTTTCATGCGTGGGATCCCAGCCCGGCCTCACAAACTAGCGGCGGCGTGTCTTTCTCCTATCTGCGTGCCGATGCAAAATTTTCAAAGCTGGCTTATTCCTACAATAACGGCTTTATTTTCTATCCCTATTTTTATGCGCCGGATAATGCGGGAATAGATACAAATATTGACGTCCTGTGCTCATTCCCAATTGATGCGGCATCTGACAGCCGCTCGGATAAAGGGTGTGGTGCGCATAGCAGCTATCCTAACGACAGCGGCCCTTGCCAGGATCAAGATATTTTTACCGCAGAAGAGTGGTACGCGCATTACGTGAAAGGTAACCGTAATCATGCCTATCAGTGCGGCTTTACGGTTGAAGATAGCAGCGTGTACAATATTGCTGACGGTTTCTATCAAACGATTCTTAGCATGGCAACCATCGCCAGCGAGTCGATTAATGAGCAAAATGAGTTAAGACTGGCTACCTGGGCGCAGGGTAAACAGGACTCTCTGCCCATTGAGGCCTTTTTCTATATAAAAGGTAACACCAGTGGATTAAGCAGTGCGCAGAAAAACCAGCAGGATTTTTATAACTCTACCACCGACCATATTTGGGTGCCGGTGATCCAGATGACGCTGCCAGCAAATGCCAGTTCAGATGCCGCTTTTGTCTATCAGACGTCCGATCAGCTCGTTCCCGAGCCTGCTTCGCAAAAATAGTAGGCGATAATAGTAAAAAGCCCGATAATGAATAAATTATCGGGCTTTTTTAAAGCATTAAAAATGAATCTTAAAGAAGATTACTTATGCAGCGCTACCCACAGCTTCAACATAAGTCTGACCCTCTTCATGCTCTACCATTACGGTATAATTGTTGCGCATCGCATTTTCCAGGAACTGTGCGATATTAAACATATCATGGGCAAGCAGGAAATCAGTATCTTTAGAAGGGCTGGTTTCATTAGGTGCTACTGTGAACGCAATCATATTGGTCAGAGTATTATATTGCATTAATGTAACGCGGCCGATAGTAACAGCGATAGACATAATTTATTACCTCATTTAGATAGAGAGTGTTTTCGCATCCCAATAAGGGAGCCACACAATAATGTCTTAATGAGTACAACGACGTTGCTCTTCATTTGCGCCGTGATAGGGCAAAAATTAAGTATTTTCTTAATTTGAGGAGTGAAAACGCTGGCCCGCAGGGTGAGCCACTTGTGGCGAATAATCGAACGGAGTTCGATGGAGAGTCCGGCTCGCCAAAAGCAAAAACCCAGCCATAGGCTGGGTTCTCTGAATTAGTGGTGCCCGGACTCGGAATCGAACCAAGGACACGGGGATTTTCAATCCCCTGCTCTACCGACTGAGCTATCCGGGCAACGGGGCGCATTAAAACCGATTCGCCTCGTGTCGTCAACGAAATTTATTTAAATCGTTGCAGACTGCACAATCTATCACCACTTTGCTGCGCCTGCACCCGTTTTCAGGCAAAAAATGCACTCCAGGCGGCCGAGAGCGGCATGGCAATAACCAGCGCGGGCAGCATGTTGGCGACGGCAAACATTTTGATGCCGCAGATCCGTAGCCCGGTCGCCAGCAGCAGGATCCCGCCGACGGCGGTGAAGTCACCCATCATCGCGGGCGTCGTCAGGGGCATCACCAGCGTGGCGCAGGCACCCAGGCTGAGCTGAATAAGCAGCATCGGTATAGAGATCGCCGCGACCGCAATACCCAGCGAGGTGGCAAAAATCACCGCGGTAAAGAAGTCGAGAAAGGCTTTGGCGATCAGGATGCTGGCATCGCCGGTCATCCCCTCGCGCATCGCACCGAAAATCCCGGTACCGCTGGCGCAGAACAGGATGATGATCGCCACCAGGCTCTGAATAAAGGTCTCATGGGGGGCAGGGGCATCCTGCTTGCCGCCGCGCTGCATCAGACGACGCAGGCCGTGCACCGCACCGCCGATCCCGCGCTCAACGTAGCATACCTCGCCAATCAGCGTGCCGAGCAGCGTCGCCAGCACCATCACCGGCAGGTTAACGCACTTCACCACCAGCAGAATGCCAATGCCCAGCGAGCAGAGGCCAAAGATGGCGGGCATGGAGGTACGCACCCGCTCCGGCAGCCGCTGGCTCAGCAGGGCACCAATCGTCCCGCCAATCAGCACGGCGGCGGCATTTATAAAGGGTCCGGTTAGCACGCTGTCTCTCCTGAAATATCGATTTACATAACTGCATAGTATGCCGGAAAAACCCCGTGTTTACGCACTCATTGTGGGTTGCATGGGTAGATTAAAAGTGACATTATTGCGCGAAATTTCTCCTTGCTACTCTTCTGTAAACTCTTTTTCTCAACAACGGGGGCCGCTGGATGACAGAACACTTTGTTCGCCAGACGCATCGCATAGTTATGCGATCCTTAACCCGTTTGTTCCCGATCCCGACTCCACTCACCGTACGGTGAGGCTAACGGTTACCCATAGCTTATGAAAACGATGAAAATGGCCGCCAGCCGCGCGCTGGTCTCTGCGCTTTCCACGCACCGGGAAGTGGTGACGTTGGACAACACGGACTTTACCGATGTGGCGGCAGTCGTTATTACGCGGGCGGATAGCCAGAGCGGCATCCTTGCGCTGCTCAAGCGCACGGGCTTCAATCTGCCGGTGTTTATGTTTGCCGATGAGCAGGCAGATACGCCTGCGGGCGTTGACGCGGTGATTAACGGTAAAGAGCAGGCGATGCTGGAGCTGGAAGCGGCCGCCTGCCGCTATGAAGAGAACCTGCTGCCGCCGTTTTTTGACACCCTGAGCCAGTACGTGGCGATGGATAACAGCACCTTTGCCTGTCCAGGGCATCAGCATGGCGCGTTCTTTAAAAAGCATCCGGCGGGCCGCCAGTTCTTCGATTTCTTTGGCGAAAACGTCTTTCGTGCCGATATGTGCAACGCCGACGTCAAGCTGGGTGATCTGCTGATCCACGAAGGCTCCGCCAAGCACGCGCAGAAATTTGCTGCCAAAGTGTTTAACGCGGATAAAACCTACTTCGTGCTCAACGGCACCTCGGCGGCGAATAAGGTGGTGACAAACGCACTGCTCACGCGTGGCGATCTGGTGCTGTTCGATCGCAACAACCATAAGTCGAACCATCATGGGGCGCTTATTCAGGCGGGTGCTACGCCGGTCTACTTAGAGGCTGCCCGTAATCCGTTCGGCTTTATTGGCGGGATCGACGCCCACTGCTTTGATGAAGCGTACCTGCGCGAGCAGATCCGCGCCGTGGCTCCGGAAAAGGCCGATGCCCCACGCCCGTTCCGCCTGGCAGTGATCCAGCTCGGCACCTACGACGGCACGATCTATAACGCCCGGCAGGTGATCGACAAGATCGGCGCGCTGTGCGACTACGTGCTGTTTGACTCCGCGTGGGTAGGCTACGAGCAGTTTATTCCCATGATGGCCGACTGCTCGCCGCTGCTGCTCGATCTTAACGAGAACGATCCGGGGATCTTTGTGACCCAGTCGGTGCACAAGCAGCAGGCCGGTTTCTCCCAGACCTCGCAGATCCATAAGAAGGATAACCACCTGCGCGGCCAGGCGCGTTTCTGCCCGCACAAGCGGCTGAATAATGCCTTTATGCTCCATGCTTCCACTAGCCCGTTCTATCCGCTGTTCGCCGCCCTGGATGTTAACGCCAAAATTCACGAAGGGGAGAGCGGTCGTCGTCTGTGGGCCGAGTGCGTGGCGGTAGGCATTGAGGCGCGCAAAGCGATCATTGCCAACTGCAAGATGATCAAACCCTTCGTGCCGCCGGAGGTGGCGGGGCGTCCGTGGCAGGATCATCCCACCCACGCTATTGCCAGCGAGCGCCGCTTCTTCAGCTTTGAGCCGGGCGCGGCGTGGCACGGCTTTGAGGGCTATGCCCGTGAGCAGTACTTTGTTGACCCCTGCAAGCTGCTGCTGACTACGCCGGGCATCGACGCGGAAACCGGCGAGTATAGCGAGTTTGGTATCCCGGCCACGATTCTGGCTCACTATCTGCGTGAGAATGGCATCGTGCCGGAGAAGTGCGATCTCAACTCAATCCTCTTCCTGCTGACCCCCGCCGAGAGCGAGGAGAAACTCAACCAGCTGGTCGCAATGCTCGGGCAGTTTGAGCAGCATATTGAGGACGATACGCCGCTGGCGGACGTGCTGCCGACCATCTTCAATAAGTATCCGGTGCGCTACCGCGACTACACCCTGCGCGAGCTGTGTCAGGAGATGCACGATCTCTACGTCAGCTTTGGCGTGAAGGATCTGCAGAAGGCGATGTTCCGCCAGCAGAGTCTGCCGCCGGTGGCGATGAACCCGCAGGATGCCAACAGCGAGTTTATTCGCGGCAACGTAGAGCTGGTGCGCATCAGCGAGGCAGAGGGACGGATCGCCGCCGAGGGCGCGCTACCCTATCCGCCGGGCGTGCTCTGCGTGGTGCCGGGTGAGATCTGGGGTGGGGCGGTGCAGCGTTACTTCCTGGCGCTGGAGGAGGGGGTTAACCTGCTGCCGGGCTTCTCGCCGGAGCTGCAGGGGGTCTACAGCGAAACCGACTTCGACGGCATCAAGCGTTTATATGGGTACGTCGTGCAGCAGGCGTAGGCCGGGTAAGCGTGGCGCCACCCGGCGTTTTCATCGCGGCTTAAATTTTGCCCCCACGATACCCTTTCTGTGCCGTATTCACCTTGTAGAGGTAGCGGCGCGACTCTGCCGATGGGTGACGGGTGGTGAGCGTCTCGTAGACGTCGCCCGGCGACATCGTATTGATGATGTTCGCCGCCTGCACCTTATCGTTAGAGAAGACCCGCAGCACGCTGCCCGCGCCGCCGTTATAGGCGGTGATCACCGCGTAGCGGCGTGAAGTTGGGTTGCTGATACCGGCGAGATAGATATTGTTCAGCATCGCCAGATAGGCGGTACCGGTATCGATATTGCTGGCGGGATCGAACAGGAAGCCACGGTCCGGCATGCCAGAACGCCCCTGCGCCCGGAAGACATCTTTCCCGGCGCTGTGCTGCACCACCTGCATCAGGCCCAGCGCGTCAGAGCGGCTGACCGCATACGGGTTAAACGAAGACTCGGTCTGCATAATCGCCAGGATCAGCGACTCATCCACGCCATACTTGCGTGCCGACTGGCGCACCATGCCCACGTACTTATGCGCACGCTTATCGAGGTGGTTGGCCACCAGGTTAATGGTCACGCTGTAGATAATCTTCAGGCCGTTGGTGCGGCTCTTCATCTGGTTTTGCAGCAGATAGTCGGCATATTTCTCGGCGCGCCACTGCCAGCGGATCGCCTCGCCGTTGTTATCCACCACCTGACCATAGAGGAACGGTTGTTTCGAGATCTGGATATCATCCACGTCGGAGTAGAGATCGATAGAGCCGGGATCGTCGCCCATCAGCAGGGTTTTGATGATCGCCTTGCGCAGATGCGCCGCCGGCTCGGTACCGGCAATGGTTTCGATGGTGATCGTCCCGGCATCAAAGTTGATGTGGCTACGGGTCTGATACTGGTCGGTATACTTTACGTAGTCCTTGGGGCCGGCGATCAGGACTTCGTTAAAACCCCAGATGTTTTCGATGTTATGGGCAAACTGACCCATCAGGATATCAAAACCGTTGGTGTCCTTTACCCAGGCCTCGTTATAGCTATCGCCCTTTTTATTGGAACTGGAACACGAGATGAGCAACGGCGCAATAAGGGCTAGCGCTAAATATTTTTTCATCATTCCTGGATGTATGTTGTGTTAAGTCGTTATTCTTTCCAAAAAAAGGGCCGAGGCCCTTAATCTTGTGGCTTATAGCCTTCGATATGCACGTCTTTCCCTTCGAACAGGAAGTTCACCATCTCCTCTTCCAGCAGCTTGCGGTGCTCCACGTTCATCATGTTGAGCTTCTTCTCATTGATGAGCATGGTCTGCTTCTGCTGCCACTGGGACCAGGCCTCTTTAGAGATCTCATTGTAGATCCGCTTGCCCAGATCGCCCGGATAGAGCTGGAAGTCCTGGCCTTCCGCTTCGCGGCCCAGGAAGGTACAAAAAATGGTTCTGCTCATGGTCACTCCTCGTGATGTCGCGGCGCTAAACGGGTGCGCCCGCGCGTAATTGTTGTAACAGGCGCTCTACCGGCGCGGCCAGGCCCACCGACGGCGGCTGGGCTAAGTTATACCAGAGACCTGTTCCCTCATCCATGCATGACGTGAAGGAGGACACGGGAAGCCACATTGGCACAATATCCAGATGGAAATGGCTGAATGTATGGCGAAATCCGTTGAGCTCGGTAAGAGTATCGGCCTGAATCTGCCGTTGCGCCAGCCAGTCGCGCAGGGCCGCTTCATCGCTGAACTGCGGGAAGCAGTAGAGGCCGCCCCACAGGCCAGTAGGCGGTCGGCGGGCAAGATAGACCGTCTCGCCGTGCTGCATCAGCAGCAGAAAACCGGTGCGCTCCGGCAGCGTCTGCTTGGGCTTTTTGCCCGGATACTGCGCCCAGCTCTCGTTAGCATAGGCGATACAGCCGGTGTTCAGCGGGCAGAGCGTACACTTCGGCTTCGAGCGGGTGCAGACCGTCGCGCCAAGATCCATCATCGCCTGGTTAAACTGCGCCACGCCTTGCGCAGGCGTGACCTGTTCAGCGATCGCCCACAGGCGCTTCTCCACCTCTTTGCGGCCCGGCCAGCCGTCAACGGCGTAGCAGCGAGCCAGCACGCGCTTCACGTTACCATCAAGAATAGGGAAGTGTTTGCCGAGCGCAAGGGAGAGCACCGCCCCCGCCGTTGAGCGTCCGACGCCCGGCAGGGCGGCAACCTCTTCAAAGGTATCCGGGAACACGCCGCCGTGCTGGTCAGCCACCTGCTGCGCGGCCTTGTGCAGGTTGCGCGCGCGGGCGTAGTAGCCCAGCCCGGTCCACAGATGCAGCACCTCGTCGATGGGCGCACGGGCCAGATCGGTCACCGTTGGGAAACGCGCCATAAAGCGCTCAAAGTAGGGGATAACCGTCGCCACCTGCGTTTGTTGCAACATCACCTCAGAGAGCCATACTTTGTAGGGCGTTTTTTCGATTTGCCAGGGCAGGGTTTTGCGCCCGTATTTGTCGTACCACTCCAGCACCTGGGCTGAAAACTGAGACGCGTGCATGGTCAAAGCAGGAGTTCCGAATTGCATGATTAAGGGGCCAGATTGCAGCACAGCGGCACCGGGCTGTAAACCGGAACTTTCCGGTGCTTGCATCCGGCTATTAACTTTGGATAATGCCCGTTTCCCGAACACTCTCACAAGCAGACTAAACACCTATGAACAACGACGTCATTTCACCCGAATTTGATGAAAACGGTCGCCCGCTGCGCCGTATTCGCAGCTTCGTCCGCCGCCAGGGCCGTCTGACCAAGGGGCAGCAGCACGCGCTGGATAACTTTTGGCCGGTGATGGGCGTTGAGTTTAGCGAGCAGCCGCTGGATTTCACCGCGCTGTTTGGCCGCGATGCACCGGTGACCCTGGAGATTGGTTTTGGTATGGGCGCTTCGCTGGTAGCGATGGCGAAAGCCAGGCCGGAGCAGAACTTCCTCGGCATTGAGGTCCACTCGCCGGGCGTGGGGGCGTGCCTCGCCACTGCCCATGAAGAGGGCGTGGAGAACCTGCGCGTGATGTGTCACGACGCGGTGGAAGTGCTGCATAAGATGATCCCGGACAACTCGCTGAACATGGTGCAGCTCTTTTTCCCTGACCCGTGGCATAAAGCGCGCCATAATAAACGCCGTATCGTGCAGACGCCGTTTGCCGAACTGGTGAAGGGCAAGCTGAAGCTGGGCGGCGTTTTCCATATGGCCACCGACTGGGAAGCCTATGCCGAGCACATGCTGGAAGTGATGTCCGCTATCGACGGATATCAAAACCGCTCTGAGAGCGGCGACTATGTACCGCGCCCGGAGACGCGCCCGGTAACCAAATTTGAACAGCGTGGTCATCGTCTTGGCCACGGCGTATGGGACTTAATGTTCGAGAGGGTAAAATAATGGCAACGAACCGTAGCCGTCGTCTGCGTAAGAAGTTACATATCGATGAATTTCAGGAGCTGGGCTTTTCCGTTGCCTGGCGCTTCCCGGAGGGCACCTCTGAGGAGCAGATCGACCAGACGGTTGATGCCTTCATTAACGAGGTGATTGAGCCAAACAAACTGGCCTTTGACGGCAGCGGCTATCTGGTCTGGGAAGGGCTGATCTGCAAGCAGGAGATTGGCAAGTGCACCGAAGAGCATCAGGCTACCGTGCGTAGCTGGCTCGAAGGTCGCGGCTTTGAAGATGTGCGCATCAGCGAACTTTTTGACGTCTGGTGGGACTAAGTCACTATCGGGGCTGGCGATTGCCGGCCCGTTTTGTCTCTACAGGACAGGAGTTTTTATGATGCGCAAAGCGCTGCTGGCTGCGGCCCTGGCGGCAACCGCCTTTACTGCCCAGGCAGAATACAAATGTAGCGTGAACCCGCGTGACGACGTGATCCTCAACCCACAGACCGTGCAGGTGGTGGGGGAGAACGGCAATCTGGTGATGACGCCAGACGGCAACGTCATGTTCAACGGCAAGCAGTATAGCCTCAGTGCGGCCCAGCGCGAGCAGGCGAAAGATTATCAGGCCGATCTGCGCAACGCGCTGCCGTGGATCGACGAGGGCGCGCGTAGCCGCGTTGAGAAAGGCCGCGTGGCGCTGGATAAGATCATCGCCAAAGAAGTGGGCCAAAGCAGCAACATGCGCGGGCGCTTAACCAAGCTCGACGCGCAGCTGAAAGAGCAGATGAACCGCATTCTGGAGCATCGCAGCGACGGCCTCGCATTTCACTATAAGGCGATTGATGAGGTACGTGCCAACGGTCAGCAGCTGGTGAATCAGGCAATGGGCGGCATTCTGCAGGACAGCATCAACGAGATGGGTGCTCAGGCGGTGCTGAAAGGCGGCGGTAATCCGTTACAGAGCGTAATGGGCAGCCTCGGCGGCCTGCAAACTGCGATTCAGAGCGAGTGGAAAAATCAGGAAGCGGACTTCGAGCAGTTCGGCAAGGCGGTGTGCAGCCGCGTTATCTCTCTGGAAGAGAGCCGCAAGACGCTGGTGAGCGGGCTGAAGTAACGCCCGCCCGCAGGCAAACGCCTGCTAGAAATCAGCGGGCGCTTTAAAGGTCATGCTGGTGCCGTACGCGGGGTGCGTAATGGTCAACATCTCGGCGTGCAATTGCAGGCGGGGTGCCATCGCCAGCGCCTCGGGCGTGGCGTAGAAGCGGTCGCCCAGGATCGGGTGGCCCAACGCCAGCATATGCACGCGCAGCTGGTGTGAGCGCCCGGTAATGGGCTTCAGCTGCACGCGGGCGGTGTTATCCGCCGCGTACTCCAGCACCGAATACTCGGTCTGCGCCGCTTTACCGGTCTCATGGCATACCATCTGCTTCGGGCGGTTCGGCCAGTCGCAGATCAGCGGCAGATCGATCAAACCCTCCGCCTTTTCAGGATGCCCCCACACGCGGGCCACGTACTGCTTCTTCGGCTCGCGCTCGCGGAACTGGCGCTTAAGCTCCCGCTCCGCCGCTTTGGTCAGGGCCACTACGATCACGCCGCTGGTGGCCATATCCAGACGATGCACCGACTCCGCCAGCGGGTAGTCGCGCTGAATGCGCGTCATCACGCTGTCCTTGTGCTCGTCCAGCCTTCCTGGCACAGAGAGCAGGCCGCTCGGCTTGTTAACCACCATAATGTGCTCGTCCTGGTATAACACGACCAGCCAGGGCGACTGCGGCGGATTGTAGGGCTCCATCAACATAACGGGTTCCTGTTACTGGTGCGTAACGACAATAAGACGCAGCGCATCGAGACGCCAGCCCGCCTGAGCAAGGCTATCGAGCACCTGCTGACGGTTGCTCTCGATGGCGGCCAGCTCATCATCACGAATGTTCGGGTTCACCGCCTTCAGCGCTTCCAGACGCGACAGCTCGGCCGAGAGACGTTCATCCGCCTCCTGGCGCGCCGCGGCGATCAGCGCCTTCGCCGCGCTCTCGATCTGTGCTTCACCCAGCTGCAGGATCGCGTGTACGTCCTGCTGCACCGCGTTCACCAGTTTGCTGCCGGTGTGGCGGTTAACCGCGCTCAGCTGGCGGTTGAAGGTTTCGAACTCCACCTGGGCGGCAAGGTTATTGCCGTTTTTATCCAGCAGCATACGCACCGGCGTAGCAGGCAGGAAGCGGTTAAGCTGAAGCTGCTTCGGTGCCTGTGCCTCAACGACATAGATCAGCTCAAGCAGCAGGGTGCCCACCGGCAGCGCCTTGTTTTTCAGCAGCGAAATGGTGCTGCTGCCGGTATCGCCGGAGAGGATCAGATCCAGACCGTTGCGGATCAGCGGATGCTCCCAGGTCACGAACTGGGCATCTTCCCGCGACAGGGCTACGTCACGCTCAAAGGTGATGGTGCAGCCATCTTCCGGCAGGCCGGGGAAGTCCGGAACCAGCATGTGATCGGACGGGGTCAGCACGATCATGTTCTCACCGCGATCGTCCTGGTTGACGCCCACGATATCAAACAGGTTCATGGCAAAGCTAATCAGCCCGGTGTCATCATCCTGCTCTTCAATGCTCTCTGCCAGCGCCTGCGCTTTTTCACCGCCGTTGGAGTGGATCTCCAGCAGGCGATCGCGGCCCTGCTCCAGCTGGGCCTTCAGCGCCTCGTGCTGCTCGCGGCAGGTTTTGATCAGCTCGTCGAAGCCTTCGGTCTCTTCCGGCGCGGCGAGGTAGCCAATCAGATCGCTGTGCACCTGGTCGTATATGGTGCGGCCGGTAGGGCAGGTGTGCTCAAAGGCGTCGAGGCCTTCGTGGAACCAGCGCACCAGCACCGACTGGGCGGTCTTTTCCAGATAGGGAACGTGGATCTGAATGTCGTGCGCCTGGCCGATACGGTCCAGACGACCAATACGCTGCTCCAGCAGATCCGGGTTAAACGGCAGATCGAACATCACCAGATGGCTGGCGAACTGGAAGTTACGCCCCTCGGAGCCGATCTCAGAGCAGAGCAGCACCTGCGCGCCGCTGTCCTCTTCGCCAAACCAGGCGGCGGCACGGTCGCGCTCAACGATGGACATGCCTTCGTGGAACACGGCGGCACGGATGCCTTCCCGCTCGCGCAGCACCTGCTCCAGCTGGAGGGCGGTGGCAGCCTTGGCGCAGATCACCAGCACCTTCTGCGAACGGTGGCTGGTCAGGTAGCCCATCAGCCACTCTACGCGCGGGTCGAAGTTCCACCATGTGCCGGTGTCGCCCTCGAACTCCTGATAGATCTGCTCCGGGTAGAGCATGTCGCGGGCGCGCTCTTCAGCGCTTTTGCGTGCCCCCATGATGCCGGAGACCTTGATGGCCGTCTGGTACTGGGTCGGCAGCGGCAGCTTGATGGTGTGCAGCTCGCGTTTTGGGAAGCCCTTCACGCCGTTACGGGTGTTACGGAACAGGACGCGGCTGGTGCCGTGGCGATCCATCAGCATGGAGACCAGCTCCTGGCGCGCAGCCTCTGCGCCGTCGCGATCGCTGTTAGCGGTTTGCAGCAGCGGTTCGATATCCTGCTCGCCAATCAGCTCGCTCAGGGTGTTCAGCTCGCTGTCGCTCAGATGCTTGCCCGCCAGCAGCATGGCCACGGCATCGGCTACCGGGCGGTAGTTCTGCTGCTCTTCAACAAACTGCTCAAAGTCGTGGAAGCGGTTCGGATCCAGCAGGCGCAGACGGGCGAAGTGGCTCTCCAGACCCAGCTGCTCCGGCGTCGCGGTCAGCAGCAGGACGCCCGGCACGCGCTCGGCCAGCTGTTCAATCGCCATGTACTCGCGGCTCGGCGCCTCTTCGCTCCACACCAGGTGGTGCGCTTCATCGACCACCAGCATGTCCCACTCGGCGTCGCACAGGTGCTCCAGGCGCTGCTTGCTGCGGCGTACAAAGTCCAGGGAGCAGATCACCAGCTGTTCGGTCTCAAACGGGTTATCGGCCTCGTGCTGCGCTTCCGCGTAGCGCTCGTCATCAAACAGCGCGAAGCGCAGGTTGAAGCGGCGCAGCATCTCCACCAGCCACTGGTGTTGCAGGGTCTCTGGCACCACCACCAGCACGCGTTCTGCCGCACCGGCCAGCAGCTGCTGGTGCAGGATCATCCCCGCCTCGATGGTTTTACCCAGGCCAACCTCATCCGCCAGCAGCACGCGCGGCGCATGGCGACGGCCCACGTCGTGGGCAATGTGCAGCTGATGCGGTATCAGGCTGGTGCGCTGGCCGCGCAGGCCGCTCCATGGCATCCGGTACTGCTCGCTCTGGTACTTACGCGCGCGGTAGCGCAGGGAGAAGCGATCCATACGGTCGATCTGCCCGGCGAACAGGCGATCCTGCGGCTTGCTGAACACCAGCTTGCTGTCGAGCAGCACTTCACGCAGCGCCACGTCGGTCTCGCCGGTATCGAGGCGCGTGCCGGTGTAGGTCAGCAGACCGTTTTGCTCTTTTACGTCATCAATGGTGAGCTGCCAGCCTTCGTGGCTGGTCACCGTATCGCCTGGATTAAACATTACGCGAGTAACCGGGGAGTCACTGCGGGAGTAGAGACGGTTCTCTCCGGTTGAGGAGAAGAGCAGCGTAACGGTACGCGCATCCATCGCCACAACGGTTCCCAGTCCGAGTTCGCTTTCTGTATCGCTGATCCAGCGTTGACCAAGTGTAAAAGGCATAGTTATTCGGCTCTATATCTCAAATTGCAGGCAATAGTTAGACCACCGTCAGAGAGCGACAGCGCGTCAAAAATTGGGGCCAGGATTGGAAAGGGCGCTATGGTACTGGATGGCAACGCGTTCGTCACGTCTTCGTCATCATTCAAACCGCGCTAAAAGAGTCCCATCTGCCCCGTGACCAGTGTAGCAAAGTCATCGCCCATAAACGGCAGGATGCCCTCCGCCACCGGCTGTAGCTGGCGAGTTAAGTAGTGATCGTAGTCCAGCGGCGACTGCTGGTAGTCCACCGGCTCGGGGCCGTGGGTGGTCCAGACGTACTTGATTGTGCCCCGCTTCTGGTACTGCAACGCCCGGCCGCGCTTCTGGTTCTGCTCATCCGCCAGCCTCGCCGCCCGCACGTGGGGCGGCACGTTGCGCTGGTACTCCGCCAGAGGGCGACGCAGGCGCTTGCGATAGACCAGCTGGCTATCCAGTTCGCCCGCCATCAGTTGGGCAATGGTTTCGCGGATGTAATCCTGATACGGCTCGCGGCGAAAAATGCGCAGGTAGAGCGCCTGCTGGAACGTCTGCGCCAGCGGCGTCCAGTCGGTGCGCACCGTCTCCAGACCCTTAAAGACCATGCGCTGGCTGTCACCCTCCTGAATCAGCCCGGCGTAGCGCTTCTTGCTGCCGGTATCCGCCCCGCGGATGGTTGGCATCAGGAAGCGGCTGAAGTGGGTCTCAAACTCCAGCTCCAGCGTGCTGGTTAATCCCTTTCTGGCGAGATGTTCCCGCCACCAGTCGTTGACCAGCACCACCAGCGCTTGGCCGATGCGGGCGGCCTCCTCTTCACTATGGGCGTGCTTCAGCCAGACGAAGGTCGAGTCCGTGTCGCCGTAGATCACCTCATAGCCCTGGGACTCAATCAGCGTTTTAGTCTGACGCATGATCTCATGTCCGCGCATGGTGATCGACGACGCCAGCCGGGGATCGAAGAAGCGGCAGGCGCTGGTGCCCAGCACGCCGTAGAACGCGTTCATGATGATCTTCAGCGCCTGGGAGAGGGGCTTGTTACCCTGACGTTTGGCCTCGTCGCGGCCGTGCCAGATCTGGCCGACGATCTCCGGCAGGCAGTGCTTCTCACGGGAGAACCACGCTCCGAGAAAGCCTTCGCTGCTGTGGGTTTCATCCGGCTGCGCCATGCCTTCAATCAGCCCCACCGGATCGATCAGAAAGGTGCGGATGATCGACGGGTAGAGGCTTTTATAGTCCAGCACCAGCACCGAGTCATACAGGCCTGGGGTGGAGTCCATCACGTAGCCGCCGGGGCTGGCCTGCGGTGGCACGTCACCGAGATTGGGGGCCACGTAGCCCGCCCGGTGCATGCGTGGAAAATAGAGATGGCTGAAGGCCGCTACCGACCCGCCATGGCGATCCACAGGCAGGCCGTTGACCGAGGCGCGCTCCAGCAGGAAGGGCATGATGGCGGTCTTATGGAAGATGCGCGTCACCAGCTCGCAGTCCTTTAGATTGTAGGTGGCAAGGGCGGGCTTATCTTCGTTAAAGCGCCGCTCGATCTCGTCCATTCTGTCCCAGGGGTTATCGATCGACTTGCCTTCCCCGAGCAGCTCCCGCGCTACCGCTTCGAGGGAGAATGATGGGAAGTTCCAGAATGCGGACTTCAGGGCGTCGATGCCATCGATAATCAGCCGACCCGCCATCTGCGCAAAGAAGACGCCGTTCTTAAAGCCGTGCTCGCGCCACTCCAGCTCGCTGTTGCCACGCCCCAGCCGCAGCGGGACGCCGTAGCGCTCGGCGTGCTTTTGCAGCATCCGCAGATCGAACTGCACCACGTTCCAGCCGATCAGCACGTCCGGATCGTGGGTGGCAAACCAGGCGTTGAGCTTCTCCAGCAGCTGCCGACGGCTGGCAACGTACTCAAGATGGAAGTCGAGGCCCGAGGCGTCGCCGTTTTCCGGCCCGAGCATATAGACCGTGCGCTGCCCACACCCTTCCAGGCCGATGCAGTACAGCTCGCCGTGGCGGGTGGTTTCGATATCCAGCGACACCCACTTCAGCGGTGGGCGATAGTGCGGGCTGGGCTTCAGGCGCGTATTCACCAGCTCGCCGTCGCGCGCCTCGCCGCTGACCCATACCGGGGCGGTGATAAAGCGTTCCATCAGGAAACGTTCAGGCGGGCGGATGTCGGCTTCATAAAGCGTTACGCCGCCCTCGCGGAGCAGCTTCTCATAGCGCATCAGCTGACGATGGGCGCGACAGTAGAGGCCGTGCACCGGCTGGCGGCTGAAGTCTTTCAGCTCAAGCGGCGTCAGGCGGTAGTGGCTTTCACCCGCAAGGATCCGCTGCGCCTGAGGCACCTGCGCCGAGGGGATAAACGCCACCGACTCCTGCACGGGCAGCACCACCCGCAGCGGACCGTTGTCGGTTGCCAGCCAGAACGCGATCTCGGTGCCTTGAGGGGTATCCCGCCAGTGCCGGGTCAGTAAAAAGCCTTCTTGCGCCTGCGCCACGCTCTCTTCTCATAAAATAAAACCAGGCGTTATTATAGCCTGGTTTCACTGTTTTAGCTGGGTTTTTATACAGTTCTACTGTCCGTAATAGGCCTTCGCCCCGTGCTTGCGTAGGTAGTGCTTATCAAGCAGCGTCTGCTGCATGGCTGGCAGATCCGGGGTGAGCTGGCGGCAGAAGATGCCCATGTAGGCGACCTCTTCCAGCACGATGGCGTTATGCACCGCATCGTCAGCATTTTTGCCCCAGGCAAAGGGACCGTGGGAGTGCACCAGCACGCCAGGCATCTGGGCGGCGTCGATCCCTTGGGTGTTAAAGGTTTCGACGATCACCTGACCGGTCTCCCACTCATACTCGCCGTTGATCTCGGCATCGGTCATCTTGCGGGTGCAGGGAATAGGGCCGTAGAAGTAGTCTGCGTGGGTGGTGCCGGTGGCCGGAATGGACTGTCCCGCCTGCGCCCAGATGGTCGCGTGGCGCGAGTGGGTATGCACAATCCCGCCGATGGTGGGGAAAGCCTGATAGAGCAGGCGGTGGGTCGGGGTATCGGAGGAGGGTTTTTTCGTCCCCTCGACCACCTCGCCGGTGTCGATACTCACCACCACCATATCCTCTGCCGTCATTACGCCATAGTCGACGCCAGAGGGCTTGATGACAAACACGCCGCGTTCGCGATCGACGGCGCTGACGTTGCCCCAGGTGAGGGTGACCAGATTATGTTTCGGTAGCGCCAGGTTGGCTTCCAGCACCTGACGTTTGAGATCTTCAAGCATAGTTATCTCCACGTAGGCCCGGTAAGCGCAGCGCCACCGGGCGTTACGGACTTAACGTTTTGACCCGTAATAGACTTCGTTCCAGCGCAGCGCATCTTTGAACGCTGGCAGGCGGGTGTCGTTGTCGATCACTGCCAGCTCAATGTCGTGCAGCTCGGCAAACTGGCGCATATCGCTGAGATCCAGCGCGTGGCTGAAGACGGTGTGATGCGCGCCCCCGGCAACGATCCACGCCTCGGTGGCGGTAGGCAGATCCGGCTGGGCTTTCCACAGCGCGTTGGCGACCGGCAGCTTCGGCAGCTGGTGCGGCGTCTCGACGGAATCTACGCAGTTCACCAGCAGACGGAAACGATCCCCGAGATCGATCAGGCTGGCGTTGATCGCCGGGCCGGTTTTGGTAGAGAAGATCAGGCGGGCCGGATCGGCTTTACCGCCGATGCCGAGGTACTGCACGTCGAGGATCGGTTTCTCATCCAGGGCGATGGTTGGACACACTTCCAGCATATGGGAGCCAAGCACCAGGTCGTTGCCGTCCTCAAAGTGGTAGGTGTAGTCCTCCATAAAGGAGGTGCCGCCCTGTAGACCGGTCGACATCACCTTCATGATGCGAAGCAGGGCGGCGGTTTTCCAGTCGCCTTCGCCCGCAAAGCCGTAGCCCTGCTGCATCAGGCGCTGCACGGCGAGGCCCGGAAGCTGTTTCAGGCCGTGCAGATCTTCAAAGGTGGTGGTGAAGGCGTGGAAGCCGCCTTGCTCAAGGAAGCGCTTCATGCCCAGCTCGATGCGGGCCGCGTCAATCACGTTCTGGCGTTTATCACCGTTAACCTGTGCGGCAGCGGTCAGGCGGTAGCTGCTCTCATACTCGTCCACCAGCGCGCTGATATCGCCTTCGCTGATGTCGTTAACCACCTGCACCAGATCGCCCACCGCCCAGGTATTCACCGAGAAGCCGAACTTGATCTGCGCTGCCACTTTATCGCCGTCGGTAACCGCAACTTCACGCATGTTGTCGCCGAAACGGCACACTTTCAGATGGCGGGTATCCTGTTTGGAGACCGCGTGGCGCATCCACGCCCCGATACGCTGCTGGGCTTTGCGATCCTGCCAGTGGCCGGTCACCACGCTGTGCTGCTGACGCATCCGCGCACCAATGAAGCCGAACTCGCGGCCGCCGTGCGCGGTCTGGTTCAGGTTCATAAAGTCCATGTCGATGCTGTCCCACGGCAGGGAGGCGTTGAACTGGGTATGGAACTGCA
>Ga0308161_1002602_pt1 | contig 18887 bp, 18 predicted proteins | sample PhyFR2_FD_201034 | JGI IMG/M metagenome (GOLD analysis project Ga0308161, IMG submission 201034) | Phyllosphere microbial communities from UC Gill Tract Community Farm, Albany, California, United States - DLSLF.R2 | ecosystem: Host-associated > Plants > Phyllosphere > Unclassified | place: USA...
ACGCTGATGGTGCTTGTACAAACGCCAAACTATTCATTTGCTCGCCACACTCTTGTGAAGTTGTGAAAACCCGTTTTTTCACGCTCTTTTGAAGACGTGAACCTCAAAAAAGGGCTGCCCCGGCCTGGCACCTGGCCCGCAATACTTCTGCCGACACGCGGCAAAACGGGCAAACAACTCAAGTGGCCGAGCGCAATGGCAGCTCTGGCAGATTCGATAAAGGCGGGTGGTTTGCAAAGGAAACAGCAAGCGCGCCAGCTTCACTCGATCTGTGTGGGCGGCTCTCTGTGGGCGATTCTTGGGGTTAATACCGAGGCATTAACGATGCTGCGAGGCCCGATCAGGAGACGTCCTTATAATCGGGGGGAGATTGTAGCGAAGAACGTCAGGGAAATGGGCGTGTTTTATGACTTTTATTAGGTCTTCGGTCAGGCGGCCAACGGCTGGTGACGTGGCGACCGCACAGGACGTGGGCTTACACGGGCACGGGCGGGGAGCGGGTGATGCATCCAGCTCAGGCGGATTTCATCGATTTCCACCCAACCGTCGCCCACAGGCGGCTGGCTGCATTCCTTGAACGCCTGGCAACGGCCTTGTGCATCAAGCCGGGCGAACTGACGAAGGGCCGGCTTGCGGGTAAACAGTGACCAGAGAAATTGCATGGCGAGAGCCCTCCTGAGATTGAGGCTAAGCATGCCGTGTGGGGATGACGAGTCGATGTAACGGCTATGACATATCAATGACAGCGAACCGCTGCCGAGGCGACGAGTCATAGGTTGTAACTGACGCTAGTTCCCTGCGGGGGCGCCCCGCTATACTGCCGGCCTGTCGGTACCTGATTTCTGGAGAGAAGCGCATGTTGCAACGCCTGTTGTTCGGTTTGATCACTGTGACCAGTTTGACCTTGGTTGGCTGCGCCAACAGCCCGCAACAACTGAGCCCACAACCGAAGCTCACCACGCAGTTGGCCCCGGTAGGTCACGGTCAGCCGGTGTCGGTACGTGTTGTGGATGGTCGTCCTTCGCCTACGCTGGGCTCTCGCGGTGGCCTGTACCCGGAGACCGCGCTTATCTCGGTGACCGGCCAGGACGTGCTGCCCAAGCTGCAGGCCCAGGCCGAAGCAGCCGTGCGCCTGCTGGGCTTCACGCCGAGCGCCAACGCGCCAGGCGCTCCTCAGCTGACCATCACCCTGGCGGAACTGAAGTATCAGTCGCCTAAAGAAGGCCTGTACGTGACTGAAGCCGCCATCGGCGCAACGTTCAAGTCCGACGTCACCGCCGGTACCCGTCGCTACAGCGGCCGCTACGGCGCATCGTTGAATCAGCGCTTCGGCATGTCGCCGAACCAGGAAACCAACACCAAGCTGGTCAGCGATGTCCTGAGTGACGCCTTGACCCGCCTGTTCAAGGATCCAAGCATCGGTTCCTTGCTCAGCGCGCAGTAATGGTTCAAATGCAGTAACCGTCCAAATAAAGACCGGGCTCAGTGATGAGCCCGGTCTTTTTTCGTCTCCAGTTTCACGCGGCAGTGTCGATACAGAAGTCCAGCATGCTCACCCCGGTCAACAGATCGGCCTCCGGCAGGTCCGCATGCTGGTGTCCGCCGAGGGCGCAGTACACCAGCCAATGGCGGTCCTGCACGTTGAACGCGAGGCCGCCGACCAGCGCCTCTTGCTCATCGCTTTGGGCAATCAGATACAGCCGATCCTGGTTGTGCGCGTGCAGCATGACAAGCTCCCGAACGTTCGAAGGGCAACAGAGTGGCTTGTTAAGGTGACGTTCAGGTGACGCTGTAAATTACTGGATACATTAACCGTCCATGGGGGATGGAGCGTTTTAGGCGCCGGAGGCCACTGTCCGTTCAGGTATGTATCTGAACTGATACCCAGACACTGTTTTCCTGAGGTTTGCGATGGCGCTGCCCGCACTATTGATCAATGCTGTGGCTTTATTGGTAGCCTGCCCTGGTGCAGCGCTGCTGTTCATTACCCGCCTGCGCGAACAACGCGCCATGGCCGAGTTGACCGCACAAAGCGAAGACCGGGCCATCGATCAGCCCATGCTGTTCCTGGATGTGCGCACCGAACGGGCACATCGGGTGGCTTACCGGATCGGCTTCGCCTGTCTGGGGCTGGGGCTGGCCCTTTCCTGGCTCAGCACCCGCATCTGAAAAAAACGCCCCTTCCACATTTTTGATCGGTGTTTACAGCGCAATTCCCGCCTTCACCCGATACTGATTGCGCACCGGTGTCGCATATTGCACCACCAGAAACGGTCGGTGCTCCGCCGGGCATTCGTTCAGGCGCCGCTCCCACTCGGCCTTCGCCTTGGCCAGTTCATCCGCCGGGAACACCTCGGCCGCCTTTGGCACCTGTAATTGCGGGTCGGCGTCGCTCCACTGGGCATACGCCAGGTAGTGCACCGGGAACAGCCGATAACCGCCGAGAATCTGTCGATCCATTTCCACGGCCAGCACTTTGGTGTCTTCGAAGCGCTCAGTAATCGGCGGCGCGAAGTTGATGTGCACGCGACCTTTGTAGCCGGTAATGCCCAGGGCAATGCTCACGTCATCTTCACCTTGCGCCTTGACGTAAGTGCCGGTGGTGGCGCGGATATACAGCTCGCGGGCCTTGGCCGTATCGCATGGGTCGTACTCGTAGCTGATGGACACCGGCGTCAGGTTCAGCGACTGGATCACCTCGGCAAACGGCTCCTCCTTGCGGCTGACGTGGAACATCTTGAGGATCGCCGACTCGGTGCGATCATCTCCATCCTTGGCGCGGCCCTCGGCCTGGGCGATCCAGATCGACTGGCAGTCGTTGCGGATCGAATGGTTGATGTAGGCCGACAGCAGGTTGAATGCTGCCATCTTCTCCTTTCGCCCAGTGATCGAGCGGTGCACGATGAAGCTCTTGTTCAGGCGCATCAGGTCGCTGACAAACGGCTTTTGCAGCAGGTTGTCGCCGATGGCGATACGCGGTGTCGGCAGGCCGGCGTGGTACACGGCATAGTTGACGAAGGCCGGGTCCATCACGATGTCGCGGTGGTTGGCCAGAAACAGGTAGGCACTGCCCGACTTGAGTTGCTCGACGCCGCTGTAGGTCACGCCGTCGGTCGCCCGGTCAATGGTATGGTCGACGTAATACTCGACTTTGTCCTGCAGCGTCGCCACGGTGGTGACACCGGCGAACTCACGCCGCAGTTTGCGGGCGATCATCGGCTTGAGCAGCCAGCCCAGGGCGCCGGCAAAGCGCGGGAAGCGGAAGTGGGTCAGGATGTCCAGAAAGGCCTTGTCACTGAACAGTCGGTCCAGCACTGCCGGGACTTCGCTGTCGTTGTAAGGTCGGATGGTATCGAATTCGCCCATCATGCTCTCTTGTTAGAAACGGCTAGGGTAAGTAAAGGAAATACCAGGGAGCGGCCCAGGTAATTGGCCTGGCCGGAAATAGCCCTGTAAATAGACCGGCGATTATACGCACAAGTCACTTGGGAGACTGCGATGCTGGAAACTGCGACCTACGATTGTCCTTATTGTGGTGAAGAGGTCGATACAACGGTGGACTTGTCCGGCGGTGATCAGGTTTACATAGAAGACTGTCAGGTGTGTTGCAGGCCGATCATTTTTGATCTGCAGGTGCATGGTGACGAATGGATGCTTGAGACTCGCAGCGAAAACGAATAACGGGTACAGCCATGCAGCGAATCTACGAACCGGAAAACCTGATGGAGGGCGAGCTGCTCCAACAGATGCTCGCCAGCGAGGGCATCGAGGCGCACCTGGTAGGGCGGCATTTGCTCGGCGGCACCGGCGAGCTGCCGATTTTCGGCCTGCTGGGGCTGGAGGTCGACAACGACCGGGCCGTGGATGCCCGCGAGCTGATCACCGCCTACATCGGCGCGCAACCCGTGCCCGGCGATGAACCCGACAGCTTCCCCGACGTGCTGGTCTGTTAGGCTGTCGGCCGGTTTACCCAAGAGTCGTGTTGCCCCATGTGTGGACGTTATGCCCTGTTTCGCTGGAATCCCGCCTTTGCTGCCTTGCCCGGCTTTCCAGCCGACCAGCAGGCCCAGTGGAACATCTCCCCGAATGATTCGGTGCTCATCCAGCGCCTGAACGACGGCCAGCACACCCTGGCCCGCGCCCGCTGGGGCCTGACGCCGCCCTGGCTGACTGACCTTTCCCGCACTCCGGCCCATGCCCGCGCCGAAACCCTGGCCGAGCAGCCGATGTTTCGCGAAGCCTTTCGCCAGCGTCGCTGCCTGCTGCCGGCCAACGGCTTTTATGAATGGCGCGGCACCCAGCGCAAACGCCCGTACTGGCTGACGCCGGGGGAGGGCTCCACGTTGTTTTTTGCTGCCATCTGGGAAGCCTATCCGGTGCAGGAGCAAGTGTGGCTGAGCACTGCTGTGGTGACTCAGGCCGCCCAGAGCCAGCGCCGGCCGTTGATCCTGGATGCGGCGGGGCAGGCCGCCTGGCTTGATCCCGAAACGCCGTTGCATGTGCTGCAAAGCTTGCTTGCCAGTGAGCCCGTCGCGTTGCGCGAGCGAGTCCTGGCCAATATGGTCAACGATCCCAAGCTCAATGGGCCGGAGTGCCTGACGCCGGCCTGAACCTGAAGGCCGCTGTGGGATGTATCTGAAAATCAGCGGTTAAGCGTCTGTTGTATCTGGCGCCGATACAAATGAGCGCCTACGATACGCGCCATGTTTCGAGGGCGTTTTTCAGGGAGCGAGTGTTGATGAAAAAAACAGTGGCGGTAAGTGTATTGGCGGCGGCGATGCTGCTGGCGGGGTGTCAGTCGGTCAATACCACCAGCGGCGGCGCCGTTGGGGTTGAGCGCAAGCAGTACATGTTCAGCATGCTGTCGAGTCAGGAAGTCGACCAGATGTATGCCCAGTCCTACCAGCAGACGCTGGGTGAAGCCAGTACCAAAGGCCAGTTGGACAAGACCAGTGCCAACGCCAAGCGCGTGCAGGCTATTGCCAAGCGTTTGATCGCCCAGGCGCCCACCTTCCGCCCTGATGCAGCGCAGTGGAAGTGGGAAGTGAATTTGATCAAGAGCGATGAGATGAACGCCAACTGCGGGCCTGGCGGCAAGATCTTCGTGTACAGCGCGTTGATCGACAATCTCAAGCTGACGGATGACGAGTTGGCAGCGGTGATGGGTCATGAAATCGCCCACGCCTTGCGCGAACACGGCCGTGAGGCAATGTCCAAGGCGTACGGTATCGAGATCGCCAAGCAGGGCGCCGGTGCGTTGTTCGGCCTGGGCCAGGACAGCCTGGCACTGGCGGACACCGTGGCCAACTACGGCATGACCTTGCCGAACAGCCGCAGCAATGAAAACGAGGCAGACCTGATTGGCCTGGAGCTGTCGGCCCGCGCCGGCTACAACCCGAACGCCGCCATCACGCTGTGGAACAAGATGGCCAAGGCTTCGGAAGGTTCGCCGCCGGAATTCATGAGCACTCACCCGGCGTCTGACAGCCGGATTGCCTCGTTGCAGGCGGCGATTCCGAAGGTGATGCCGCTCTACCAGCAGGCCAAGAAGTCCTAAGGCTTGATAAGGATCTAAATGTGAGAGGGGGCTTGCCCCCTCCCACATTTGATTGGGTTTGCAGGTCTAGATCCAGCCGCTGCTTTGCATGGCCTTGTACACCGCGACAATCGCCAACACAAAGAACGCCGTAGCCGCCAGTCGACGAATCATCGTCAGCGGCAGTTTTTCCGCGGCGAAATTCCCCGCCAGAACCACCGGCACGTTGGCAATCAGCATGCCCAGCGTGGTGCCGATAATCACCAGCCACAGCTCCGGGTATTGCGCGGCCAGCATCACCGTGGCGATCTGGGTCTTGTCACCGATTTCCGCCAGGAAGAATGCAATCAGCGTGGTCAGGAATGGCCCGAACTTGCGTGTGGTGCTGGCTTCGTCGTCATCGAGCTTGTCCGGCACCAGGGTCCATAGGGCCGTGGCGCAGAAACTCGCCGCGAGGATCCAGTGCAACACCGCGTCCGAGAAGAAACTGCCAAACCAGGCGCCCACGGCACCGGCGGCCGCATGGTTGGCCAGGGTCGCGGCGACGATGCCGGCGATGATTGGCCAGGGCTTGCGAAAGCGAGCAGCGAGAATGAGCGCGAGTAGTTGCGTCTTGTCGCCGATTTCGGCCAAGGCAACGATTGCGGTAGGAACGAGTAATGAATCCAGCATCAGGTAAGTTTCCAGGGGCGGGTCGACACGGCTATGACACGTACAGCCTTCCCGGACTCCTGGGTCGCATACGCCATGGTCTGTTGACCAAGTATGTTGACGTATGCCGGACGAGCATGGCGCTCGTGGGAGACTACTCCCCTAGGACGGAGCGGATTCTGCCTAGGCAAAAGCCATTCGGCAAGCCTTCTTTTTCAAATAGCCATTAAGGGCGCTTGGCACGGTAGATGCGAAAGCCATTGCCCTCCGCCTTGATCGCACACACGCCCAAATGCTCTTCGATCAGCGGTTGGTACTTCAGGAAGCTGTTGGCAACCAGCCGAAGTTCGCCGCCTTTTGCCAGGTGTTTCGCCGCTTTTCGCAGCAGGTTCTCGGTGGCGAAATAATCGGTGTGCACCCCGACATGAAACGGTGGGTTGCTCAGAATCGCATTCAACCCCATCGGTGCAGCATCGATGCCATCACCGGTCAGCACCTCGGCCTCCAGGCCGTTGGCAGCCAGTGTCAGGCGGCTGCTGGCGGCGGCGAAGGCGTCCACGTCCAGCATCGTCACACTGTTGTGCGGGTAGCGACGTTTCACCGCAGCCCCCAGCACGCCGGCGCCGCAACCGAAGTCCAGCAGATGGCCGCTCGGCAGTTTGTCCAAATGTTCCAGCAGCAACTCGGTGCCACGGTCCAGGCGACCATGGCTGAACACCCCCGGCAGGCTCACGACTTTGAGTGGGCCTTCGGCCAGCGGCACTTCAAACACTTGCGCCAGGCTTTCCAGTTCCACCGCGTGCGGCGCGTTGGCCACGGTGATCTGCCACAGCTGGCAGTGCCGTGCATTGTCGAGCTTGCGCGGTTTGCCGAACGGGATCATCTGTTTGGCGGCGCTTTCGATACCGCTTTTTTTCTCGCCGACCAGAAACAGCTCGGCGCCGGGCAGGCGTGCGGCCACGGCGTTGAGCAGGTAGTCGGTGAGGTCCTTGGACTTGGGCAGGAAGATCACCGCAGCGTCGAACTCACGCTCCGGCACATTCACGCCAAATTGGCTGCGCTCGGGGAACCGCGCATCAAGCGCTGCCTGATCGCCGGCGTGCCAGCACCAGGCGTGGGCGTTGGGCAGGCGGCCCAGCAGGTCGTCGGCGGGCAAGCCCACCAGCAACAGGTTGCCTTGAAAAAGTTCGGCCTGACGAAGCAGTACTTCACTGCGCGGATCCATGGTCTGCTCCTTGAAAAGGGGCGCAGTTTATCAACTGACGACACGCAGCGGGGCGCCGCTGAAAAAGCCCAGGGCGTTTTCCGTCAGTTGGCCGACGATGCGCTGCCGCGCTTCGCGACTGCCCCACGCATTGTGGGGGGTGATGATCAGCCGGGGAATGTCGTCAGCCAGCAACGGGTTGCCGTTGACCGGTGGCTCCACACTCAGCACATCGGTGGCTGCGCCGCCCAAGTGACCGCTGCGCAAGGCATCCGCCAGGGCCTGTTCGTTGATCAAGCCACCGCGCGCCGTGTTGACCACAAATGCGCCTGGCTTGAGCAGTGCCAGCTCGCGGGCGCCGATAAAGTCGCGAGTGTGCTCGTTGAGCGGGCAGTGCAGGGTGAGCGCGTCCACCTGAGTGAGCAGCTCGTCCAGGGGTACACGGTCTGCACGGGCAGGGCGACCCGGAATCGCACCTAGCAGCACACGCATGCCAAACGCTTCGGCCAACCGGGCTACTGCGCCACCCAGTTCACCGTGGCCCAGCAGGCCGAGGGTCTTGCCTTCCAGCTCCACAATAGGATGGTCCAGCAGGCAGAACTGCTTGGCCTGTTGCCATTTGCCGGCGGCCACGTCCCGTTGATAGTCCTTCAGGCGCGTCGCCAGGTTGAGCAGCAGCATGATCGTATGCTGCGCCACCGATGGCGTGCCGTAGCCCTGGCAATTGCTCACGGTGATGCCCTGGGCGCGGGCGGCCTCAAGGTCGACGTTGTTGGTGCCGGTGGCCGACACCAGGATCAACTTGAGTTCCGGGCAGGCCGCCAGGGTTTCGGGGTTGAGGGCAATCTTGTTGCTGATGACCACCTGGACACCTTGCAGGCGCTCGATCACATTCTGCGGCGTGGTGTCGGAGTACAAGTGCAGGTCGCTGAAGCAGCCTCTTAGACCGCTGAGGTCGAGGTCCCCCAGGTCCAGGGACGGGTGATCAAGGAAGACGGCGCGGCGATTGTTCGTCATCAACTGTACCTTTTGCGACAGGGTTCGAAGGCGTAATCTGCCGAGCCTATCAGATGAAATAATCCGTTACTTAATGGAGTGAGTATGTACGTCGCCGAGTTTTTGACCGTGGCCTTGATCCACCTGTTGGCTGTGGCCAGCCCAGGCCCGGATTTCGCCGTGGTAGTACGCGAAAGCGTGACCCATGGCCGTCGCGCCGGCACCTGGACCGCACTGGGTGTGGGCTCGGCGATTTTCCTGCACGTGGGTTACTCGTTGCTGGGGATCGGCTTGATCGTGTCCCAGTCCATTGTGCTGTTCAATGCACTGAAATGGGCGGCGGCCGCGTACCTGCTGTACATCGGCTTCAAGGCCCTGCGCGCGCAGCCGGCCAAACCTGCCGCCGAGGGCGAATTGCACCGTGAAGCGGGCGAGCGCACACCACGCGGCGCGTTTACGGCGGGCTTTGTGACCAATGGTTTGAACCCAAAGGCCACGTTGTTCTTCCTGTCGCTGTTCACCGTGGTGATCAACCCGCATACGCCGCTGGCCATACAGGCGGGTTACGGCGTGTACCTGGCGGTGGCGACGGCGTTGTGGTTCTGCCTGGTGGCCATGCTCTTCAGCCAACAGCGGGTGCGCGCCGGGTTTGCACGGATGGGGCATTGGTTTGATCGGACCATGGGGGCGGTGTTGATTGCGATTGGCGTGAAGTTGGCGTTTACCAGTATGGGTCCAAGATAGTGGCGCAAAGCTAGCATTCATTGGGGGCTGCAAATCATTCCTTTGGCTGATTTGGCTGAAACATAAGCGCTCTACAGTGCAGATCGTTCAGCCAAGACCGTGCAGTCATAAAAGGGATTCGTATGTTGCAGACCCGTGTTATTCCCCCCGCCGAAGGTGCGTACCAATACCCACTGTTGATCAAACGCCTGCTGATGTCCGGCGCTCGCTATGAAAAGACCCGGGAAATCGTCTACCGCGACAAGTTGCGCTACACCTACCCGACCCTGATCGAGCGGGTCGCACGTCTGGCTAACGTGCTTACCGAGGCCGGAGTCAAGGCCGGTGACACCGTGGCAGTGATGGACTGGGACAGCCATCGCTACCTGGAATGCATGTTCGCCATCCCGATGATCGGCGCGGTGATCCACACCATCAACGTGCGCCTGTCACCGGAACAGATTCTCTACACCATGAACCACGCCGAGGACCGCTTTGTGCTGGTCAACAGTGAGTTCGTGGGCCTGTACCAGGCCATCTCCGGCCAACTCACCACCGTCGACAAGACCCTGCTGCTCACTGATGGCGAATCAAAGACCGCCGAATTGCCGAACCTGGTGGGCGAGTACGAAACCCTGCTCGCCGCCGCCAGCCCCAAGTATGACTTCGAGGATTTCGACGAGCATTCCGTCGCGACCACCTTCTACACCACCGGCACCACCGGCAACCCCAAAGGCGTGTACTTCACCCATCGCCAACTGGTACTGCACACCATCGGCGTGGCGACCATCATGGGCAGCATCGACAGCGTGCGCCTGCTGGGCACCAACGACGTGTACATGCCGATCACGCCGATGTTTCACGTGCACGCCTGGGGCCTGCCGTATGTGGCGACCATGCTTGGCCTGAAGCAGGTCTACCCTGGCCGCTACGACCCGGAATACCTGGTGGAGTTGTGGCGCAAGGAGAAGGTCACGTTCTCCCACTGTGTGCCGACCATCCTGCAAATGGTGCTCAACGCCAAGGCCGCTCAGGGCGTGGATTTTGGCGGTTGGAAAATCGTCATCGGCGGCAGCGCACTCAATCGCACGCTGTATGAGGCGGCGAAGGCGCGTGGGATTCAACTGACCGCCGCGTACGGCATGTCCGAGACTGGCCCGTTGGTGTCCTGCGCTCACCTCAACGAAGAGCTGTTGGCCGGCAGCGAAGACGAGCGCATCACCTACCGCATCAAAGCCGGCGTGCCCGGACCGTTGGTCGAAGCGGCGATCATGGACACTGAGGGTAACTTCCTGCCTGCCGACGGCGAGTCCCAGGGTGAGCTGGTGCTGCGTGCGCCGTGGCTCAGCGAAGGTTATTTCAACGAGCCGCAGAAGGGCGCCGAGTTGTGGGCGGGCGGCTGGATGCACACCGGCGACGTGGCCACCCTCGACGCGTTTGGCGTGATTGATATCCGCGACCGCATCAAGGACGTGATCAAGACCGGCGGCGAGTGGATCTCCTCCCTGGCCCTGGAAGACCTGGTCAGTCGTCACCCCGCGGTACGCGAAGTAGCGGTGGTGGGCATCGCCGATCCGCAGTGGGGCGAGCGTCCGTTTGCACTGCTGGTGGTGCATGATGGCCATGTGATAGGGGCCCGTGAACTCAAAGAGCACCTCAAGCCTTTTGTCGAATTGGGCCATTTGAGCAAGTGGGCGATTCCGAGCCAGATTGCCGTTGTTACTGAAATTCCCAAGACCAGCGTCGGCAAACTCGACAAAAAACGTATCCGTATCGACATCATCGAATGGCAGGCCAACAACAGTACCTTCCTGTCCACCCTCTGATGCCCCTCGCCGTGCCCGTTCGGGCACGGCAATGCTCTATCTTGCGCCTCTACTTGTGATTTGCCGATTTTCAGCCATCCTCTCCGCGTCGGTCTTCGCCGACATGGCGAAAGGGCTGTGGCAGACGGGTCGGTGATGCGAATCACACTTTAGAGGGATCAAGCGGTACCCCCTGCTGGCTATAGTCCTACTCAGAGTTTTTCAAGGATGCGTCGCTTCGGGCCATGGAGGTTCAGTTGCCAGGGCGGCATTGGAATCGTTGTATTCCGGCCGTTACAAGCATCACAAAAGAACTCACTGCCATAACAATAATGCACATGGAGTAGCGTCGATGACCTCAGTAAACCAGTTCTGGCGCCGGGCAAGATTGCCTCTGGCCGTCAGCCTCGCCTCTACGCTCGCCGGGCCCGCATTCGGCGTCAGTTTCAATATCGGTGAAATCGAAGGGAGTTTTGACTCGTCGCTTTCTGTGGGGGCGAGTTGGTCGACAGCCAAGCCTGACCGAGACCTTATCGGCGTCAACAACGGCGGAGCGGGCTTGTCCCAGACGTCCGACGATGGTCACCTGAATTTCAAGCGTGGTGAGACCTTCTCGAAGATCTTCAAGGGTATTCACGACCTGGAACTGAAATACGGCGATACCGGTGTGTTTGTGCGTGGTAAATACTGGTACGACTTCGAACTCAAGGATGAAAGCCGTGAGTTCAAGGACATCAGCGATAACAATCGCAAAGAGGGCGCCAAGTCTTCGGGTGGGCAGATTCTTGATGCATTCATCTACCACAATTATTCCATTGCCGATCAGCCGGGCAACGTGCGGTTCGGTAAGCAAGTCGTTAGCTGGGGTGAAAGCACCTTCATTGGCGGCGGCATCAACTCCGTTAACCCAATCGATGTGTCAGCATTCCGTCGTCCGGGTGCCGAAATCAAGGAAGGCTTGATTCCGGTCAACATGTTCTACGTGTCGCAAACCCTGACTGATAACTTGTCGGCGGAAGCTTTTTATCAGTTGGAATGGGACCAGACTGTCACGGATAACTGCGGGACATTCTTCTCGCAGCCTGATGTTATTTCCGATGGCTGTACCGATAACCTCCGACTGCTCAGCAAGCGTTCGTTCCTGGCGACTCAGCCCGGCGCCTTGCCGCTGCTGAATAACTTTGGGGTCAACGTCAACGAAGAAGGCGTGCTGGTCAAGCGTGGACCGGATCGCGATGCCCGCGACAGCGGTCAATTCGGCGTGGCGTTTCACTATAACTACGAGCCGTTGGACACCGAGTTCGGCGCCTACTTCATGAATTATCACAGCCGGGCTCCGATTTTCAGTGCTCGGGGGGCGTCGGCTGCGACTTATGCAGCGGCCAACTCTCTGACACCTACGCCGGCGGCGGGCCTTCGTCCGCTTATTGTCGCGGGTAACTCCAGCTACTTCGTCGAGTACCCCGAGGATATCCGCCTTTATGGTTTGAGCTTCTCCACAACGTTACCTACCGGCACAGCCTGGAGCGGAGAACTCAGCTACCGGCCAAATGCTCCGGTGCAGCTCAACACAACCGACATTCTCTATGCGGGCGTCACGCCGTTGATCGGCCTGGGTGCAGCTTCTCCGCTTAAAGGGGCCGCCGACACGGATCTGAATGGCTACCGTCGTAAGGAAATCACTCAGTTCCAGACGACCTTTACGCACTTTTTCGATCAGGTCATGGGGGCAAGCCGCCTGACGTTGGTAGGCGAAGTGGGTGTGACTCACGTAGGCGGCCTGGAAAGCCGTGACAAAGCACGTTACGGGCGTGACCCCGTTTATGGTCCTGGACAAGGTGCCCTGTGTGCAGCGCTTAACACCGGCACGATCACTGGGGCTGGTGCTGGCGCCGACGGCAGTAACCGTACTGCAAATTGCAATAACGACGGTTTCACCACGTCCACTTCCTGGGGCTACCGTGGCCGCGCAATCTGGGAGTACCCGGATGTCTTCGCAGGGGTGAACCTCAAGCCTAACGTGGCGTGGTCCCATGACGTGAGTGGTTACTCGCCAGGTCCTGGCGGCAACTTTGAAGAGGGTCGTAAGGCGGTGAGCCTGGGGTTGGACGCTGAATACCAGAACACCTACACGGCGAGTCTTGCCTACACCAACTTCTTTGGTGGCGACTTCAACACGTCGAATGACCGCGACTTCGTCGCCCTGAGCTTCGGCGCGAACTTCTAAGCACACTGTATTTTCAGGAAGAACCAGAACATGAAAATAACCAAAAGTCTGTTGCACGTGGGTGTGCTTGGACTGTCGATCCTGGCGAGCAACGTCATGGCGGCAGTGTCGGCGGATGAAGCCGCCAAGCTGGGCACCAGCCTGACCCCGATGGGCGCGGAAATGGCCGGTAACGCGGCCGGCACCATCCCGAAATGGTCGCCGCTGCCGACCAATGCGGGGGCTGTGGATTCTAAAGGTTTCCTGGCCAACCCTTACGCCAGTGAACAACCGCAGTTCACCATCACCGCGCAGAACGTCGAGCAGTACAAAGACAAGCTGGCACCGGGGCAGTACGCGATGTTCAAGCGTTACCCGGAAACCTTCAAGATGCCGGTCTACCCGACCCATCGCGGCGCCACCGTGCCGGCCGAGGTGTTTGCCTCCATCAAGAAAAACGCCACCACCACCAACCTGGTGTCCGGCGGCAACGGCCTTGAGAATTTCGAAACGGCCGTACCGTTCCCGATTCCGAAAACGGGCGTCGAGGTTATCTGGAACCACATCACCCGTTATCGCGGTGGCAGCGTGACCCGCCTGGTGACCCAGGCCACGCCGCAAACCAACGGTTCCTACAGCCTGGTGTACTTCCGCGATCAGTTCGTGTTCCGCGACAAGATGAAGGACTTCGATCCGAAGAACCCAGGCAACGTGCTGTTCTACTTCAAGCAGCAAGTGACTGCGCCAGCACGCCTGGCCGGTGGTGTGCTGCTGGTGCACGAAACTCTGGACCAGGTGAAGGAGCCGCGTTCGGCGTGGGTCTACAACGCCGGCCAGCGCCGTGTGCGCCGGGCGCCGCAAGTGTCCTATGACGGGCCGGGCACTGCCGCCGATGGCCTGCGGACTTCCGACAACCTCGACATGTACAACGGTGCGCCGGATCGCTACGACTGGAAACTGGAAGGCAAGAAGGAAATCTACATCGCCTCCAACAGCTACAAGATCGACGATCCGAAGCTCAAGTACGCCGACATCATCAAGGCCGGCCACATCAACCAGGACCTGACACGCTACGAGCTGCGCCGCGTCTGGCACGTGGTCGCGACCTTGAAGGAAGGCCAGCGTCATATCTATGCCAAGCGTGACTTCTTCATCGACGAAGACACCTGGCAAGCTGCGGTGATCGATCACTACGACGGTCGTGGCCAGCTGTGGCGCGTCGCCGAAGCCCATGCCGAGAACTACTACGACAAACAAGTGCCGTGGTACGCCCTGGAAACCCTCTATGACCTGCAATCCGGCCGTTACCTGGCGCTCGGCATGAAGAACGAAGAGAAGCAGGCCTATGACTTCGGCTTCACCGCCACCACCAGCGACTTCACCCCAGCGGCCCTGCGCCAGGACGGTGTTCGCTAACTTGTACTAATGCCCCAATGTGGGAGGGGGCTTGCCCCCGATAGCGGTGTGACAGTCAGCCATGGATTGACTGATCCGCCTCTATCGGGGGCAAGCCCCCTCCCACTTTTTGTTTGTGGCGATATTTTTTGTCGCAGTTCTTTTTCAGGCAAATGTTGCAAAGATCTACAAACCTGCTGCTTTTACCGCTAGTCTGCGGACATCTGCAATGCCGACAACAGCCTTCTACAAGAGCCCGGCGATGACTGATCTGTCCCGAATCCATGGGCCTGCCAGTGTGGTAATCCCGACCCTGGAAGGTCGCTTCTACAGGCCTCCGCTGCCTGACGGCTACGTGCTGCGCCCCCGCCTGTGTGAACGGTTGAGCGCCGGCCTTGACGGGCGGTTGCTGCTGGTCAGCGCCCCGGCGGGGTTCGGCAAGAGTTCGTTGGCGGTGGAGTTCTGCCAGAGCCTGCCATCCCACTGGCAAAGCCTGTGGCTGGGCCTGAACCCTCGGGACAACGACCCAGGACGCTTCCTTGAGCGTCTGCTCGAAGGGTTGCAGCACTACTTTCCTGCACTCGGCGCCCAATCCCTGGGCCTGCTGAAAATGCGCCAGCGTCACCAACCTTTTGCCTTTGAAGAATGGCTCGATGGCTTGCTTGATGAGCTGGCGGTCAATCTGTCCACGCGGGCGCCGTTGCTGCTGGTGCTGGACGACTATCACCTGGCCCAGGGCCCGGTGCTGGACCGCTGCCTGCAATTTTTCCTCAATCATCTGCCTGACGGCCTGGTGGTACTGGTTACCAGTCGCCAGCGCCCGGACTGGCATCTGGCACGCTTGCGCCTGTCGCGGCACCTGTTGGAGTTGCACGAGCAAGACCTGCGCCTGACCCATGCCGAATCCCAGGCGCTATTGGATCGCCACAGCAGTTCCCTGAGCGGTGAGGCCCTCGATAACCTGATCCGCCGCAGCGAAGGATGGGTGGCGGGGCTGCGCTTCTGGCTGCTGGCGGCTTCCGAAGCGGGCAACGAAGGCGCCTTGCCGCAAAACCTGCACGGTGGGGAAGGGCTGATCCGCGACTATTTGCTGGAAGAGGTGATCGACTGCCTGCCGCACGAAGTACAGGCGTTCCTGTTCGACACGGCCCCCCAGGATCGTTTCTGCAGCGAATTGTGCGACGCCGTGCGAGAGGCCTATGACAGCGCCGAGATCCTGCGTTACCTGCAAGCCCACCAGGTTTTCCTGGTGCCCTTGGACGAGCAGGGCCACTGGTACCGCTATCATCATTTATTCTCCGACCTGCTGCGCAGCCGCCGTGCGAGCAGCAATGTATTGCCGGCCGCCAGCTTGCATCTGCGTGCTTGCCGCTGGTTCAACGGCCAAGGCTTGATCGACGAGGCGGTAGAGCAGGCGTTACGCGCCGGGCATCTGGACGTTGCGGCCAGCCTGGTGCAGAACCTGTCCGAAGAACAGCTGCTGGCCGAGCAGAACGTCGGTATGTTGCTGCGCTGGAAAATGGACTTGCCCGACAGTCTGTTGATCAGCACACCGCGTTTGATCGTGCTGTACAGCTGGGCATTGGGATTGGCCTGTCAGCTGGATGCGGCGGAAGAACTGTCCGGCTACCTCAGCCGCTTCCTGCCCGCCCCTTCGGCCACGGCGCAAAAGTCGATGCTGGCCCAGTGGCTGGCGCTGAGCGGGATTATCGCCCGTGGCCGGGGTGACCGTGAGTTGACTGAGCGTTATTGCAGCGAGGCCTTGGAAAGTCTGCCGCAACGGCGTTACGGGCAACGTCTGGTGTGCCTGTCGACACTGTCCAACCTGGCGATTGCCGATGGTGACTTGTGGCGTGCCCGTGGGCTGAACCGCGAATCACTGGAGTTGGCGCAGCGCGTCGGCAACCCGTTGTTTGAAGCCTTGGCCCATTACGACCGTGCGCGGGTATTGCAAGCCCGCGGCGAAATCCTGCGGGCTCTTGATGAAGTACGCCAGGGCCTGCAACGTCTGCACGGCCTGGCGCCGCAGCGGCTCTATGCGGTACGTGCGCGTTTGTCGTTGTACGAAGGTTATCTGCTGTTGGTGCGCAATCAGCCAGAAGTCGGTATCGCCCATCTGCGCGCAGGCCTGGCGGAGGCGCGCGCCTGTCGCGACATCAGTGTCCTGATCGGCCATTGCGTGATCGCCAGCTTCGAAGGGCGGCGCAACGACTTCTCCAAAGCCTTCGCCGAACTCGCCGAGGCCGAACGCTTGATGCATATCTGGGACGTGCCGCCCATCTACTACCTGGCCATGATCACCCTGATCAAATGCGAACTGTGGCTGGCCCAGGGCCGGACCGACCTGGCCGACGCCTGGTTGACCCGTCTCGGGCAGACCTACAACGGCGAGCAGGCTGCCGCTGCGCCGGAATTCCATCCGCATTTGCCGCAACATATCGGGCTGCAACAAGCCGCCCTCGATGCCATTCGTCATCAGCCGGAGGCGGCATTGCAGCGGCTCGACGCACTGGCGCAACAGGCCCATGAGAGTGGGCGCCAGATGATTGCCTTGATGGCGCTTACCCAGCAGGCGCAGTTGCTGTTGGAAGGCGGTCAGGACACAAAGGCGCGGCCGGTATTGGCCAGGGCCCTTGAGGCCGGTGCCGGAGGGGCGTTGCAACCTTTCCAGAGGCTGCTGGAAAATCACCCGGACTGGATGCGCGAGCAACTCGGCAAGGATCCCCACGCATTGCTGAATCAGAGCCTCCTGATGCTGCTGCCCGTCGTTGTGGCGGCTGACGTGTCACCTAACCATGAGGCCCTGAGCGTCCGGGAACTGGCCGTGCTGCAACTCATTGCCCAAGGCTGCTCCAACCAGGAAATCAGCAACCGGCTGTTTATCTCCCTGCATACGGTCAAGACCCACGCCAGCCATATCAACAGCAAGCTCGGCGTGGAGCGACGCACCCAGGCGGTGGCGCGGGCACAGGAGCTGAGGTTGATTGGCTAGCGCTTGACGATGTGAGGTCGGCGAGCTTGTTGTGGCGAGCGTGTTTACTCGCACTGGAGCGGCAAGCGCTCCCCTTCTGTTTTAATGGTGCATTTACTTCAGCGCTATTTGATTTGCACCCGAGGACTGCCCATGGAACCCACAACGCCCGCGCTCATCCGCGAAACCTTCCCCGTCGGCCCCCTGCAGTGCAACTGCACCATCATCGGCGATCCCATTACCAAAAAAGCCATCGTGGTCGACCCCGGCGGCAACCATGAGCTGATCCTCGCGCGCCTCGACGCGCTGGGCCTGAAGGTTGTGAGCATCATCCACACCCACGCCCATCTCGATCACTTCCTGGCATCCGGCCAGTTGAAAGAGAAAACCGGCGCCACGTTGCACCTTCACAAGGAAGATCAGTTCCTGTGGGACAACCTGGAAATGCAGTGCCAGATGTTTCGCGTGCCTTATACCCCGGTGCCGTCGCCGGACCGATGGCTGGAAGATAACGAAGAATTGGCCTGCGGCTGCGGCGTAGCCTTGCATACGCCTGGACACACGCCGGGTTCGATGAGTTTCTGGTTTGCCGATGCCAAGCTGCTGATCGCCGGCGACACGCTTTTCCGGCGTGGCGTGGGGCGCACGGATTTGTGGGGTGGGGACCAGGCCACTATCGTGCGCTCGATCAAACAGCGGCTTTACACGCTGGACGAGGGCGCCACGGTGGTCACCGGTCACGGGCCGGATACGCGCTTGGGTGAGGAGATGCGGGAGAATCCATTTGTACGGGCTTGAGGGGCAATCTGTTGTAGCAAAAACGCAGGTCGCGTTCAGCTGAGGTCTGCTACGTTTTCTATAGCGGTAATGTGGCTAACCTTTTGTTACAGCTGCGCGAGTGGTCACGGAATTTTTGCCATTTGTCGTGTTCAAACCTCGGCACAGGTCCATTGCCAATGTCCTCTGCACCACAGAATGCATAAGTAGGAGCTCCCTTCATGTTCACTCCGCGTCGTCTGCTTGTTGTCGCCACCGCCGTAGCCCTGTTATCCGGCTGCGCTTCACCTAATCCTTATGACGGCAGCAGCCAGGGACAGGCGAATAATGAATCCAGCGGTATGAGCAAAACCGCCAAGTACGGCGGCCTCGGTGCTCTGGCCGGTGCATTGGCCGGTGCTGCCATCGACCACAACAACCGGGGCAAAGGCGCACTGATCGGTGCAGTGGTTGCAGGTGCTGGTGCGGCGGGTTACGGCTACTACGCCGACCAGCAGGAAAAGAAACTGCGCGAGAGCATGGCCAACACCGGGGTTGAAGTGCAGCGCCAAGGCGATCAGATCAAGCTGATCATGCCGGGCAACATCACCTTTGCCACCAACTCGGACGCGATCTCCAGCAGC
>Ga0308161_1002605_pt1 | contig 18879 bp, 14 predicted proteins | sample PhyFR2_FD_201034 | JGI IMG/M metagenome (GOLD analysis project Ga0308161, IMG submission 201034) | Phyllosphere microbial communities from UC Gill Tract Community Farm, Albany, California, United States - DLSLF.R2 | ecosystem: Host-associated > Plants > Phyllosphere > Unclassified | place: USA...
GGCGACTGGCGCACGTCGCTCATCAGCGTCAGCTGGTCGGTTACGTCGGCGATGTTGGCCGCCGGGTTGAGGCGCAGGCCGTTGAGGAAGTTGAGCCAGCTGCCGGCAAAGTCGGTAAAGTAGCGCCTGGTCAGCCGCTCCTTCAGCGCTTCCGGCGACAGGTCGGCGGTCACGCGCGAGCGGCTGTCGCTCAGCACCCAGTCAATCTCATCGCGGCGTGATTTGGCCGCGCTCTCAATCGCCTGCTGCACGCCGCCCTCCCACGCCTGGCGGGTAAACATGCCCGGCACGATCTCATCGGTGGTGAACAGGCGGCGGGCGTCGGTACCGTTGGTCATATCCTCCAGCGTGACGTCGGCAAAGTTGCGGCGCACTGATTTCAGCATGTTTTCATACAGCGTGCTTTCGGCGTTGCGGCGGCCTATCTGCTGCAGCAGCACCTGGCGGGTCTGGCTGACCCGCTGCGGGTCCGGGGTGATTTTCCACTGCGGCTGGTGCGGCAGCTCGCTGATGTAAAACGCCCAAAGGTCCGGCGCCAGGCTCTGCCACAGGCCGGGCGAGATGCCGTTGCGGGTCGGCTGCACCGTCTTCATCACCTGCGCATAAAATGCGCCGTCGACCTTATCCGGGCGCGCCATCATCAGCCACGCCTTCAGCTGGTCATAGCCCGGCCTGGCGCGCTCTGCACGCTGCGGGCTGTTGGGCGGCAGGTCGGCCAGCGCGCTCAGCTGCTGCTGCAGCGCGGCGCTGGCCGGGTCGCGCAGCAGGCGGTTATTTGCCACGCCGTACCACGGCATCATCGCCTCCAGAAGCGGCGTATTGTGGTCGAGGCCGAAGCGCTGGTACCACGGCGAGCCATCCTGATGGCGGTGTTTAAGCAGCCCGGCGTCGTTGCGCAGCGCATGCAGGGCGGTAAGCTGGCGGTCGGACACCGCCGGAGCCTGCACCAGCGCGCGCGCCTTCTGCGCCACGCTGACAATCTGGCTACGGTTAAGCGCGAAGGAGAGCAGTAGCCCCGCGCCCCACAGGCCGATAACGGCCATCAGCGCCCAGGCCAGCGTCTGCTGCCACGGCAGGCCGACGCGGCGGCCGGACTGACGGCGGCAGGCAGCCACAATGCCGCCCCAGCCGTTGGAAAGGATCAGCGCATGGTCGTGGCGGGTGGCAACGTCACTGGAGGACGGCTGGCTGAACATCAGGCCGCGCAGCGGAATGCGCGCCTGCTGGGTGGTCAGCCAGTGGCTCAGGCGCTGCTGCCACTGCAGGCTTGCGCCCTGCTCCAGCTCGCTGCCCAGCCGCAGCAGGAAGTCATGGGAGAGGTGTTGCGCAATCTGCGCCATGCCCTGCTCACGCAGCTGCGGAACCAGGCTGTCGAGCTGCTGGCTGACCTCTTCCAGCCGCGCGCGCGCGGAAAACAGCGCGCCGACCGTCTGCTGCTCGCGCCCATCCTGCGGCCACTCGCTGCCGCGCAGCTGCCACAGCCAGACCGGGGGCTGCCAGCGCAGGGCCTGCGAGATATTCTCCAGGCTGCGCAGGCCGTTATCCTGCATCTGCGGGGTCATCAGCTGGCCGTCTGCCAGCACCCAGACAATGCCGTCCAGCGGGCGGCCGCGGCGCAGCTGGCGCAGCGCGGCGAGTTTTTCGTCGTCCGGCGCGGCGCTCAGGCTGCCACCGTCAATCAGCACGGTGCGCTGCCCTTCCAGCCACTGCTGCTCCTGCAGATCGGGGATCAGCGCGGCGCGCGCGGCATCATCGCCGACCACCAAAAGCAGGCGCACTTTGTAGCGCCAGAGCAGGTGGTAGCGGGCGCGGAGGTGTTTTTTGAGCGATGTTGTGGAGGTCTGCGGGGTACTGGCTTGTTTGACAGCCCTTTTCTGCGGCAGAGAGCTTTGCTTAACCCGGTTAATGACCCACAGCTGGACCGCAAGGAACGTCAGCATGATTAAGCATGCCAGTACCGTCCAGATGATGCCGCAAACGATCAGTATTGAACGGATCACAGACCATTCGGTTGAAGAGCTCTCAACAAAAAACCAGTATCCCAACCCTGCCAGCAGAATAATCAGGGTGATGGCGGCCACAGCCAATACACCAGTAAATGCCGTAGAGATGCTGTTATTTTGTTGTCCGGCTTTATCCTTTTCCATGAGGCTTAACAATTCCAAGTGCGAGTGTGTGTTGAGGATCGGCGGCTATCCAGCCGCAGGGTTGTTGTTGTTGCCGTGCCTGAATTGCCGCGAGGGAGATGACGATCAGCGGCTGCATATTTCCCACATAGCCCCAGTAATTGTCCTGCAGATGGTGCGTGACATTCCAGGCGGTTTCGGCCAGCTGCGGCACTTCAGGATGGGAAAACAGCAGGCAGGCATCCGGGACATCTTCAAGTTCGCTTTGTTTCAGTGCGCGCGCACTGACTTCCTTAAGCGCCTCATGGCCGGAGGCAGAAAAAACTTCACCACGCGTCATGACCACGGGCCCGTCAGCCCCAATCCGCCACAGCACCGCCGACTCACCTGCGGGTAACACGCGGCCTGAATCTGCGGCGCAGGAGTGACATCCGGCCAGCAGGAACTGCTGCTTTTCATCATCGCGCAGCAGGGCCACAATGCGTGAGAGCGTCTCCTCCCCCTTCCAGCTTTCGGGGAGTTCCGGCAGGATGACCTGCGGGAAGGTCACCGCCATCTGCGAACGAAAGGACTGCCATGCCGGTTCACTGCCCAACCAGAAAACACCGGCAAAATCGCCCACGGCTTCATCCTGTCTTTTCTGCCATAACAGCACCAGAGAACTGGCCAGCTGCTGCTCGCGTGCGCTGATATCGCTGGAGAACATACGGGCAATGCGCAAAGTTTTACCACCGGCTTCCTGCTGCTGCTCCGGCGGGCGGCGCTCGCGGCTCAGTACCTGTTTCCAGTCGGAGTTTTCACTGCCGGCAGGCCCAATCAGCACCACGTCACGCAGGGCCAGCGTGCTCTGGTGTTTTTGCCACCACCGCTTTTGCTCATGCTCGACGGCCTGCTGCCAGGTGGTGGCGTGATGCAGGGAGGCGCGGTAGTACACCAGACGGCAGAGCCACAGCAGCGCGATAAGCACCAGGGACGCCAGCATCAAAGTGAAAATCGTGCTGCTGTCACGCCCGGCTCCGCGTAACAGGGCCGCTCCCCCACCTGCCAGCAGCGTGATCAGCGAGCCAGCCGCCAGCCACTTTTTAGTGACCGGCGGGCGGGCTGTTTTCCACAGCGGGAACTCGGGTAACGCTCTCACTGCGCAATGCCACAGTCGGGAAACGAGCTGACCAGCGTGCAGCCGCAGGCGCAACGATGCCCGTGCAGCGCAACAGGCACACCATCAACCTTCGACAGTTCGCTGCCCTCGCTAATGGTGGTCATGCCGTGCTCGTTGCATTTAACCGGGTCGCCTTTAGCGGCAATACCCTTGCCAAAGCAGAGGTAGTGGCCCGCCAGTACTTTGCCGCCGTACTCCCGCAGAGTGTCTCCTTCGCGGATTATCTTTTTCATCAGATTCCCTCCTTATCAGTTCGTGACCGCCGACTGCGCTTTTTCCAGCCAGCCGGACTGAATGGCGGATTTCGCCAACTCCAGCCGCTGCTCGGCGATCGCCACTTTTTGCTGCGCCACTACTTCACCCGGCTCGGTGGTGAATGCCTTCAGCAGCTCTGCGCCTGGCAGCATCGGGATTGGCTTGCCGGAGAGAATATCGACGGCCTGAGTTTCCAGCGAGAGCGCACCCAGCATCCCGGCCACGCCCACCGCCATGCCCGCGACCTTTTTCTGCCTGATGATAAACGCCACGCCGCCGACGACCGTGGCCGCGCCCACCACCGCCCCGGCTATCATCAGCGGCGACAGCGGCTTGTTACTTTTCTTGCCGAAGTAGACCATGCGATAGCGGAAGTAGCCGCCCCAGGGTTCGCGCGCGCCAAAGGCATTGTGCATAAACCAGGCGCGTGAATCGTGTACCTGGTCATCAAACAGTGCCCTCACCAGCCCCGCTGGCTGCCCGACATTGCTGGCTTCACCGCCGTCCGGAAACAGCACTTTAAGATGGGTTTCGCCGGCGGTTTTTATCTTCCGCCACTCGCCGTACTCATTGTCGGTATTAAGCAGGTAAAGGGTGTCCGTCAGACCATAGACGGGCTTGGCGTACCACTCTTCATTATTAGCGGTGCGCGACACGCCCTGGTAGTCCTCGCGAAACTCTTCGGCGGCCTCACGCAGCTGGGTTTGACCGAGCGCGGCATCAAAGTCTTTTGGCCCCTGGGGTAACAGCTCGGACGTGTGGTTTTTTTTATTTCTTTCTTCGACGAGCTTGCGCTCCTCTTCAACCGCTTTTTGAGCCGCATCGCGCTTATCTTTATCGGCTTTTCTCAGGAGCGGATCGCTGTGTTTATCCAGACCGTTGGCGGCTGAATCAACATAAAAGCGCTGGGTTTTATAGCTGCCAGTCGCGTAGCGGCCAATGCGCCACGCGGTGATCCAGGCTATTTGCTCGTCGACGGCTTTTTCCAGGCTGACGCTGGCGCGAACTGGGGTATAGGTAACAGCCTGTACAGCACTGATAAGTTCTGTTGATGGTGGAAGATTTAGGGTAAGAGTGCGCCAAGAGTTAAAACGTTTTATAACATCTTGATTTATATAGTATTCCCTATCTACTAATTCTGACATGACACGCCATTGGTCTCTCTCCAAAGCCTCAGGTAAAGCTTCCTGACTGACCTTGAGTGGTGCACCAGCAGCAAACGCCGCTGCATACATTTCATGCAGGGCAATCTGGGACAGCAGCAGGCCGTCATCAGGTCCATTGGCCTTACCCTGGTCACCCGGCGGGTAACCGCCGCCGAGGTCCGAGTGCATACCGGGGTAGACCACCTCTTCACTGTTAGCCGGATAGCGACCATCGGTGCGGCGGATGGAGTCGAGCGGGAAGCACAGACGCTGCTCGTGCGCGGAGACCAGGTGCACGCAGCGCTTAATCAGCCCGCCGTAGACCTTTTCGTCCGGCAGCTCCTGTGTGCCGTCCGCCCAGCCCATATGCCCCTCGGCAATTGGCGCCATATGCGGCACGCCGACCGAAGCCACGGTGTCCAGCAGGCCGAGAAACTCAATGCTGATGGGGATCTTCAGGCCGCCGGCTGCCAGGCACTGCTCCGGCTTTTTGTTCTCGCCTTCAGGTTTCGGCAACAGTCCGCTTAGCCAGTTAACAAAGGCGCGCGCCGCTGCAGCCCCGCGCGAAAAGCCATACACGTACAGCTTAATGCCCAGTAGTCTGACCTTGCCCGGCTCCGCCGGATCCACAGCGCTGCGCAGCGCTTTGGATAATTTTTCCTCCTGCAGCAGCTTCTGAAACTCCTCATAGCGGTTGCTGCTGCCGGTCAGGCCGAAGCTTGCCATCGAGGTTCCCATCGACTGGACTGAGTCCCAGCATTCCGCATCACTCATCAAAGGCTGTTTCGTTGTGCGTCTCAGGGCATCAATAATGCGCAGCAGCCCCCAGTTAATCCGCTCCTCACCTTTGCTGGCGGTCGCCAGCCCCCAAAAGCTGAAATCAAGGTCTGAAATCTCCGGGAAGGGGGTGCCGACGCCGGGAATATAGTACTTGTAGTACTTATTCCCGGCACTTTCCGGCATATCCGTCAGCTCCAGGTTTTTACTGCCCACGCCACCGGCGTAGCCCTGGCCGATAGTGGCCTGAAACAGGCGGGTAATATTAGTCGGATGCGGGATAGCAGGGTTTGGCGGTTCCTGGATGCGGTACAGATCGTAATTGAGATTATTGCCGGTGCCGTCAAAAAACAGGCTGATATGCAGGGTTTTGCAGCACGGCGGTTCAACAATGCGGTTGGCGGCAAGGCACAGTTCATCGTGGTACTTTTGCTCCTCGCTGTCCTGCTTGCGGCAGTTTTCACCCACCAGCGCAGTCTGTGATGGTAGCCTTCCCTGCTCAGGGAACTGCGGCGGATACCAGGCCAGATCGGTGATTATTTTGGACATACTTTTGGCTCCTTCATCCTTAAAGGTTCTTTAATCGGGTAATCTGGATAATCATAACGAGAGCAACTGGTGGTGACTTTCACCTGGTCACAAGGTAAAAAATGAACAACAATGCCACAGGTTTTTTGGCCGGTGTAGTCAGGGAGGGGAACCGTTGCGGAATGTTGCTTATTCATAGCCTGTATTTTTTGGCTCCAAGATTGTCTTTTTTGATCATAAACAACCCATTCCTTATGCCATTCCTCTCTAGTTTGACCATGCTCAACAGGTCTTTTAGGTTTTGGTAATGAAGGCACATCACCGGCAAAAGCTACTCCAGTTACCCAATCAACCCTGACCGTCATTCCCGGCTGCCACTGTTTCGGCACGCCGAAGCAGCAACCGCCCCCCCCACCCTGGTAGGGCCCAATGACATCGAGGCCGGACTGCCCGTTAACACTAAATTGATTGATCGCCCATTTGGTATGGTTGATGGCCTCAATGGTGCCACCACCCCCGCCCTGATATTCCGCCTGAGCACTCTGCTGGCCGCATCCTGCCAGCAGCAATATGCCGCACAGCACGCTGGATATTCTTAATCTCATTACGCTCTTCCTTTTGTTTAGGCTTCCGGTTTTACTGCCTGAAATCATTTAACCCTGCCCACCTGCGGTGGACATGGTTGAATCATCTTTTTTATTTGCTATTACAAATATTCTATTTATGTATGCGGCAATTATTTAATCCGATATTAATCAACATTGAGATTATTGCCGGTGCCGTTAAAGAACAGGCTGATATGCAGGGTCTTGCAGCACGGCGGTTCAACAATGCGGTTGGCGGCAAGGCACAGTTCATCGTGGTACTTTTGCTCCTCGCTGTCCTGCTTGCGGCAGTTTTCACCCACCAGCGCAGCCTGCGTCGGCATTCTTCCCAGGTCGGGAAACTCTGGTGGATACCAGGCCAGATCGGTGATTATTTCGGACATACTTTCGGCTCCTTCATCCTTAAAGGCTCTTTAATCGGGTGGCGCGGATTACCATAATCAGCGCAGCTGGTGGTGACCTTCACCTGATCACAGGGAAGAAAATGCACGGTAATCCCGCAGGTTTTCTGGCCGGTGTAATCAGGGAGAGGTACGGTGAGCAGGTGAGTTTTACTCAACGCTTTAATTTTTTGAAACCATTTCTGCCGTTCTTCAAAATATTGCATGGCTTTCAAATGTGCGTTTTTCGCGTCCAAACCATTGAAATTGGGTCGTTTAGGTTCTGGAATTTCTGGAACATCGCTTGCACTTGCGACTCCTGTTACCCAATCCACCCTAACCGTCATGCCCGGCTGCCACTGTTTTGGCACGCCGAAGCAGCAACCGCCCCCCCCACCCTGGTAGGGCCCAATGACATCGAGGCCGGACTGCCCGTTAACACTAAATTGATTGATCGCCCATTTGGTGTGATTGATAGCCTCAATGGTGCCACCACCACCGCCCTGGTATTCCGCCTGGGCACTCTGCTGGCCGCATCCTGCCAGTAGCAATATGCCGCACAGCACGCTGGATATTCTTAATCTCATTACGCTCTTCCTTTTGTTTAGGCTTCCGGTTTTACTGCCTGAAATCATTTAACCCTGCCCACCTGCGATGAACATGGCTAAATCATTTTTTTACTCTCCCTGTTGAAAATAAGAATGACTGAATACTCCGGCGGTATATTTAATGATGATTTAATCCGACAGGCATCGGGAATAAGGTTATTGCCGGTGCCGTCAAAAAACAGACTGATATGTACGTTTAAAAGCAAGTGGCGGATTCAACGCCAGATCGGTATCGGTTACCTTGGACATACTTTTGGCTCCTTCATCCTGATGGGCTCTTTAATCGGGTAGGCCGGGCTGCCGTAGGTGTAGCAGCTGGTGGTGACCTTTACCTCATCGCAGGGCAGAAAATGCACCGTGATTCCACAGGTGTCCTGACCGTTGTAATCGGGGAGCGGCACGGTTTTGCTGTGCTGGCGTTTTTGAGCATCAATTTTTTTCTTCCAGACTAAATATTTTTCTTCATCTGCAAAACCGGGAAAACCAGCTGACGAACCTTGCCCCGTTTCCCAGTCAATACGCACCATCATCCCCGGCTTCCACTGAGCCGGGACGCTGTAGCAGCAGCCCCCGCCGCCACCCTGATACGGGCCAATAATATCGATGCCCGACTGGCCGTTGACGCTAAAGTTATTGACCGCCCAGTGGGTGTGGTTGATGGCGTCAATGGTGCCGCCGCCCCGAGCCTGAGCGGCGGGCTGCGAGCAGCCGGATAACAGCAAGAGTCCCGCCAGCAGCGAGCTTAACAACGTGAGTTTCATCTGACTTTCCTTTTGTTTTGGCTTCCGGTGTTACTGCCTGAAATCATTTAACCCTGCCCACCTGCGATGAACATGGCTAAATCATTTTTTTACTCTCCCTGTTGAAAATAAGAATGACTGAATATTCCGGCGGTATATTTAATGGTGATTTAATTCGATAGATATCGGGATGGAGGTTATTGCCTGCGCCATTTAAGCCAGGCTGATATGTACGTTTTAAAGCACGGTGGCGGGCTCCATGCCAGATCGGTATCGGTTACTTCGGACATACTTTCGGCTCCTTCATCCTGATGGGCTCTTTTATCGGGTAGTTGGCATTTTTTGGCGACCAGCAGCTGGTTGTCACCTTCACTTCATCGCAGGGCAGAAAATGCACCGTGATTCCGCAGGTATCCTGACCGTTATAGTCGGGGAGAGGCACGGTTTTGCTGTGCTGGCGATTTTGTGCGCTCATCTTTTTTTCCCAAGCGAGATACTTTTCATAGTTAGCAAACCCTGGGAAACCTTCCGTTGACGCCTCTCCACTTTCCCAGTCAATGAGTACCGTCGTCCCCGGCTTCCACTGAGCCGGGACGCTGTAGCAGCAGCCCCCGCCACCACCCTGATACGGCCCGATAATATCGATGCCCGACTGGCCGTTGACGCTAAAGTTATTGACCGCCCAGCGGGTGTGGTTGATCGCCTTTATGGTGCCACCACCGCCGCCACGGGCCTGAGCGGCGGGCTGCGAGCAGCCGGATAACAGCAAGAGTCCCGCCAGCAGCGGGCTTAACAACGTGAGTTTCATCTGACTTTCCTTTTGTTTTGGCTTCCGGTGTTACTGCCTGAAATCATTTAACCCTGCCCACCTGCGCTGAACATGGCTAAATCATTTTTTATTCCCCCTGCTCAAAAGAAGAGTGACCGAATATTCCGGCGGTATATTTAATGGTGATTTAAGTCTAGCGATGTCGGGAATGAGGTTATTCCCAGTGCCGTTAAATACTGTCCAATATACGGCGATTTACAGCACGGCGGCGGGCTCCACGCCAGATCGGTATCGGTTACCTTGGACATACTTTTGGCTCCTTCATCCTTAAAGGCTCTTTTATCGGGTAGGCCGGGCTGCCGTAGGTGTAGCAGCTGGTGGTCACCTTTACCTCATCGCAGGGCAGAAAATGCACCGTGATACCGCAGGTATCCTGACCGTTATAATCTGGAAGAGGGATGGTTTTGCTGTGCTGCCGTTTTAATGCATCAATTTTTTTGTACCAAATCCTTCTCTGTTGGTTGTATTTTGATATTTCTTCAGTCCAAACCTTATTATTTTGACCTTGGTGTATCGGTCGAGTTGGCTCTGGTATCTCAGGGACATCACTTGCGAAAGCAACTCCAGTTTCCCAATCAATACGTACCATCATCCCCGGCTTCCACTGAGCCGGGACGCTGTAGCAGCAGCCGCCGCCACCGCCCTGATACGGGCCAATAATATCGATGCCCGACTGGCCGTTGACGCTAAAGTGATTGACCGCCCAGTGGGTGTGGTTGATGGCGTCAATGGTGCCGCCGCCCCGAGCCTGAGCGACGGGCTGCGAGCAGCCGGATAACAGTAAGAGTCCCGCCAGCAGCGGGCTTAATAACGTGAGTTTCATCTGACTTTCCTTTTGTTTTGGCTTCCGGTGTTACTGCCTGAAATCATTTAACCCTGCCCACCTGCGATGAACATGGCTAAATCATTTTTTTATTTCCCCTGCTCAAAAGAAGAGTGACTGAATATTCCGGCGGTATATTTAATGGTGATTTAATTCGATAGATATCGGGATGGAGGTTATTGCCTGCACCGTTTAAGCCAGGCTGATATGTACGTTTTAAAGCACAGTGGCGGGCTCCACGCCAGATCGGTATCGGTTACTTCGGACATACTTTTGGCTCCTTCATCCTGATGGGCTCTTTAATCGGGTAGGCCGGACTGCCGTAGGTGTAGCAGCTGGTCGTCACCTTTACCTCATCGCAGGGCAGAAAATGCACCGTGATTCCGCAGGTGTCCTGACCGTTGTAATCGGGGAGCGGCACGGTTTTGCTGTGCTGCCTATTGTTCTCTTTCAATTTATCCCGCCACTCCCTGTATTTTTTGGAATTAGCGAAACCGGGGAAACCTTCCGTTGACGCCTCTCCACTTTCCCAGTCAATGCGTACCGTCGTCCCCGGCTTCCACTGAGCCGGGACGCTGTAGCAGCAGCCGCCGCCACCACCCTGATACGGGCCAATAATATCGATGCCCGACTGGCCGTTGACGCTAAAATTATTGACCGCCCAGTGGGTGTGGTTGATGGCGTCAATGGTGCCACCACCGCCGCCACGGGCCTGAGCGACGGGCTGCGAGCAGCCGGATAACAGCAAGAGTCCCGCCAGCAGCGGGCTTAATAACGTGAGTTTCATCTGACTTTCCTTTTGTTTTGGCTTCCGGTGTTACTGCCTGAAATCATTTAACCCTGCCCACCTGCGATGAACATGGCTAAATCATTTTTTTTACTCTCCCTGTTGAAAATAAGAATGACTGAATACTCCGGCGGTATATTTAATGATGATTTAATCCGACAGGCATCGGGAATAAGGTTATTGCCGGTGCCGTCAAAAAACAGACAGATATGTACGTTTAAAAGCAAGTGGCGGATTCCACGCCAGATCGGTGTCGGTTACTTCGGACATACTTTCGGCTCCTTCATCCTGATGGGCTCTTTTATCGGGTAGTTGGCATTTTTTGGCGACCAGCAGCTGGTTGTCACCTTCACTTCATCGCAGGGTAGAAAATGCACCGTGATTCCGCAGGTATCCTGACCGTTATAATCAGGAAGCGGCACGGTTTTGCTGTGCTGTCGTTTTTGAGCATCAATTTCTTTCTTCCAAGCTTTGTATTTAGCTCTGTCTGCAAATCCGGGGAACCCTTTGGACCCCCCAACACCCGTTTCCCAGTCAATACGTACCGTCATTCCCGGCTTCCACTGAGCAGGTGTGCTGTAGCAGCAGCCGCCGCCACCGCCCTGATACGGGCCAATAATATCGATGCCCGACTGGCCGTTGACGCTAAAGTTATTGACCGCCCAATGGGTGTGGTTGATCGCCTTTATTGTGCCACCACCGCCGCCACGGGCCTGAGCGGCGGGCTGCGAGCAGCCGGATAACAGCAAGAGTCCCGCCAGCAGCGGGCTTAACAACGTGAGTTTCATCTGACCTTCCTTTTGTTTTGGCTTCCGGTGTTACTGCCTGAAATCATTTAACCCTGCCCACCTGCGATGAACATGGCTAAATCATTTTTTATTCCCCATGCTCAAAAGAAGAATGACTGAATATTCCGGCGGTATATTTAATGGTGATTTAATTCAATAGATATCGGGATGGAGGTTATTGCCTGCGCCGTTTAAGCCAGGCTGATATGTACGTTTTAAAGCACAGTGGCGGGCTCCACGCCAGATCGGTATCGGTTACTTCGGACATATTTTCGGCTCCTTCATCCTGATGGGCTCTTTAATCGGGTAGTTGGCATTTTTTGGCGACCAGCAGCTGGTTGTCACCTTCACTTCATCGCAGGGCAGAAAATGCACCGTGATTCCACAGGTGTCCTGACCGTTGTAATCGGGGAGCGGCACGGTTTTGCTGTGCTGGCGTTTTTGAGCATCAATTTTTTTCTTCCAGACTAAATATTTTTCTTCATCTGCAAAACCGGGAAAACCAGCTGACGAACCTTGCCCCGTTTCCCAGTCAATACGCACCATCATCCCCGGCTTCCACTGAGCCGGGACGCTGTAGCAGCAGCCCCCGCCGCCACCCTGATACGGGCCAATAATATCGATGCCCGACTGGCCGTTGACGCTAAAGTTATTGACCGCCCAGTGGGTGTGGTTGATCGCCTTTATGGTGCCACCACCGCCGCCCTGATATTGCCCCTGAGCACTTTGCTGGCCACATCCAGCCAGCAGCAATATGCCGCACAGCACGCTGGATATTTTCAATCTCATCATGCACGTCCTTGTGTTATTAATCCGCCAGTGAGCGATTATTTATTAGCAATACAGATTGCATCTATTGGGAGAGTCGCAGTATCAAGCACTGCAGAAAAAGGAACATTAAGCCAGGGGATAAAACCCCAGTAACCCAGCTCTATCATTGCCTTCTCAATGCCTACTAATCGACTCACATCCGCTTAACCGAAGCACCTTTATTCCCTTCATTTTTAGAACTTATGCTTGGTTCTTTTGCTGTATTAGTCTCTCTATAACCCAGGAATCGCGCTCTTTGGCAAAAAGCAGCCCCTGTTTCGTGGCCGCCAACATGGCATTAAAACTGGCGGAAAACATTGCTTCCCTGGTTGGAAATAACGTTGCGGGTACTGGTCCATATTCCAAAAACCGCTTTGTATCGCATAAACACATCAGTGCTTCGAACTGCGCGTCACTAAAGGTAATTTTCTGGCTGACTTCATTATCGACAAATGCCCCATTGCCCATCAGCAAGGCAGGTTGATTGTCTCTGTCCATCCAGCTCCAGAACAGTGCCGGTTGATGAAGCTGATTTTTATCTTTTTCAGCCAGGATATCGCTAAACAGGTAGGGGAAAATCCGTATATCCCAGAAGCGGAATATCCCGGCACGCCCTTCGTGACTGGCATCGGTGCACTGACCCAGCCATTCTGACAATGACGGCAGCGTCCAGAAAGACCCGATAACCAGCAGGGGTGCTGTGAACTGTACTTCCCGAGCCAGATCGTACATCCACCGCACCTGCTGTTCATCCTCCAGTTCAATGCGCACCAGTAAAGGGGCATCTTCCTGGTAAATATCTTCTGGTAATCCCTTATAGAGGGAGCACCACTGTATTGCCGGTGAAAACCCAGCCAGCGCCGGGATGACTGAAAAACCTAAACCACACTGATCGATGATGATATCCATTGAGTTTTGCCCGTATTGCTGGCAAGTGTACTGCACCCTGTCCAGCCAGACAGCGATATTATCCATGCGTTATCCCTCCCTCGAAACAAATCCCTGCGCCCGTTTCTGCGCTCTTTTCAGGCACTCTTTACACACCGATGTCGGTAATTCCGGCAGCGGGAAGTCCTCGCTGGCCGGGCCTTGCAGATCGTGCTGGCCTTTCAGGCTGATGAGTCCCGGCCCGTGGATATTCACTTCGCCCTGCGGCGTGATGCGTATGTAAGCCCCGCCGCAGCCCAGCGTGATGCCGTTTTTGGCCGTCAGCTGCAGGTGCCCCTGGGTTGACTGAACGGTAACGTCTTTCAGCGAAGTCAGTGACAGCACATCGCCGTGCGACTCAATCTCCAGCGGACCTTTGCCAGAGACCAGGCGCATACCTTCGTTTTGAGCCAGTAGAGAGAGGGTCTGGCTGGCGTTCGCCGAGAGATGCTGCGCACTGGCAATGCTGACCTCGCCGATGCTCTGCAAATGCATGCCGTTGCCGCTGTGCAGCAGCATGGTCTCCGGGGTGACGGCACCCAGACCTTTTGGTGCGCTCATTAACATCATTGGTGCTTTGAGTTTGTCTGCACTGCTAACCAGTTGTTTCAGGCCGCTGGTGTCCGGGCTGTGGTTGTGGTGGGTCTGAGTAATGCTGCCCCATTCAGTTATCTGATTCAGCGCACCTTTCAGCAGGCTGATAGCCGGCGCCATCTCCAGCTGCTGGCCCTGTGCCTTCTGCTGGCCGTCGGCGGTGATAAACAGTCCTTTCTCCGCACGGAGGGTGCCCCAGCTGTCGCGGCGCAGCTCGAACCCTTCGCCGCGCTTCTGCTTCTCGCTGTCCACCAGGTGGCCGAGATTAAGCTGGCTTTTGCCGCCGTACTCGGTGCTGAGCTTGATATGCTCCTGGCCCGCCGTATCGTCGAGGCGCAGCTTATTGTTCTTCGGCGTGCGCAGCACGTTGCGCTTGTAGTTGCGGATGGTGACGTGGTCGCCGTGCGCCGAGTCGTGCAGCACCCCGGCAATGTACGGGCGGTCCGGGTTGCCATGCTCAAAGGCTATCGCCACCTCAGTACCTGCCAGCAGCGGCAGGTGCAGGCCGTAGGTGTCGCCCGCATAGGGGCGCGCCTGGCGTACCCACAGGCTTTCAAAGCCGGTTTCCCAGCCCGCGCGGTCAAACAGCATGTTGACGCGATAGCGCCCGTCGCGGTCAATATGGCCGTAGGCGTCGTTCACCGTGGTACTGGTGACGCGCGCCGGCAGGGTTCCCGCCATCACCGGGTGCGGCAGCGGCACCGGGCGGAAGCCGTAGCGGCTGTTGAGCGGGATGCCGTCAAAGGCGGTTTCAAAGCTGCGGTCGCGCCGCGCGGTGCTGACGATGGCGGTGACCAGCACGCCGCTCTGGAATACCTCACTGACGTCCTCCCCGCCGCTGACCTTCAGCTCACTGCCGGGGGCCAGCGCCGGGCAGCTGGTCACTGCCGCCACCCGCGTCTGGCCGTTCAGGTAGCGTTCGTGGCGCAGGCGGGCATAGAACGCGCCGCTCTCCGGGGCCGGGTTATGGCTGTAGCCGTCGCCCGGCGTCAGGTAGTTGTCCGCCCAGCGATAGGACTCGCCGTAGGTGGTGTCGTCGCCGCCGGTGACGTCGGCCTGCACGTTCATATCTTCGAGGGCGTTGCGGTAGTTGTAGTCGCGCCCGCTGACGCTTTTCTCCACCACCGCAAATCGGCTGGCGAGGTCCCACACCGAGTCGCTGGCCGCGTCGTGCATGCCGGAAGGCGGCACGGCGGGCAGCGTCAGCCCCTGCACATGGCCCTGCCTGCCGTCGTAAAACTCCACCACGTCGATGTGCAGGCGGGTGTCGGTGGTGAAGCGGAACCAGATGCCGACCTCGCCCAGCAGGCGGGTAATAAACGCCAGGTCGTCCTCGCCGTACTGCATCACCTGCTCGCGGCGCGGGTACGCGTTGTTGAGGGTGAAAACAAAGTCCTGCCCGCGCATCCCGTGGCGCTCGCGCAGGATTTTTTCCACAATCTGCGGCACCGACATATCCTGATAGATGGCGTTCTGACGGCTGCGCGACAGCAGCGCCAGGCGCGGCTGCAGGGTGACGGCGTAGTGGGTCTGGTCGGCGCTGGTGCTGAGGCGCTCAAAGCCGGTCACCACGCCCTGCACCACGCGCACCGGCTGCTGGATCTTAATGCCCCAGCCCTGGTCAACCGGGGCCTGCAGGGTCAGCGAAGCCGCTTTCATCAGCATCGCCTCGCGGGTGATGGCATGGTCGGCGCTGGTGAACTCAATGCGCCAGCGGAACGGCTCGCTCAGGCGATCCTCCCCCTTAAACGCCAGCACGTCGGGCCGGGACTGACAGTCACGCACCGCCAGCAGGTGGTGGCTGTGGCTGAAAAAAGAGATCGGATTTTTGCTCATGATTCACTTTCCTCTGTGTTAGCAAATTCCAGCACGATGCCTTCCTCGTCATCCCAGTCGATCGTCAGCCGCTGCGGCTTCTGTTTTGCCGCCATCTGCAGCAGCAGCTGCTGGCTCAGCACCGGCAGGATCTGCTGGTTCAGCAGGCTGTCGACGTTGCGCGCCCCGGTGTCCGGCAGCAGGCAAGCGGCGGTCAGCGCCGCCGACAGGCCGTCGCCCACGGTGGTTTTCAGGCCGTAGTGGCGCGCCAGGCGCTGGCTCACCTGGTTGAGCTTCATGCCAACGATGGTGCGCATCGCTTCTTCGGTCAGCGGGCGGTAAATCACCGTCTGAAAGCGCGCCAGCAGCGCGGGCTGGAAGTGGTCGCGCAGCGTCGGGCGCAGCAACTCCTGCAGGTCCGCTTCCGTGGCTTGCGGCTGCTGCTCCAGCAGCTGCATGATGGCGTCGCTGCCGAGGTTGGAGGTCATCAGGATCACGGTGTTGCGAAAATCGATTTCGCGCCCCTCGCCGTCGCGCATAAAACCGCGGTCAAACACCTGGTAGAACAGGTTCAGCACGTCGCGGTGCGCCTTCTCGACCTCGTCGAGCAGCACCACGCTGTAAGGGCGCTTGCGCACCGCCTCGGTGAGGATGCCGCCCTGGCCGTAGCCGACGTAGCCCGGCGGCGAGCCCTTCAGCTGCGAGACGGTGTGCGCCTCCTGGTATTCGGAGAGGTTAATGGTTATCAGCGACCTCTCACCGCCGTACAGCACGTCCGCCAGCGCCAGCGCGCTCTCGGTTTTGCCGGTGCCGCTCGGGCCGACCAGCAGGAACACCCCCTGCGGCCCGTTCTCAGCGGTCAGGCCGGTTTTGGCGGCGCGCAGGCGCCGGGCGATGGCGCTGAGCGCGGCGTCCTGGCCGACCACGCGCCTGCCGATTTCAGCCTCAAGGCTCAGCAGCTCGCTCTGCTCGTCCTTCATCAGTGAGGAGAGCGGCACCCCGGTCCAGTCGGCAATCACGTTGGCAACGGTGCGGGCATCGACGTCGACCTGAATCAGCGCGTCCTGCTGCTGCAGCGCCGCAAGCTGCTGCTGAACGGCGGCAATCTGCGCCTGCGGCTGCTGGTTCTGGCGGCTGCTTATCAGCTGCTGCGCCACTTCCTGCTGCGCGGCAAAATGCGCTTCCTGCTGCGCGCGCTGGCCTTCCAGCCCGCTGCGGGTGGCGGCGATGGCGGCGAGGCGCTCGTCGTGCTTATCGCTGCCCGCGGCCATGTCATCGCGCAGGGCCTGCTCCTCCAGCGTCAGCGCGGTAACGCGCGCGTTCAGCAGGGTGATGGCCTCCGGCACGGTGTCGAGGCTCATGCGCACGCGCGCGGCGGCGGTGTCCAGCAGGTCGACCGCCTTATCCGGCAGCTGGCGGCCCGTCAGGTAGCGGCGCGACAGGGTCACCGCCGCTTTTACGGCGTCGTCGCTGATGTGTACGCCGTGATGCTGCGCGTAGCGCGACTTCAGGCCGCGCAGCATCAGGCAGGCAGTCTCATCGTCCGGCTCGTCGACTTTCACCATCTGGAAGCGGCGCTCCAGCGCGGCGTCCTTCTCGAAGTACTGCTTGTACTCGCTCCAGGTGGTGGCGGCGATGGTGCGCAGTTCGCCGCGCGCCAGCGCCGGTTTCAGCAGGTTGGCGGCGTCGGCCCCGCCCGCCTGGTTGCCCGCGCCGATAATGGTGTGCGCCTCGTCGATAAACAGCAGCACCGGGGTCGGCGACTGCTGCACCGCCTCAATCACGTTTTTCAGGCGCTGCTCGAACTCGCCCTTCACGCCCGCCCCGGCCTGCAAAAGACCGAGGTCGAGGGTGCGTAGCGAAACGGTTTTCAGGCTGTTCGGCACGTTACCCTGCGCAATGCGCAGCGCCAGCCCCTCGACCAGCGCGGTTTTGCCGACGCCCGGCTCGCCGACCAGAATCGGGTTGTTCTTGCGGCGGCGCGAGAGGATATCGACCATCTGGCGGATTTCGCTGTCGCGGCCAAACACCGGGTCGATGCTTCCCGCCTGCGCTTTGGCGGTGACGTCGAGGGTGAATTTGTCCAGTGCGGCCTGCAGCGCCTCGCTCAGCGCGCTGCCGTCGGCCGGGGTGACCTGCGCATCCACCTCGCCCAGGGTTGATGGCGCCTGGCTCAGGCTCTCCTGCTGCTGCACTTCCGGGCGCTCGTCGGACTGCGCGTCCAGCAGCGGGCGCAGGCGCTCCAGCTGGGGGCGCGTCAGGCTCAGCAGTGGCCACAGCCCTTCGCAGCCGACCAGCGACGGCTTGTCGGTCAGTGCCGCCAGCAGGTGATGGCTACGGATATGGGCATCATCATCCTCCAGCGAGGCAATCAGCCAGGCCTGCTTAATCAGCGCCAGCAGGGAGTCGGCGAGCTGCGGGCGGGTGCGCACCGAGCGCGGCACGTTGTCCAGCCAGCACAGTAACGCCTGCCAGATGCCGTCCATGTCCCACTCGTAGCGGCGCGCCAGCACGGTGATGTCGCCCTCGCCCTGCTCCAGCAGCTTGAGTAGCCAGTGCTCAATGCGGATTTCACTGTGGGCGCGGGTCTGGCACAGCGAGGCGGCGGCCTCCAGCGCGCGGGCGCAATACGGGTTTAAGCGACGTAGCAGGACGGCTGACTGGTTTTCCATATCGGGTTCTCTCTTCCGTAGTTAATCAGGTTCGGACACGCTACCGCCCGTCGCTGTTCCTTTCAGTCAGGAACCCGAAGCGCATCAGGTCAAAAGGCAGCAGGTTGTCGGGTTGTTTGCTGAGCCGCCACGCGGGTAGCGGCTCAACAAACAAAACGGCAGGCGGCGAACCGCCTGCAGATGATCAATTACCCTAAATAATTCGTGTTGCAGGAAGGCGGCAAGTGAGCAAGTCCCCGGGAGCATAGATAACTATGTGACCGGGGCGAGCGAACGCAGCCAACGCACCTGCGGCGCGAAGAATGACGGGTAATTTAGGCGGTGGTGCGTTCATTCCATGAATCGGAATGAATAATGTTGCCGTCTTTGTAGGTCCAGGTGATCTTTTCGTAGCGCAGCTCAATCTCTTCCAGATGGTTGTGCTTCTCTTTGGACGGATCCTTGATGTCGTGCATTTTCGGCGCGACCTTCACCAGCTTGACGTTCTCAAGTTTGGTGTTGAAGTACTCCA
>Ga0308161_1002608_pt1 | contig 18864 bp, 17 predicted proteins | sample PhyFR2_FD_201034 | JGI IMG/M metagenome (GOLD analysis project Ga0308161, IMG submission 201034) | Phyllosphere microbial communities from UC Gill Tract Community Farm, Albany, California, United States - DLSLF.R2 | ecosystem: Host-associated > Plants > Phyllosphere > Unclassified | place: USA...
GCCATCGCTGGACGACGAGGAAAATCCGGAACTCGTGGATTTCCGTCGCCGCTTCTGGTGGACCCTTCCGTTGACGATCGTCGTGACCGTACTGGCGATGGCCGGCCATCGCATCTTTGCCGCTGGCTTGGCCGGGCAGAGCTGGATCGAACTCGCCTTGAGCAGTCCGGTCGTGCTCTGGGCCGGGTGGCCATTCTTCGTGCGCGGGGCGCAGTCGATCAGGAACCGCAGCCCGAATATGTGGACGCTGATCGGACTGGGCGTCACCTCGGCGTTCGCCTATAGTGTGGTCGCGACCGTGGCGCCGGGCATCTTCCCGCAGAGTTTCGCCATGCATGGACGCATCGGCGTGTACTATGAGGCGGCAGCGGTCATCATTTCTCTGACCTTGCTGGGCCAGATCCTCGAACTGCGCGCGCGGTCGCAGACCTCTGCCGCCATCAAGTCCCTGTTGGGCCTGGCGCCGAAAATAGCGCGACGAATCGGTTCTGATGGCACGGAGGACGACGTCCCGCTGACGGATGTTCATGTTGGCGATGCGCTACGCGTGCGCCCCGGCGAAAAAGTACCAGTGGACGGCGTCGTGCTGGAGGGCGAGAGCGCCGTCGACGAATCGATGCTGACCGGTGAGCCGGTACCCGTCATGAAACGCGCGGGTGACAAGGTGATCGGGGCGACCATCAACTCGAGCGGCAGCCTGGTCGTCCGTTCGGAGAAGGTGGGTTCGGAGACCATGCTGTCGCAAATCGTCCAGATGGTCGCGCAGGCACAACGCTCGCGCGCACCGATGCAGCGTCTGGCCGACGTCGTAGCGGGATATTTCGTCACCGTCGTGGTTACCATCGCGTTGCTGACGTTGCTCGGGTGGGGATTCTTCGGACCCGAACCCAGTTGGGTATACGGCTTCGTCAATGCGGTCTCCGTGCTGATCATCGCGTGCCCGTGCGCGTTGGGACTGGCAACACCGATGTCCATCATGGCCGCGACCGGGCGCGGAGCCACACAGGGCATCTTGTTCCGTGATGCCGCGGCCATCGAAGGCATGCGCAAGATCGACACCCTCATCGTCGACAAAACCGGTACGCTCACCGAAGGGAAGCCTACTTTCCAGTCCGCCATCGCGGCTCCAGGTGTCAGCGATCAGGAAGTGCTGCGGATCGCCGCGAGCATCGACCAGGGCAGCGAACATCCGCTCGCCCATGCGATCGTTGCTGAGGCGCGAGCGCGCGGCATGCTGCTCGCAAAACCGGGCGCGTTTGAGTCGTCCAGCGGCATTGGCGTGCGCGGTACGCTCGAAGGCAAGCGCATCGCTCTCGGCAATACGGCGCTGATGGACATGGAAAAGGTCGACTGGAAGCTGCTTGCGGACCAGGCAGAGGCCCTGCGGAAGGAAGGTGCCAGTGTCATGTTTCTCGCTGCGGACCAGCGTCTTTTGGGACTGGTCGCCGTGTCCGACCCCGTGAAGCAGACCACGCCGGAAGCGCTGGCGACGCTCCAGGCCGCCGGCATCAAGGTCGTCATGGCGACCGGCGACGGCGTGACCACGGCCAGGTCGGTTGCCGCTAGGCTCGGCATTCAGGATGTGTACGGCGAAGTGAAACCGCAGGACAAGCTGGCACTGGTGGAGAAGTTGCAGGCGCAGGGAAAAACAGTCGCGATGGCGGGAGACGGCATCAACGATTCTCCCGCACTGGCGAAGGCCAATGTCGGCATCGCGATGGGCACCGGGACCGACGTCGCGATCAATTCGGCGCACGTCACGCTCGTCAAGGGAGATCTGCGTGGAATCGCGAGAGCGCGGCTCTTGTCGCTGGACACGGTCAGGAACATGCGGCAGAACCTGGCGTTCGCGTTCGTCTACAACGCGTTCGGAATTCCTCTCGCTGCGGGTTTGCTCTATCCGTTCACCGGCCGGTTGCTGTCGCCGATGATTGCCGCGCTGGCGATGAGCCTGAGCTCGGTGTCCGTCATCACGAACGCGCTCCGCCTGCGCGGCACTTCCAAATAGTCGCCGGCCCGGGCCGGCGAAGGGGCCACCAGCGGCCCGGGTCAACTTTGGCTCGGGTCGTTCATTCGTAGTGCTTGTAAACCGTCGTGCTTCCGTCGTTACGCACGAGGAGCACGTCATAGGGCATATGCGTTGGCCCCTCCATCCCTGGTGAGCCGGGGACCATCGCAGGGACCGTAAGGCCTTTGGCTTTCGGCTTTTCCGCAAGCAGCCGCTTGATCTCCGCCGCCGGCACGTGCCCTTCGACCGCATAGCCGCCGATGACGGCCGTATGGCACGACCCAAACCGGTCGGGCACGCCCATCTTTTCACGCGTGTCGGATGGGTTGGCGACGTCATGCGCATTGACGGTGAACCCGTTGCCCCGGAGGTACTTCACCCATTCCTCACAGCAGCCGCAGGTTGCGGATTTGTAGACATCGACGGCCTGTGCCGCGGCATTGGCGAGCATTGGCAAGGCAATGAGTGCAGCGGCCACCAGGTTTCTCGCTTTTCCAATTAACATGATTTTCTCCTAAACGCGGGCTGCCGGCTTCCCCGGCGGCCCGCTTGGTTTTACATCGATTCCAGCGGCGGCGACGTCGACGCGAGCCACGCCGCAAGGACGACGACTGCCAGCAACATCAGTGCTTCAATCCACAGTACGCGTCGGAAGCGCTCCGGCAAAGCGGGCGGCGCAGCGTTGCCCGCCGCCTCGCGCTCGAGCCACGCAGGCATCACGAAGAACCGGTTGAACCCGCCCAGCAACGCCGCAGCGCCCACGAACAGCAGCTTCGCCACGAGTGTATTTCCGTAGGGGTTGCCGACCAGGTTGACGAAGCCACCCACGCTGCGCCAGGAAGCGTAAAGCCCTGTGACGAAGATGCCTGCCAGCGCGAACGTGGCAGAACTCGATAGCGACGCGACGTAGGAGGCTCGGGCACGCCTGTCGGCAGCTTCCATGTTGTCGCTCGCCTTGAGCATGACGCCTCCAGACAGCATCACTTCCCCGACCCATAAGCTGATGAGCCCGAGGTGAACCCAGTCGGAGAAAAGGCGCAGGCTGAAGTCGCCGTCGCTTGCCGCGTGGCTGACCATGCCACGCGTGTACCAGAACACCGCTAGCGCAGCCAGGCTGATGACCGGAGCGGCCTGGCCTTGCTTGCCGCGGACCGACATTGCGGCTGCGGCGATGACCAGCCCGGTCATTCCGATCGACCAGGCAAGTCCGAGGTGCGTGGACGTCAGCATCGACCAGGTGGCGCCGGCCGCTTCGGTGATCGGGACCTCGGCCATCGTCGCAGACTCCAGCCACAGAAGGACGACGTCAGCGGCGAGCGCGACCACGATGCCGGCAGTCGCGGCGACGCCAACCGGTCGGCGTCGCGCTTCTGCCCAGCTTGACGCATCGCGGCCAAGCCACAGCCGGGTAACACTGGCTCCCGTGACAACCGCCACTGCCATGTTCAACATGGCAGTGACGATATGCTGGGCGGTCTGCAAGTCCATTACTTGACCTTGAAAATCACGGTGCCTTTGGCTTTATGGCCGTCGTGAGTCATCGTCGACCACTGGACGTGGTACTCGCCCGACGACAGGGCGGGCAAGGGCGCGGTCATGACGGTCGGATCAGCCTTGTCCACGGTCGTCGCTGCGACGGGAATTTCATTGTTTTGCGGGCCGGTCATCTTGACCTTGCTGAACGCCGGTTCGATGGCCTCGTTGAACTTGAGGCGCACCTGCTTCGGCGAAGCGTCGAGCGTGGACCCCGCCTGCGGATCGGACGACTGCAGCTTCGCGTGGGCAAAAGCGGACGAGGATGCGGCAGCGGCGACAGCGAAGGCGGTAACGGTAACGATATGTTTGAAGGACATGGTTGACTCCTGTGTATGCGGATGAAAGGTGCGTTTCAGTGCGTGTGCGTCAATTTGCCGGTTCCAGCTTGGTCACGATGTAGGCGCCATTGATGCGTTCGACGCGGAACCGGATCTTGTCGCCCGCTTTGACCTGATCGATAAGGGCGGCGTCCTGCACTTTGAAAGCCATCGTCATGCCCGGCATGCCGACGTTAGCGAGGGGGCCGTGCTGGATAGTCAGCTTGCCGGCATCCTTGTCGACCTTTTTGATTTCGCCACTGGACAGCGCGTTGGCGTCGTCTTGCGAACCCGACGGCATGGCGTTGTGCTGCTCGTGGTCGTGCATCGGCATCTGCATTTGCGCGAAAGCGGAATTGCCTGCCAGCGAAAGGCCAGCGGAAATGATAAGGGTGTTGAAAAAACGGTTCATCTTGAAGCTCCAGAAGTTCGGGAATTTACGTTTGCGTTGGATATGCGCAGTCGCTCGGCGACATGCGATGTTCCACGCTGATTCGAAAACGGATCGGGAGTACGCGCGAAGTCCAGGACGAGCCGGATCTGGCCAGGCCTGGTCGGCACGCAGGCGCAAACACGGCGGTCAGCTGCGCGACATGTCAGGCGCGGGGCGGTCGCTCTGGAAGAGCAAGATGGACCGACGGCAGCAGACGCTGCTCGAAGGGTACTGTAAGCGAAGGGGAAGCTGGGACCGGAGGAACAGAGAGAAACGATGGCGCCATCGCGACGCATGATCCGCAGGTGACACATGTGGCGCACTTGCTCGCATGGTGGTGCGACGCAGGTGAATGGTCAGGCGACGCGTTCGCAACCGCATGGTGTGCATGCATGTCCGAATCGGACACAGACAGGTCGTCCACTATGGCCTCATGGTCCATCGAATCATGACCATGTTCGTGCTGCGCCATGACGGTCTCCGCCAGCGGAACGCAAAAGGACATCGTTGCAGCCGCGAAGCCCTGCAAGGGCACCGCAAACAGCGTCATCCACACGATCAGCAGTTTGGCGAAGATTCTCACGCGGCGATTCTAGCACAAGCATGATCATCGAATGGCCCGACCAGTTGCCGTCTGTCTGTACCCGGCGATCACTTTTATGTTGCATTGCCGTATCGTGTGAATATGTCATTTTTGCATATGCTAAATTGGTCACCATGCGCCCTTTAGCCCGGATCATCATGCTGTGGATAATGATCGTGTCGTTGCCCTTGCAGGGCATCGCCGCCACGATCGGGCTTCCGTGCACGATGGCGCATGCGCTGGTGAGCAACGCCGCTACTGAAACTGCAGACGCTTGCGACGATGCGGCGATGGTGATGCCGATCCAGCACGATTTAACCCGGCAAGACCAGGCAGGCGCTAAAGTCGAGCACGAGGATGCACCTTGCGATCAGCATGAACATGGAAAGGGTTCTTCTTGCCATGCATGCAGCGCTTGCTGGATAGGCGCCTCGGCTCCCCCTCCATTTGCCGTTCCCGGCCAGCTGCCCGGTCCGCATACCAGCCTAGCGTTTTCTTCCATTACATCCCACTCGGGATGGATTCCGTCTCGTCTTGAACGACCGCCACGCGGCTGATCCATATGCTGGCTGACGCCAGCGCTTTCCGTTGTACATGGGCTGCGCGGCCCGTTTTCGAAACCTTGGAATCGCGACCCTGAGCGGCGCCTTGCCAGGCTCGATTGCCCATACCTTGTTGACGACAGCAAGGCCGGTACACGGCCGGCAAGGTTGCGTGGGCCGCATGTGACAACAACGGTAGCAATGGAATATTCCGATAACACGCCAGCAAGCGTCGTGAGCAGCCTCGTACCTACCAAAACGGCGGTACGGAGACGGCGTCATTGCTGAGCGCAGCCTGACCATCATTGAGTGGGGAAATTCATGCACGAACGCATGTCGATTGAAGGCGCGGTCAATACCTGGCGCCGAAGGCTTTTGATAGGGGCCGGTGCCGCAGCCACACTTGTGGGGTTGATGCCCACCAGACTGTTCGCGGCGGGGCAGGAAGAACGGCAAGGTTTGCGTGGCACAGAGTTTGACCTCGAGATCGGCCCGACGCCAGTCAACTACAGCGGCTCGCCGCAGGTCGCTACCGCAGTCAATGGACAGGTGCCTGCACCCATCCTGCATTGGCGCGAAGGGGATACGGTCACGCTGCGGGTAACAAACCGGCTGCCCGTCACGAGCTCCATACACTGGCACGGCATCCTGGTTCCTGCGGACATGGACGGTGTGCCTGGACTTAGTTTCACCGGGATTCCGCCGGGCCAGACTTTCGTCTACCGCTTCCAGGTCAAGCAAAGCGGTACGTACTGGTACCACAGTCACTCCGCGTTTCAGGAACAAAGTGGGCTGTATGGACCGATCGTGATCGAGCCCAAGAACGGCGAGGGCGTGAAGGCCGACCGCGACTATGTCGTGATGCTGTCCGACTGGGTCGATGGCGATCCTGCCAAGGTATTTGCCAAGCTGAAGAAGATGAGTGACTTCTTCAACACCAACCAGCCGACCGTTGTCGAGTTCCTCAGCGACGTCCGCAAGAACGGCCTGTCAGCGGCGGTCGAGAAGCGCAAGATGTGGAACCAGATGCGGATGATGCCGACTGACTTCAGCGACGTCACCGCCAGCCGCAGTCTCGGCACGGCGCTGGCCTACCTGATCAACGGCGCCACCGCGGAGCGAAACTGGACGGGACTGTTCCGTCCAGGCGAAAAAGTGAGGCTTCGTTTGATTAACGGCGCCGCCACGACGATTTTCGACGTGCGCATACCTGGCCTGAAGCTGACCGTGATCTCCGCCGACGGGCAGGACGTCGAGCCTGTGACGGTCGACGAGCTGCGTATCTCGGTCGCGGAAACGTATGACGTCCTGGTCGAGCCTGCGGAGGACAAGGCGTACACGATCTTCGCCCAATCGATCGGACGCTCCGGATTCGTACGCGCAACACTCGCGCCGCGCGCCGGCATGACCGGCCCGGTGCCCGACATGGATCCGCCCCAATGGCTGGGCATGCAGGACATGATGGGGGCAATGGCCATGCCGGGGATGACAGGCGCCGGCTCCATGGACGACATGTCCGGCATGGACATGAAAGGGATGGAGGACATGCAGGGCCACGAGATGGCGGGTATGTCGCACGGCGCAATGGGCCACGGCTCTGGCCCGAAAGTCACGCACGCACGCACCGAATACGGCCCTGGTGTCGACATGCATGTGGACATGCCGCGCACGAACCTCGATGACCCTGGCGTGAACCTCAGGGGTAATGGACGCCGTGTGCTGACCTATGCCGACCTGCGCACGATCGGTGGCCCGATAGACCATCGCTTACCCACACGCGACATCGAGCTGCACCTGACGGGAAATATGGAGCGCTTTATCTGGTCGTTCGACGGTCAGAAGTTCTCTGATTCGAAGCCGATCCACTTCAGGCACGGCGAGCGATTGCGCATCGTGCTTGTGAACGACACGATGATGAACCATCCGATCCACCTGCATGGCATGTGGAGTGAACTGGAGTCTCCGGACGGCCAGTTCCTGGTCCGAAAACACACCATCAACGTCCAGCCAGCCCAGCGGATTACCTACCGCGTAACAGCCGATGCGCTTGGCCACTGGGCTTACCACTGCCATCTGTTGTACCACATGGAAGCTGGAATGTTCAGGGAGGTCGTCGTCTCATGAAAACGCCAATATCGAAAAACGGTGCTATTGCGGCGCTACTGATCCTTGGATTGTCGAATACAGGACCGGCGTTCTCGCAGGCCGCGGACTCCCAGAAATCGGGGCAGACAGGTCATGGCCACGACTCGACAGACGCCGGCTCGGAGCAACACAGCATGGACATGGGGATGGACCACGCCGGCATGGACCATTCGACAATGGGTCACTCCAACAAGGGCCATTCGAAGCGGGCCAAGCCGGGCGCCGCCAAGGGCACCCGGGCCAAGGCGCCGGTAGCAGGTGCAGCCACGGATCACTCGGGCATGGACCATTCGACGATGGACCACTCCATGATGGACCATTCGAACATGGCTAAGCCGGGCGCCGCCAAGGGCAGTGGGGCTCAGCCCCCGGCAGCAGGGGTAGCCACGGATCTCTCGGGCATGGACCACGCCACGATGGACCACGCCCCCATGGGGCACCCTGCGGCAACTCAACCCGCCGCATCCGGTTCAAAGGCTGCGGGGACGGACATGGGCCAGCAGGGCATGGACCACTCGAAGATGAATCAGCCCGGGATGGACCATTCGACGATGGACCACAGCGGCATGGGTCACGAAATGCAGATGGGTCCAACTCAGATGGGCGAAATGCAGATGGGCCAAATGCAGATGGGCCCGATGCAGGGAGGAAGCCCACCGCCCGGCGCACGGGATCCCGATGCTTATGCGGAGGGCAGCAATCACGCCCATCTTCCTGGCAACGAGATGAACGATGAGGCACGCTTTGGCCGGGTCATGCTCGACAAGCTCGAATACGCAAAGGGCGACGGCGAACACGGCCAGAATCTCGACCTCGAGGCTTGGTACGGAAACGATTGGGACAAGCTGTGGCTGAAGGCGGAAGGGGAACGTAGCGACGGACGCCTGCAGTCCCTGCGCAAGGAGGCGCTCTGGGACCACACTATCGCGCCGTTCTGGAGCAGCCAGCTCGGGCTGCGCCACGATTCGGGCGATGGCGCGGGACGCACCTGGGCCGCGCTCGGGGTGCGCGGGCTTGCTCCTTACTGGTTCGATACGACCGCGACGGCCTACTGGCGCTCGGGCGGAGGATTTGCCGCACGCGTCGACGTCCGGTACGAGCTTCTGTTCACCCAGCAACTCATCCTTGAGCCTGAAGCCGAGGCTAACCTGTACAGCAAGGACGATCCTGCGCGAGGCGTCGGCAGTGGTCTCTCCGACCTGGACCTCTCGCTGCGACTGCGATATGAAATTCGCCGCCAGTTCGCTCCCTACATCGGTGTGACCTGGAACCGCAGTTTTGGCGACACCGCGGAGTACGCGCGAGTAAGAGGAGAGCGCACGAAGAAGACGCAGGTCGTGGCCGGGGTGCGCATCTGGTTTTGATAACGAAGCAGGTGGACATGATCCACCTCGAGCCTCCCAGCGGGGCTGTCCTGATCGGGCTTTTTCGACATTCATTTACTAAGGAGGTGATCATGCAAAACCAACAGTACGAGTCCTGTATCGAAGCGTGCAACGACTGCGCAGACGCGTGCGACATGTGCGCGGCGGCCTGCCTGCAGGAAGACGACGTGAAAATGATGGCGCGCTGTATTGCGCTCGATATCGACTGCGCGCAGCTGTGCAGGCTGGCAGCGGCCGTCATGGCGCGTGGCGGTGAAGCCGCCGCAGCGATCTGCCAGGCTTGCGCCGATGTCTGCGATATGTGTGCGGACGAGTGCGGCAAGCATCAGATGCAGCATTGCCAGCAGTGCGCGGACGCGTGTCGTCGGTGCGCGGCGGAGTGCCGCAATATGGGCACGATGGCTTCCGGGAACACGGCCAGCATGGCAGCCGGAGCGCACTGATTCGGAAGATTGAGTTTGCGTTCGAACCAACAACGCTGCGCCGGATGGCGTGGCCATACGAAAGGAACCGCAACATGCAATCCAGACTTTCTCCAGCACGAGCGCTGTTCGCCGCGTCGGCTTTGGCGGTCGCGGCGTCGGCACATGCCGACATCAAGATCTACACCGACCGCGGCAGCTTCGTGAACGCGGTGCCGCTCTCCGCTACCGATACGTTCGATGATCTCGCGATGAACGAAATAGCCGGCCCCTTGAACCGTGGCGCCGGCCAGTTTGGTTACCAGGCGAGCGTGGGGCCCGGTGAAACCAGCTTTTATCCGTCCGGGAACGGAAGCGATACCTGGCTGACCGGGACCATGTCGAGCGACACCATTACCTTCAGCCGTTTCTCGCCCGGTATCGTCGGCTTCGGTGGAAATTTCTTCGGAACCGATTCATTCGGTGCCTTCATGCCGGACCGCACCATCGTGCTGAGCGCGGTGTCCGGTGCGGACAGCGAGACATTCACGCTGTCGAATGCTTCACAGGACTCGTTCGTCGCCTTCCTGTCGGATCGTCCGCTTACCTCGGTGTCCTTCCAGAACATGGAGCGCGACGGAACCGTGTACTGGGCAGCGGCCAACAATGTCGTTCTGGCCGTGCCTGAGCCGGCGACGTGGTCGATGCTGTTGGGCGGACTCGGCGTTGCTGCGCTGGCTCGCCGGCGCGGCCCCACATCGAAGCAGGCAAGGACTGTGGCTTGAACTTCGAATCACAACCATACAGGAGAGAAAGATGAAACGTACTAATCTGTATTTCACGCACACGGCATCGCCGGTCTCGCGTTGCCGTGCCCTGGCCACGCGTGCACTCGCGGGTTTGGCGCTCGTGGCGATCACCGGCACGGCGTTTGCAGACGGCCCGGGCCGCGGCTCGACTGCGACGTTCGAGAAGAACTATCTCATCTTTATCATCGACCACCATTACTCGGCATTGCGGATGACCGAGCTGGCAGCTGGTACGGACACGCAGCGCAATGCGCCTGTCAGTAATCCTGGCGAAGGGACGTCGCCGACACCTGGCTACGGCGCCACAGTGGCCAAGGCGAGCGATGATCAAATACGCTCCATGTCGCGCCAGGCCAACCGCACGCAGCGCGAAGAAATCATGAAGGCACAACGTTTTCTTCAGGATTGGTACGGCATGCAGCACCAACCCCAGCTCACCGCGGATGGTCAAAGGATGATTGCCAATCTAGAAAGTACGCCGGCCGGCGCGCAGTTCAACCAGGTGTTCCTGCGCACCTTCAGCAATCACCACCTGAGCGCGTTGGCGCCAAGCCTGCACTGCCAGGTCAAAAGCGATATCGCGCACACTCCCCTGCATCGTTACTGCGAGAACATCGTGGTGGCCCAGAAGAATGGAATCAACGATATGAGGGAAATGCTCTGCAAAAAGTTTGGCGACTGTGGTTTCGTGCCAGCTACCGGAGACAGACGGAAGGATCAGGATTTTTGAAGCACTCGTTTCTGGTCGGCGGCAGCATGCAGCGCCGGGCAATGCCTCCCGGCGCTGCTTACATCAATCAGTTCAAAAGGAGAAACCCATGGATGAATCGCACCCACATCGACAAGATCATGCAATGGCAACAATGAAGTACACGACATTCGCCCAGATGATTGGGGCGGGAACGATCATCATGTTCGGTCTGATGTATCTGAACACCTATTCGGTCGACCATATGTTCTTCAGTGAAACACGGGCATTCATGGCGCTCATCATGGGTGCCACGATGGCGATCGTAATGCTCGCGTTTATGTGGAAGATGTATCCGAACAAAGGGTTCAATATAGGTATTCTTGTAGGAAGCCTCGTAGTATTCCTTGTGTCGCTATGGCTGGTGCGCAGCCAGGCGACGGTGGGCGACGTGGCCTATATGCGCGCCATGATTCCGCATCACTCCATCGCCATCCTGACCAGCGAGCGCGCGAACATCACCGACCCGAGGGTTCGCAAGCTGGCAGACGGCATCATCGCCGCACAAAAGGAGGAAATCGGTGAAATGAAGGACTACATCCGGGATCTGGAAACAAAACAATAAGATGCAGACCCGGCCAAGGCGCCAACAGGGTGGAAGAGAGACCAGTATGCATTCACCGGACGAATTCGACAGTCTAGCGATTCTTGTTGCGGCGATTGGGTCAATTTGCGTTTTGGTTACGGTGCTTTTTCTTCTTCTGTGGCTTCGGCGGACAGAAAAGCACAAGTCTCGCAAAGCCAGCAGGCGTGAAAAGCGTAATCGGCTGGTACCGAAGAATCGGCCCAGGTAACGGCCGCCATTTACGTACGCAGAGCTAGCGTCCCGGAGAATACAGTACGCCGGCCCTGTCGCATCGGTTCGCCGTCAGTGCTCCATGTGACCCGAGGGCTTACGCACCTGCAACTCGACGTTAGGCTTGCCCGTCGTAGGCATCAGGCTGCGCCCGGAATCGCTGCTGCGCGCTGGCTCGGCTAACTGGCCGGTCCACTCGTAAGCGAGCGTGCCAGCGGGATGTTTGTACCAGCCCGGGTCAGTGTAGTCCCCACGCTTCTGGTCCTTCCGCACCTTCAGCACGGTGAACATGCCTCCCATCTCGACGCCCCCGAATGGTCCATCGCCTGTCATCATCGGCAGGGTATTTTCCGGGATCGGCATCTCCATGCCCCCCATCGACCCGCCCTTGTCGCCCATGACCATATAGTCCGGCACAATCTTGTTGATCTTTTCGGCAATGCCGCGGTGATCGACGCCGATTAGGGTCGGGACATCATGGCCCATCGCATTCATCGTGTGGTGCGACTTGTGGCAGTGGAAGGCCCAGTCGCCAGGCTCCGAAGCGATGAACTCGATCGCTCGCATCTGGCCGACAGCGACGTCGGTGGTTACCTCCGGCCAGCGTGACCCCGGCGGGGTCCAGCCTCCATCGGTTCCGGTGACCTCGAACTCGTGGCCGTGTAGGTGGATCGGATGGTTCGTCATCGTCAGGTTACCGACGCGGATGCGCACGCGGTCACCCTGGCGTACCGGCATCGAATCGATGCCCGGGAATACCCGGCTGTTGAAGGTCCAAAGGTTTTGGTCCAGCATCGTGTTGACCTTCGGCGTATAGCTGCCCGGCTCGATGTCGTAGGCGCTGAGCAGGAACACGAAGTCCCGGTCAACAGCAAACCTTGCCGGATCCTTGGGGTGGGTCACCCAGAAGCCCATCATGCCCATTGCCATCTGCACCATCTCGTCCGCGTGTGGGTGATACATGAAGGTGCCAGGACGCCTTGCGACGAATTCGTACACGAAGGTCTTGCCAGGCGCGATGCCCGGCTGGGTGAGACCCGTCACCCCATCCATGCCGTTCGGCAGACGCTGGCCGTGCCAGTGCACGCTGGTGTGCTCGGGAAGTTTGTTGGTCACGAAAATACGTACCCGATCACCCTCGACCACTTCGATGGTCGGTCCCGGCGACTGGCCGTTGTAGCCCCACAGGTTGACCTTCATGCCGGGAGCGAACTCCCGGACGACCGGTTCGGCCACCAGGTGGAACTCTTTCACGCCATTGTTCATCCGCCAGGGCAGGGACCAACCGTTCAGGGTCACGACAGGGTTGAACGGGCGGCCGGTGGCCGGTTGTGGTGGCACATGGGTCTTTGGGTTGTTCATCGTCATCGCCTCGGGCAACGATGCCGCGCCCACGCGGCTTACTGCTGCGGCGCTCACGGCGACAGCGCCGGCACCTTTGAAGAAATCTCGACGGGAAGTCATTCGCTTGTCCTTGAATCGTTGTTGCCGCCTGCATTCATGGCGGACTGAAGTTTGGTTTCGGCGATCCAGAAGTCGCGTTGCGCTGCGATGGCGGCATTGACGGCTACCAGCTGTTCGCGCGACTCAGCTAGCAGCTCGAAGGTGCTGGCCAGCATGCCGTTGTAGCGGAGCAGAACCTCGTCGGCGATTTGCTTGCGCACAGGGACGACCTCATCGCGGTAGTGGCGGGCGATGTCGTAGGCAGTGCGATAGCTTGCATAGGCCTGGCGTACCTCCGATCGCGCCCCCGCGGCGATGTCGCCGGCGCGGTGAACTGCCTGCATGTAGGACGCCTGCGCCCGCGCCACGCGCGCGCCGCCCCAGTCGAACAGCGGCAGCTCGAGCGAAACTTCATAGCCGTTCTCGCGCGGCGCTCCCGTCGTGCTCTTGTTGACATATCCGGCGTCGAACACGTTGATGAAGCCGGTCGCACGGGTCAGCCCCAATGCCTGTGCCGTTGCCTGAGCGTCCTGTCGTGCGATGAGGATGTCGAGGCGATGCGACAGCGCTTGTGCCTCGGCATTCGTTACCGAACGGGCCTGGGCCGGGAGATCGGGAAGCCGGTCGGGCAGGGCGAACTCGAGGGAAGGCCCCCACAGCCCCAGCAGTCGGACCAGTTCTTCGCGCGCCGTGGTGGCCTGCAGGTGCGCCTGCGCCTGCTGGGTCACCACGTCCTGGTAGAACGCGCGCTCGCGAGCAGCGTCCAGCGCGCTCCAGTTGCCTGCCGCACGCATGCGCGCGGCAAGCTCGGCGGCCGCCTCGGCCGATCCACGCACCTTGTCCGCAAATGCCGACGCCTGCGCCGCGGCCACGGCGGTGTAATACGCCTTTCGCGTGTCGGTGGCCAGCTTAACCGCCTGCATTGCCGTCTGGAGCTTGGCCTGCTCGAAGCGCCGCCGCTCAATGTTGGTACGTGCCGGCAGGGTCACGAGCGCAGCCAGGTCGAATGATAGGCCCCGGTCGATTTCCGTCTCGGCGCCACCGCGCACGCGCCCGAAGCTGAAGCCGGGGTTGGGCAAGCGGCCGGCCTGGACGAAGTCCGCTTCGGCGATCGCCATTTCGGCCAGGGTCGCCTGCAATCCCTGGTTGTTGAGCAGGGCAATACGCACCGCGGCATCAGGGTCGAGAGGCTTGGAGAGAAGGGTGGCGACTTCGCTCCGCGTGTCCTTGCCCCGCTTCAACGGTGCCGGCTGGGCGATGCGCTCCTGCGTCATCCGGGCGACATCGTTGACGCCTCCATCCTGGGAGAAGCTCGCGCAGCCAGCGAGCAGCGCGGCGCCTGCCGCGATCGCCAGCCTGCGCAGGCCTGGTCGTGCAGGTAGATTCATTGGTGTGCTCCCTTGTGTTCGTGCTTCCCATGCATCGGCTCCGGGATGGGAGCCTGCCTGGATGCGCCGGCAGTCGATTGTTCGCCTGCCGCAGGGGCCGGTTTTTCCTCACCGAGGAGCGCGCGATTGGCGCGGATCCAGCCTTTGTCTGGCGACTGTGGCGCTTCTTTCATTACGATGTAATCGGTGAAAACCGAGTGGTATTGCAAAGGCGTGACAGGTGCGTTTGCGTCTGCGGCGGCCGGGATCGTCCGGTCGGCTTGTGCGCATGCGAGCAGCGGCACGCCAGCTGCGAACAGCAGCAGGTGTGAGAATTTCATAGTTCGTTTCGTGTTGATTGAGGGCCGCGCAACGCGGCCCGGAAGCGCGCCGTCAGCGCGCCCGTAACATCAAACGAACAGACCCCGTGGCGGCCGCTCGATCGTGGAAGGGACGAAGGACGTTATCGCTGCTTCCGGAAGGGTGTGCAGCACGGAAGCGAGCGACGGTGTCTGAAGGGTAGATGGCAGGGCAGGAGGTGCTGCGGCGCCGATGCAGCAACTTGCGCAAGTGGCGCACTTGGCATGCGGCGATGCAGCAGCCTTGGACCCGGGCTCACTGCAGTGCTCTGTGTCGCTTTGCTCTGCGGCCTGATGGTGCGAGTGACGGGTCGTGGCGACGGATTCGTGCGCGGTTGCTTCAGCTTGTCCAACGGCCATCGCAGCGCCGCCCTGGAGGGACAGCACTGTGATCGAGAGCCAGAGAAGAAGGCGAAAAAACATGCGCATGATCTTCTCATGGTACCGCATATCAAGAGCATGCATCAAGGCACTGCTTCTGGCGCTTTAGCTCGAACAGCGCTATCGAGCTTGGGAATGGTCAGGATGCCAAAAACGGTTGGGTTATATCGTCATTCGAGAACTGTTCACTGACGGGGGGCTGTCATGCCGAAAATCACTATTCTGGACAAGACAAATCTGCAGGAAGACTGTTGGCACTCGATGTTGATCTCCCTGTTGAGAGGATTGGCGGCCTCGTGGTGGCCGCGGCGCATCTTCGTGCCCAGGTCTATCCCGGCTTTGGCGAAGTAACGAAACCTCCGTTGCTATTCCAAGGGATTGCGTTCACCGCCGGATTCGCCTACCTGGCCGTGATTGTCTTTTTCGTACTCAGTGGTTGGCTCGTCGGCGGAAGCTTTCTCAACAAACTGGACTCAGGCCGGGCATTCCAGAATTACACGGTCGATAGGGTCTCACGGCTGTGGATCGTACTTGTCCCGACCTTCCTGGTAGTGCTGCTTGCAGGCGCCGCGGTGGGCATCCTCGACGCGGCCCATGTGTCGCTTGCCACGAGCGAACCGTACTCGGTGAGGGCTTTTTTCGGCAATATGATTGGTTTGCAGACGATCCTGGTTCCCCCGTTCGGAGGTAACTTCCCATTGTGGAGCCTGGCAAATGAGACTTGGTACTACGTGCTGTTTCCGCTCCTCGTGTTAGTGTTTCGCGGCAGGACGATTGCGCCGCGCGCCGCAGCGATAATAGCGCTTGCGGCCATCGTCCAGTTAGTGCATGCCCCCATCCTCCTCTACTTTTCTATATGGTTACTGGGAGCTGCATTTTCACGAATTAAGATAGAAGCAGGCCCAATCTGGCGCTGGGCCCTGTTGCTGCTGTTCGTCAGCAGCGCCGTCTACATCCGGATGAAAGGTAGAACTGACATCACACCGGAAGGATTTCCCCAATATCTCGTGTTCAGCCTGGTATTCGTGCTGTTCCTGTCCAGCATGCAGTTCAGGCGTGGGTCAGGAGCCAGGCTCGACTGGCTGGACCGGACCGGCCGGTTCTTTGCGAACTTTTCATTCACCCTCTACGTGCTGCACGTGCCAATGATCGCCGTGATGGGGCATATTCTTATGTCGATGTTCGGCATTGGCCGGCTCTCGCCCTACACTCCATCTCATTACCTCATTTACGCAGGCATGTATCTGGTGCTTGTGGGCGGTGCTTACTTGTTCTATCTGCCTTTTGAAGCGAATACGTCACGCGTGCGTCAATGGCTGAAGGCGCAGCTTTTTGCACGTGTTCGCACGGTTCACCCGTGAATACCGTTTTTCGGTGACGTCGGCAGACTGCCCGACACATGGGCAGCCGAAGAGACTGAATTGCCGGTCGGCCGCGACTCTGTTTTAATGGCGCATTTACATTTATTCGTTCAAGGAGTGTCGATGCGCCAATTTTTCTGTGCTGCCTTTTGCTTTGCGGCGTCGCTGCCCGTCTTCGCGTCAAGTCCTACCGAGGTGGTCAACGAGTATCACGCGGCGGTCGCGACCGGCAACACCGCGAAGGCCTTGTCCCTGCTCAGCCCGGCAGTCCAGATCTTTGAGAGCGGTTATGTCGAACAGTCAAAAGACGAGTACGCCGGCCATCACCTGCCAGCCGATATCGGCTTTGCGAAGGGCATGAACAGGAAAGTGCTGAAGGGCAGTGAACGCATCGCAGGCGACCTCGCGGTCGTGATGCAGGAGACGGACACGCAGGGCACGCACAAAGGCGCGGCGGTCCACCTGAAAGGTACCGAGACCGCGGTACTCGAAAAGAAGGGTGAGGACTGGCTCATCACGCATTTCCATTGGTCGTCGCGGAAGGCGAAGTAATCGGGTCGTTAACGTAGAGGACGATGGAAATGAGGATGTTTTCCGTGGTACTCCAAGTGAATTCTTGTAGCCCTGCACCGCAGCGAGGTACGTAAATAGCGGCGTATGCATGGTGCTGCTTCAATTTGGCAGGGATGATGCACGCCTAGTATGGCCATCAGCGGACGGCGTTGGCCGGAATCCTCTTGACCTTCTAGCTACTGCAACGTTTATAAAGTGGAGATACGCGTATGCAAAAGGTTTTGCATGACCATCCGCTTCCCACACCTAGCCATTTCGCTACCGCAGTTATCCTCACGGTGTCGCTTGCGCCCGTGGTCTGTCGCACGCTCAAAATCCTTCTGCACCTGGTGCATCAGCAGGCACGCTTACATTAAGCGAAACCATTGTCCGTGCTTTGGAAACCGCGCCTGGCCTTCATAGCACGGAAGCCAGCGTCGGTGCGTCCAAGGTGGCGGGACAGCTGTCGATTGCTACCAAACCCGAATTTATCGGTAGAGGCCAAAAACGTAATTGGCACCGGGCGGTTCGCTCGATTCGGTCGGAACGAAACCGCCTTCTCCGTCTCGACGCCCTGGAACTGGGGGGCAAACGCGCAGCCCGTACTCGAGTCGAGAAGGCTGAAGAAGCCACGGCGCGGGTTGGGGTAAACGCTGTCAGAGTAGATCTGACCTTGCGGATTACCGAGGCATTCAACGCTGCAGTGGCGGGATGCTTCGTCCGCGAACGAAGCCTGATTGGAAAGCGTCTTTTCCGTTGCCAGGACGGACTGCGCCTTGGAAGAGAAGCTGATCCGGAGGGCACTTGGCGATGATGAACAGGTGCCGTCGATGTCGTTTGATTTGTAGAATCTTTTCCGGGAACGGCGTGCTGGCTAATCTTGGTGATCGTTGCCGGTGATCTGGTGAACTGGACTGGCTCGTCCTATCCGACCTAGTCATCGGCACTACCATTGTGCTGTTCGTTCCGAATGGAGCTCGCCGTATACTCGAATTGCGCTGAAAATCGATATGCCTGAGGTGGGGCGCTTTCCTCATTGAAAAAGACGTAACCGGAGAAAGAAATGAAACAAAAGTTTGCCTTGTTGTCCCTGGCGCCAACATTGGTATTTGGACTCGCCGGATGTACAGCCTCTCCGCCTTTGATAAAGCCAGACGGGAGATCCGGGTGGGTGACCGACATCTATTCAGTTCAGAGGCTGATTACCGATACACCAAAATGCCTTAAAGGACTGCCTCCTGAACAGCTTTCTACCGGGAATTTTGTAGAGGTCCGTATCTCGCATTATCGGAGTTACCGCCATGTGAGTGCCATAGTACCTCCGGGCCTGAACTTGGCACTGCATGACAAGGTTGAAGTTTCTCCGGCTGACTGTAAGGACGGGAAGATTCCGGTTATCCAGCAGATTCTGTCCAAGCATAGATGAATTCGACCCGCCGCTTCTAACTCTCTGACTTATACCAAGGCAGTCTACGCAGCGTGCAGATTTACAGTACCCTTGACTTGGTGCGTAAGCGGATTTGCGCGCCTCCTCAAGCACGGCGTGGCTGTGACCTCAGGTTATAGGCGATGCTGGCAACGATGATCATTAGGATGATCAGTTGCGCAGCGATTGGCTGGAGTGACGGATAGAACCCTAGTGCCTCAATGCGTGGCAGCGATACCGGTGTATCGGGAATCAGGCCGACCTTTTGCAGT
>Ga0308161_1002611_pt1 | contig 18836 bp, 11 predicted proteins | sample PhyFR2_FD_201034 | JGI IMG/M metagenome (GOLD analysis project Ga0308161, IMG submission 201034) | Phyllosphere microbial communities from UC Gill Tract Community Farm, Albany, California, United States - DLSLF.R2 | ecosystem: Host-associated > Plants > Phyllosphere > Unclassified | place: USA...
CGGCGCAGTTGTGGCAGATGCTGCTCGAACGCGCGCCGGGCCACGGGCCGGCGCTGTTCGGGCTGGCGCAGCTGCGCTACCGCGAAGGCGCGCTGCCGGAAGCGCGCGCGCTGCTCGAACGCCTCGTGGCGCTCGACGGGCGCGCCAAGCAGCAATGGATCCACCTGGCCGTCGTCTGCATGGCACAGGGCGACGCCGCCGCCGAGGAAGAGGCGATCCGGCGCGCGCTCGTAATCGACCCGACCGATCTCGTCGCCCTGATCCTGCGCGCCGGCTTCCTGACGCGCCAGGGCAAGCGCCACGCGGCCGCGCGCGCGCATGGCGCGGTGGCCGCCGTCGCGCCGCCCCTGGCGCAGGTCCCGCCCGAGCTGCGTCCGGCCGTGCAGGAAGCGCTGGCGTACCGCGACCAGTACGACGCCGAGTTCGGCCAGTTCCTCGACGGGCATCTGGCGCCGCTCTTGGGCGAACTGCGCGGCGAGGGCCTCGGCCGCTTCACGGAATCGCTCGATATCATGCTGGGCCGCAAGCGCCGCTACGATCCGCAGCCGGCGCTGTTCCATTTCCAGGGCCTGGCGCCCGTCACGTTCTTCCCGCGCCGCGATTTTCCCTGGCTCGACGCGTTCGAGGCGGAGACGGAAGCGATCCGCGCCGAATTCCTGGCGACCCAGGCCGGCGCCGACGGCTTCACCCCCTACATCCAGTACGGCACGGACCAGCCGCTGCGCCAGTGGGCCGAGCTGAACAACTCCTTGCGCTGGAGCGCGTTCCACCTGATCGAGGCGGGCAAGGTCAACGACGCCAACGCGGCCCGCTGCCCGCGCACGATGGCCCTGCTGGCCGGCGCCCCCCAGCCTGACCAGCCGGGCCGCACGCCCGTCGCCATGTTTTCCGTGCTCAAGCCGAAGACGCGCATCCCGCCGCACTGCGGCGTCAGCAATGTGCGCCTCGTAACGCACGTGCCGCTCGTCGTGCCGCCGGGCTGCGGATTCCGGGTCGGCAACGACGTGCGCGCCTGGGAGGAGGGCCGGGCCTGGGTGTTCGACGACACGATCGAGCACGAGGCATGGAACGACGGCGACGCGCCGCGCGCGATCCTGATGTTCGACATCTGGCATCCGCACCTGACGGGCCCGGAGCGCGCGCTCGTGACCGCGCTGAGCGACGGCATGAACGCGTTCGCGCAGGACGAGGGCGGCTACGGACTGTAAGCCCGGCAGGCGGGAGCGCACAAAAGAAAACCGCCGCCGGCTTTGCAGCCGGCGGCGGTTTTTTGACGGCGTCCGATCAGGCGATCAGAAGCGGTAGGTCGCGTTGGCGTAGATGAAGCGGCCGTACGAATCGTAGATCTGCGGGAACGTGTTGCCGTTGCCGTAGGTACCGGTCACCGAGCTCGACGATGCAATCGGCGGATCCTTGTCCAGCAGGTTGTTGATGCCGAAGCTCAGGGCCAGCTTGCGGCTGAAGCGGTACACGCCGTTCAGGTCGAAGTAGCTGCGCGAAGCCAGGTACGAGTCGCGCTTGGTGTCCAGCTCGCCCTTCAGCTGGTCGTTCGAGTCCAGCATGTCGTTCTTCAGGCGGTCGATGTAGCGCCAGGTGAGCGACACGTCGACGTTGTACGGGGTCGACCACGTCGTGCGCAGCTTGTGACGCCATTTCGGGGTCGGGGTGCCGCAGGTCGCGCCGTACAGGCCCGTGCAGTCGTAGCTGCCGTTGCCCGGCAGGTTCTCGACCGTGTAGCTGTGCACGTAGGTACCGTTCAGCGTGAAGTCCAGGTTGCCGTAGTTCTGCGGCAGGCGCGAACGGTAGCTGGCGCCCACGTCCAGGCCCGACGTGCCCTGCGAACCGATATTCGTGGTGCCCGCCTCGACGTAGCCGGTCGGCAGCAGCCACAGCGAACCGAGCGAGTCGCGGTGGATCAGGCTGCAGTACAGCGAATTGCCGGTCGTGAGGCACTGCTGGAACACGCTTTGGGCATTGACGGCCTGGATCGCGTCCTTGATCTTCAGCTTGAACGCGTCGAGCGTGATGGTCAGGTTCTTGATCGGATCGATCACGACACCGATCGTGTACGTGTTCGCGGTTTCCGGCTTGACGCCCGGGTTGCCGCCGGTACGGCCGTTGTACTGGTTGGTCGAGTTTTCCGCGACCTTGCCGTACAGCGCAGCCGGCAGGCCCGTGTTGGCGCACTGTGCCTGCGTCGCCTTCGGCGTGTCGCCGCCGCACGGGTCGTCGTTCGGACCGGCCAGCACCACGGCTTGCGGCGTGTACAGTTCATAGATGTTCGGGGCACGCACGGCGCGCTGGGCCGAACCGCGCACGCGCAGCTGCTCGACCGGCTGCCAGTCGAGGCCGAGGCCGAACGTGTTGGTCTTGGCATCGGTGCTGTAGTGCGAACGGCGGTACGAACCCGACAGGTCCATGTGCTTGGCGAGCATCATGTTGTCCAGCAGCGGCAGCTTGAATTCGCCGAACGCTTCCTTCACGTTGTACGAACCCGCCACGGCCGGCGAGGCGCCGCCCGCGCCCGACAGGTCGCCGGTCTGGTTTTCGTAGTCCGGCTGGAACGACAGTTTTTCCATACGCTGTTCGTAGCCGAACGACACGCCGGCGCCGTTTTCCGCGGTCGGCAGCTTCAGGCCGAAGCGGGTCAGGTCGGTGCCGAAGTTCAGGCCGAACACGGATTGCTGCGTGAAGCCGCCGTTCGAGCCGGTGGCGTTCAGGTAGTCCAGCGCGGCCTGGGTGACGCCGCCCTGCTTGTACAGGTTGTACGGCACGCAGTTCGCGTCGGAGCCGTTGACGACGGAACGGCACACGGCCTTGCCGGTGACCGGGTCGGGAACGACGTCGAGCGCGTTGGCGATCAGGCGGCTCGAGAAGTAACCGGTCGAGCGGTCGCTGTGGTTGACGCGCGCGAACTGGCCGAACACGTCGTAGCTCCACTCGCCGATCATGCCTTTCACGCCCAGCACTTCGCGGAACGACGAGTCGGTGATGTTGTTCGAACGCGGGCCGCCTTCGACGTTGCGCTTGCCCACCGAGACGGTGGCGGTGTCGCCCGGCGCCTTGAGACCCAGCGCGGCACGCCAGGCATCGTTCAGCAGCGGGTTGTCGTAGCCGATCGTGGCCTGCTGGCCGTAGAAGATGCCGCCCGGCGCGATCTGCGCGTCGGTCGTGTAGTTGTGGAAGCTGAATTCGCTGTAGATGCGCGCATTCTCGTTCAGGTCGAAGTGCACCATCGAATTGATGTTGTACTCGTCCGACGGACGCTGGAAGAAGTTCAGCGGGCCGAAGTTGTAGGCGTCGGTGGCCGACACGTACTTGCGCGGATTGCCGTTCGCGTCCGGCGTGAACGTGCCGACGCGGGCGATCGACGTGCCCGAACCGGAGCAGGCGAAGCCCGGATCGGACGCGCCCAGCGAGCAGCCCGAGAAGTCGCGCTGCGATTGCAGCAGGGCATTGGCGTGGCGGTGCGAGGCGAAGAACGTGGCGTTACCCTTGTTGTCGGCGAAGTTCGAGCCGAGCAGGATGCTGAAGTCGTACTTCTTGGCGTCGAACGCATGGTTGCCCGGCAGCGGGAAGCCCTTCTTGTTGACGACGCCCTGGATTTCGTCGTTGTGCTGCTGGTGGTTGGCGCCGGAAATGTTGGCTTCCAGTTCCACGCCCTGGTAGTCGTCCTTCAGGATGAAGTTGACGACGCCGGACACGGCGCCCGAGCCGTACACGGCGCCGGCGCCGCCGGTCAGCACGTCGACGCGTCGGATCAGTTCACTCGGGATCTGGTTCAGGTCGGCTGCGACGCTGAGCACGCTGCCCGACGGCAGGCGCTTGCCGTTGACCAGCACGAGGGTACGCTGCGCGCCCATGCCGCGCAGGTCGACCGTGGCGGTGCCGCTGGCACCGTTCGAGATCGCGGCACCCTGCGAGGCGAACACCTGCGGCAGGTTGTTCAGCAGGTCTTCGGTGTTGCGTACACCGTCGATCTTGATGTCCTTGGCGCTGAGCGTCGTGATGGGGCTGGACCCTTCCGTGTTCAGCGACGGAATGCGCGAACCCGTCACTTCCACGCGCTGCATCGCCGTGGTCGCCGGGGCCGTGCCGGTGTCCTGCGCCTGTGCGACGGTGGCACCGAATGCCATGCCGCCAGCAAACATCAAACGCACCGATCGAGATAAAACTTTTTCCGACATCATGTTCTCTTGAGTCCCTTCTGAAGCTGACCGGCGTGGATAGGGCGCCGGCACAGATCCGTGTTATTGATCTCGTCCGTCCTTGTAAGGCGGAATTTTATTTGCTACGAGACAATGACAACATTGCCACCAAACAAAGTCAACGAGTAAATATGCATATATGCATAAATACAACTGATATAGAATTTAATTCGATAAATATGAAAATTAATCGAATATTTATTCGATTTTCGCGTTGTATTTCGTTTTTTATGCGAATTTTGTATGGTGCATAAATACGACGTATTGCTCAGTTTTAGTGCGGCACTGCACCAAAATTACGCGCGAAAGTTAGTGTTCACTCATGTTCCTTGTGGATTTTTTCATTACTGCACGTTATGGCCGGCCGACGTTTTTTTAGCGGCCGGTCCGGGCCGATCTGGTCTATAGTTCCGAACGCGCCGCGGCGGCGCGTTTCGTGACTCACCGGGAATCCGATGACTGCTTATATCCTGCGGCGTCTCTGGCAGATGCTGCCCACGATGGCCGGGGTCGTCGTGCTCGTGTTCGTGCTGTTCAACTGGGTCGGCGGCGACCCAACCTACCTGTTGGCGGGCAAGATGGCCGATGCGCGCGCCATCGCAAACATCCGCGCCCAGCTCGGCCTGGATGCGCCGTGGTACGTCCAGCTGGGCATCTTCGTGAAGCAGATCGCGACGTTCGACTTCGGCAATGCGTGGGCGACCGGCGAACCGGTGTCGCACATCATCGCCACCCGCCTGGGGCCGTCGCTGACGGTGCTGGTGCCGCTGACGGTACTGGAGACCGCGATCGGCATCGCGCTGGCGCTCGCCGTCGCGTTCGTGCGCGGTTCGCTCACCGACCGGCTCGTGATGGTTGCCTGCACCGTCGGCATGTCGATCTCGATCCTCGTCTACATCATCGTGTTCCAGTACGGTCTCGCATACCGGCTCGGGCTGTTTCCGGTGCAGGGCTGGGGCGAGCATTTCACGGAAAACCTGCTGCGCTATGCCCCCCTGCCGATCCTGATCGGCCTCGCGGTGTCGGTCGCGCCCACGCTGCGCCTGTTCCGCAGCTTCGTGCTGGACGAGGTCGGCCAGGACTACGTCCGCACGGCGCGCGCCAAGGGCCTGCCGGAACGCCGCATCGTGTGGGTGCACGTGCTGCGCAACGCCGCCATCCCCATCATCACGTACGTCATGGCCAACCTGCCCGCCCTCCTGATCGGGGCGTTCCTGCTCGAGCGCTTCTTCGGCATCCCCGGCATCGGGCGCGAAGTGATCCTCGCCGTCGAGCGCAGCGACTTCCCCGTCATCAAGGCCGTCACCGTGTACGTCGCGGCGGCCACGATGGTGTTCAACCTGCTGGCCGACCTGATGTACCAGGCCGTCGATCCGCGCGTGCAGCTCGCATGACGGCCCCCGGCCTGCATCATCCGGCCGTCTCGCCCGGCCTGTGGACGCTGGCGTGGCGGCGCCTGCGCGCCGACCGCGTCGCGATGGCGGCCCTGGGCGTCGTCTGCCTGTTCCTGCTGGCTGTGGTGCTGTCCGCGACCGGCCTCGTCGCCGCCGACTGGGAAGACGAGGTGGCCGTCAACTATGCGCCGCCCACCTTCGTCGGCCGCGACCCCGCGCTGGCCGCGCTGGCGCAGCCGCCGGCCCCGGCGCCGCCGAACGCGTTCGATCCGCTGGCCGGCGACCTTGCCGTGTTGAAGGCGCGGCTGGCGCGCCAGGGACAGGCGCACCACGCCGCCCGGCGCGCCACGCTGCCGTTCGGCGCCGACAAGTGGGGGCACGACGTCGTACGCAAGACGATCAAGGGCGGGCAGACGTCGATCGTCGTCGGCCTCGTCGCCGCGTTCGTCGCGGTGGCGCTGGGCACGCTGTTCGGCGCGCTGTCGGGGTTCTACGGCGGCCGCGTGGACGACTTCTTCAACTGGTTCTACAGCGTGTTCACGGCGATTCCGTCGATCCTGATGATCCTGACCGTCGCGGCCGTGCTGCAGACGCGCGGCGTGGCCACGATCGTGCTGATCCTCGGCCTGACCGGCTGGACGGGGCCGTACCGCCTGATCCGCGCCGAGTACATCAAGCACAAGGCGCGCGAATACGTCCTGGCCGCGGACGCCATCGGTGCATCGAGCCGGCGCAAGATGTTCGTGCACATCTTCCCGAACGTGTCGCACGTGGCGCTCGTGCAGGTATCGATCCTCGTCGTCGGCTTCATCAAGGCCGAAGTGATCCTGTCGTTCCTCGGGTTCGGCGTGCCGGTGGGCGTCGTCTCGTGGGGCAGCATGCTCAACGAGGCGCAGAATGAACTCATCCTCGGCAAGTGGTGGCAGCTGACGGCCGCCGCCACGGCCATGGCCCTCCTGGTGACGGCGTTCTCGCTGTTCGCCGACGCCCTGCGCGACGCGCTCGATCCGAAACTGAAGTGACCATGAGCGACACCAATCCGCCGCCGCATCTCCTGGAAGTCCGCGACCTGCGCATCGCCTTCCGTACCGGCAGGAAGACCACGTCCGAGGCCGTGAAAGGCGTCTCGTTCGCCGTGCCGCCGGATGCCACGGTCGCCCTCGTCGGGGAGTCGGGCAGCGGCAAGTCCGTCAGCTCGCTCGCCGTGATGGGCCTCCTGCCGCCGGAGACGACGATCGTGCATCCGGGCTCGTCGATCCGCTTCGAGGGCCGCGAGCTGCTCGGCCTGCCGATCGCCGAACGGCGCGCGCTGTGCGGCAAGGACGTCGCGATGATCTTCCAGGAACCGATGTCGTCGCTGAACCCCGTGTTCACGGTCGGCTTCCAGATCGGCGAGGTGCTGCGGCAGCACCTCGGCATGACGCGGCGCCAGGCGCGCGATCGCACGCTCGAGCTGCTGGAGGAGGTCGGCATGCCGGACCCGGCGCGCAAGATCGACGCGTATCCGAGCCAGATGTCCGGCGGCCAGCAGCAGCGTGTGATGATCGCGATGGCCATCGCGTGCGAGCCGAAACTCCTGATCGCGGACGAGCCGACGACGGCGCTGGACGTGACGATCCAGAAGCAGATCATGGCCCTGATCGCCGCGCTGCAGAAGCGCCGGCGCATGGCCGTGCTGTTCATCACGCACGACCTGGGCCTCGTCGGCGAGATCGCCGACCGCGTGATCGTCATGCGTCACGGCGAGGTGCGCGAGGAGGGCGCCGCCGCGCAGGTGCTGGGCGCGCCGCGCGACGCCTACACGCGCGCGCTGCTGCTGTGCCGCCCGCCGCTCGACGCGCGGCCGGCGCGCCTGCCCGTCATCGACGACGTGATGAACGGGCGCGTCGGTCCCGACGCCGCCGTACCGCAGCGCACGCGCGGCGATGCGCCCGGCGACGAACCGATCCTCGTCGTGCGCAACCTCGCCAAGAGTTTTTACGTGCGCGAGGGCCTGTTCGGCAGGCGCGCATTCCACGCCGTCAAGGACGTGTCGTTCACGCTCGCGCGCGGCAAGACGCTCGGCATCGTCGGCGAATCGGGCTCGGGCAAGACGACGGTCGGCCTCACGCTGCTGCGCCTGCACCGCGCGACGGGCGGCAGCGTGCTGTTCGACGGACGCGACCTCATGACGATGAGCGACGCCGAGTTCCAGGCGTACAAACGGCGCATCCAGATCGTGTTCCAGAATCCGTACGCGTCGCTGAACCCGCGCTTCACGGTCGGCCAGATCCTGCTGGAGCCGATGCGCATCCACCGCATCGGCGCGAACGATGCCGAGCGCTCCGAACAGGCGCGCTGCCTGCTGGCGCGGGTCGGCCTGCCGGCGCACGCGTTCGACCGCTATCCGCACGAATTCTCCGGCGGCCAGCGCCAGCGCATCGCCATCGCGCGCTGCCTCACGATGAAGCCCGAGATCCTCGTGTGCGACGAATCCGTGTCGGCGCTGGACGTGTCGGTGCAGGCGCAGGTGCTGAACCTGCTGCAGGACCTGCAGGACGAGTACGGCATGAGCTACCTGTTCATCTCGCACGATTTGTCCGTCGTGAAGTACATCTCGGACCGCGTGATGGTGATGCACCACGGCAGCGTCGTCGAAATGGCCGACGCCGACGAGCTCTACCGCAATCCGCAGCACCCCTACACGCGGCAGCTGCTGGCCGCGATCCCGCGCGGCGCCTGATCCCGAAATTCGGCCAGGAAATTCGGGGTCAGAGCACATTTTTGATAAATGTTTCCTCGTGAATTTCGCAGCGATGGCGCCGGACGTGGCCTCTGCCGCGCAGCGTAGACCCGGCGGTTTCTTGCGCCAGGAGCTGTTGCCTAAAAATGTGCTCTGACCCCGAATTTTTGCTGGGCAAGCTGGCGCTGGTGTTCAGAATCGCGTGCCATGATGGGTTTCCATCGTCCGCACAAGGAAGCATCGTATGAAGCAGAGCCAGCCGTTGCGCCGGGAATTCCTGCGCTACATGGGCACGCTGGCGGCGCTGTCCGCGCCCGCCATGCAGGCCGCCGCCAACGAGAAGGACCGCGTCACGTTCCCGCCGATCGACGCCAAAACGGAGAAGCCGGAAAAGACCGAGCCGCCGGGCGACCCGTGGAACGAGCGCGTCGGCATCGCCATCGTCGGCGTGGGTCGGATCTCCGTCAACGAGATGTTGCCGGCCTTTGCCCAGAGCAAGCATGCGAAACCGGTGGCGCTCGTCAGCGGCGACCGCGCCAAGGCGCTCAAGGTGGCGCACCAGTACAACATCCCGGAAAGCGCCGTGCTGGATTACCGCGACTACGACAAGCTGGCGTCGATGCCGGACGTGCAGGGCGTCTACATCGCGCTGCCCAACAGCATGCACGCGGAGTACACGATCCGCGCCGCCCGCGCCGGCAAGCACGTGCTGTGCGAAAAGCCGATGGCCAATACCGTGGCCGAATGCCAGCAGATGATCGAGGCATGCCGCAAGGCGAACCGCAAGCTGATGATCGCCTACCGCAGCCAGTACGAGCCGCTCGACCGCGCACTGGTCAAGATGATCCAGGAAAAGAAACTGGGCGCGCTGAAGGAGTTCATTTCCGTGAACTCGCAGAACATGGGCGACCCGCAGCACTGGCGCCTGAAGCGCGCGCTGGCGGGCGGCGGCGCGCTGCCGGACGTCGGCCTGTACTGCATCAACGCGGCGCGCTTCCTCAGCGGCGAGGAGCCGTCCGAGGTGATCGGCAACACGTGGTCGACGCCGGGCGATGCGCGCTTTCGCGAAGTGGAGGAGTCGTGCCAGTTCATCCTGCGCTTTCCCAGCGGCTTCATGGCCAGCTGCACGACGAGCTACGCGGCGCACAAGTCGCAGTTCTTCCGCCTGAACGGCGCCGAGGCGTGGGCCGAGATGAATCCGGCGTATGCCTACCACGGCCTGAAGCTGAAGGTGGCGCGCGTCGTCGACGGCCACGAGCAGGCCAGCGACGTCCAGATCGAGGAAAAGAACCAGTTCGCCGCCGAGCTCGACCACTTCTGCAGGTGCATCCAGCAGAACAAGGACGTGCACACGCCGGGCGAGGAGGGCCTGCAGGACCAGCGCATCATCGAAGCGATCTACGAATCGGCGCGCACGCACAAGCCCGTCAAGCTGGCCGCGCCGGGCCGCACGCGCGGGCCGGAACCGCAGCAGGAAGGGTAGGCGACGCGGCTGTTGCGCGCGGGCTGCGTGCATTGCCAAGGCAGCCACCCCGCCGCCTGTTTTCCGCTAACATACGGGGATGGCCCAGCTCTCGCATTTATTGCACGTCTATGGCGTCCTGATCGTGTTCGGCACCGTGCTGCTCGAACAGATCGGGCTGCCCATTCCCGCGTTCCCCGTGCTGATCATCGCCGGCGCGCTGGCGGTGGACGGCGGCGTCAACTGGGCCCTGACCCTCGCCATGGCCGTGCTGGCCTGCCTGATCAGCGACTATTTCTGGTTCCGCGCCGGCCGCTACTACGGCAAGCGCATCCTGCGCCTGCTGTGCAAGATTTCGCTGTCGCCGGATTCCTGCGTCAGCCAGACCGAGGACAATTTCAGCCGCTGGGGCGCGAAATCCCTCGTCGTCGCCAAGTTCATCCCGGGGTTCAACACGATCGCGCCGCCGCTGGCCGGCGCCATGGGCACGACGACCGTCCGCTTCGTCTGGCTGTCGATCGCCGGCGGCCTGCTGTGGAGCGGCGTCGGCATGGGGCTGGGTGCGTGGTTCCATGACAGCGTCGACGACGTCATCGGCTGGTTCGAACGGCTCGGCAGCACGGCGCTGATGATCGTCGGCGTCCTGCTGGCGCTGTTCGTGGCATTCAAGTACGTCGAGCGCCGGCGCAACCTCGGCGCGGCCGACATGCCGCGCATCACCCCGGCCGAAGTGAAGGAACTGCTGGAAGCCGGGCACGATCCGCTGATCGTCGATGCACGCGGCGTCACGGCGCGCCAACTGGAGCAGGGTATCCCCGGCGCGCTCGTGTTCGGCGATGCCGCGCCGGAACGCCTGATGGCGACGCTCGACAAGGAGCGCCACATCGTCGTCTACTGCTCCTGCCCGAACGACGTCACCGCGGCCCAGGTGGCCAAGGAATTCGTCAGGAACGGCTTTCAGCGCGCGCGTCCGCTGCGCGGCGGCCTGGACGCCTGGAACGTCCACTGCGCCGACGCCGAACCCGAAGCCGTCCTCAAGCCCAAGATCGGCTGAGCGCCGTATTGCTCTTGCCGGCGATCCGGCGACCTGGCGACCCGGCGCGCGTGCCTGCGGCGCGCAGCACGGTCGTGCGCAGGATCCTCGTCCCGACAGCGTCACATTGGTAGTTCGACTACTCGTTGCATAGCCTGTTTTTCGTTGTATTACCCCATGACGAAACCGCCATGTACCTAAACTACAATAAATGCTTGCGCTGAAGCCAAGAAATCCTTAAGCTTGGCGCATCTGTTTCTTACGGCCTGCCATGATCGTTTCGCCTGTCGCCATCGTCGAACCGTCCACCGAACCGCGCCTGGACCGCGCGCTGCACGCGAGCCCGCGCCTGCTGGCCGACATCGGCGGCACCAATGCGCGTTTCGCGCTGGAGCTCGGCCCGGGGACCATCGGCATGATCGAAGTGCTGTCCTGCGCCGCCTACCCGACGCTGGCCGATGCGCTGCGTGCCTACCTGGCGCTGCCGCACGTGGCGGCCGCCGGCACGGTGCGCCACGCCGCCATCGCGATCGCCAACCCGATCGTCGGCGACTTCGTGCGCATGACCAATCACCATTGGGAATTCTCGATCGACGCGCTGCGCACGGCGTGCGGCTTCGAGGCGCTGTCCGTCGTCAACGATTTCTACGCGCTGGCCATGGCGCTGCCGCACCTCGCGGACGGCGAGAAATGCCAGGTCGGCGGCGGCACGGCCGTGGCCGGCGCGCCGATCGGCCTCGTCGGTGCAGGCACCGGCCTGGGCGTGTCGGGCCTGATCCCGGCCGAGAATACGGCGGCCGGCGCAAAACCGGCCTGGACCGCGCTGCGCAGCGAAGGCGGCCACGTGACGTTTTCCCCGGCGAACGAGACCGAAGTCGCCATCCTGCAGTTCGCCTGGCGCGAATTCGAGCACGTGTCCGCCGAGCGCTTCCTGTCCGGCGCGGGGCTGGAGCTCATCTATCGCGCGCTCGCCTGGCATCGTGGCATCGTGGTCGAAGCGCTGGACGCGCCCGAGATCAGCGGCCGTGGCCTGAACGGATCGTGCCCCCTGTGCGAAGAAGTCGTGGACGTGTTCTGCGGCATGCTGGGCACGGTGGCCGGCAACCTGGCCGTCACCCTGGGCGCGCAGGGCGGCGTCTACATCGGCGGCGGCATCGTGCCCCGGCTGGGCGCGCGCTTCGCCGCGTCGAGCTTCCGTTCCCGCTTCGAGCAGAAGGGGCGCTTTGTCGGCTATCTGGCGCAGGTGCCGACGTATGTGATCACGGCCGAATACCCCGCGTTCGTTGGCGTTTCTGCCATCCTGGCGGCCCAGCTCGGCGTGTGATCGCCGCCACGGCGGCAGTGCCGGACCGCGCAGCGCAGCGCGGCATGACCTTTTCCCGCTTTTATCGGTTACAATGACCGTCAGTTGGAAGAAACGATGCCGTCCGCTCGCCCTGCGCGCCAGGAGCCTTGCCTCCAGAGCCCAGTCCCCCGATGGCGCCGGCAGCTGCGTTTCTTCGAGAACAACCGCTGCGGTTCGCTTGCCGGCGAGCCGCCACGTGGCAGGGCGCAAACCTCCACGGTATCTCCGCCCGGCATGTCAAGCCGGGTTATGGAACCCCGTTTCAATGCGTGAAGTCTCAGTCTGGCGGCCGCTGCACGGCCGGCGACGCTGAACGGGTTATGTTTGATATTTCTTAGCATCCTGAGTTGCACACGCCGCTGACGACATCGTTATGAACACTGATGAGGTCAAGAAGGTCCTCGAGACCGCCTTGCTGTGCGCGCGCGAGCCGATGACGATCCACGCGATGAAAAAGCTGTTCGTCGAGGCGGACGTGGCCGATACGCTTGATGCGGGCGGCGTCGGCTCGGACAAGATCAAGATCCTGCTGGAGGAACTGCGCCAGGATTGGCGGGATCGCGGCGTCGAGATCGTCAGCCTGGCGTCCGGCTGGCGCTTCCAGAGCCGCCCGGAAATGAAGCCTTACCTGGACCGGATCGCACCGGAAAAACCGCCGAAATATTCGCGTGCGACCCTGGAAACCCTGGCGATCATCGCCTACCGCCAGCCGGTCACGCGCGGCGACATCGAGGAAATCCGCGGCGTGGCCGTGAACTCGCAGACGATCAAGATGCTGGAAGACCGCGGCTGGATCGATGTGGTCGGCCACCGCGAAGTACCCGGACGGCCCGCGCTGCTGGGCACGACGAAGCAGTTCCTCGACGACCTGGGACTGGCCGCGCTGTCCCAGTTGCCGCCGCTGCAGCAGATGGGCGACGTCGGCGCCGGGCGCAGCCTGGAAGCGCTCGAAGCGGCCCTGCAGCAACAATTTGACGACACTTCACCCGTTGAAGTCCCGATTCCCGACCCAGCGCCCGCGTCCAACGACTGATCGTCGCGCCAGGTCAGCAAAACCAAGAAACGAATGATGAATCCAACTGACATGAACGAGACGACCCCTGCCGAGGCGGGGGTGGAGACGGCCGCCAAGCCGAAGCGTCGCACCCGGGCGAAGACCGAAGCGGCGGCACAACCGGCAGCAGCGGCGCCCGAGAGCGCGGCGCCGGACGCGCCGGCCAAGCCGAAACGCACGCGCAAGACCGCGGCCCAGAAGGCGGCCGAGGCGGCGGAAGGCGGCGCGCAAGCCGCCCCCGTCGTCGCCGCCGAGGCGCCCGCCGCCGAGCCGGCAGCCGCGCCGGCGCCGCGCAAGCCGCGTGCCCGCAAGACGGCCGTGGCTGCCGCCGTGACCGAAACGATGCCGGCCCCGGCCGCTGCGCCGGTCCCGGCCGCCGCGCCCGTCGCCGCCGAGCCGACCCCGGCGCCGGCCGCCGCCGCAGCGCAGGCCGATGACGCCGCCGCCCAGCGCAAGCCGCGCGGCCCGCGCCAGATGCGCGAGCAGCGCCAGCAGCGCGAAGCGCGCCAGCCGCGTGCCGAGGCCGCCGCCGACGTGTCCGTCGATGCGCCCGCCGACCTGCCTGCCGCCGCACCGCAGGCCGACGCCGCCGGCGCCGACGCCGCGCCGGCCGATGCGAACCGCAACGAGTCGCGCCGCGATGGCCGTGGCAACAACCGGCAGCAGAAGAACCAGAGGAAGAGCCAGCCGGGCCAGCAAGGCCAGCGCGCCCAGCAGGTCCAGGGCGGCCAGACCGCCCAGGCCGGCCAGCAGCCGGGCCAGCAAGGTCAGCAAGGCCAGCAAGGCCAGCAGGGCCGCAACAAGAACGCCAAGAATACCAATGCCAAGCCGGCCAAGGGCGGCAAGGGCAGCGACGCCGATGCCGTGTTCTCGTTCGTCACGTCGGACGCGTTCGACGCCAACGAAGGCGGCCGCGGCCAGATCCAGCCGTCCAAGGCGCGCCGCGACCTGACGGCCGAGGATGACGCGCCGAAGCTGCACAAGGTCCTGGCCGAAGCCGGCCTCGGCTCGCGCCGCGACATGGAAGAGCTGATCATCGCCGGCCGCGTGTCGGTGAACGGCGAGCCGGCCCACATCGGCCAGCGCATCCTGCCGACCGACGCCGTGCGCATCAATGGCAAGCTGCTTGCCCGCCGCGTGAACAACAACAAGCCGCCGCGCGTGCTGGTGTACCACAAGCCGGCCGGCGAGATCGTCAGCGCGGACGATCCGGAAGGCCGTCCGTCCGTGTTCGACCGCCTGCCGACGATGAAGACCGGCAAATGGCTGGCCGTGGGCCGCCTCGACTTCAATACCGAGGGCCTGCTGCTGTTCACGAACTCCGGCGACCTGGCGAACCGCCTGATGCACCCGCGTTACAACATCGACCGCGAATACGCCGTGCGTACGCTGGGCGAGCTCGAAGAAGGCATGCGCCAGAAGCTGCTGGCCGGCGTCGACCTGGACGACGGCAAGGCCGCGTTCACCAAGATCGCCGACGGCGGCGGCGAAGGTGTCAACCGCTGGTACCGCGTGGTGATCGGCGAAGGCCGCAACCGCGAGGTGCGCCGCATGTTCGAGGCCGTCGGCCTGACCGTGTCGCGCCTGATCCGTACCCGCTACGGCGCGATGACCCTGCCGTCCGGCCTGAAGCGCGGCCGCTGGGAGGAGCTGGAAGAAAACGACGTGCGCAATTTCATGGATGCCTTCGGCATCGAGAAGAAGGGCGCGCAGGGGCAAGCGCAAGGCAAGGGCGCGGCCGGAGGCAAGAGCCAGGGGCAGGTGCAGGGGCAGGGCAAGGGCCCGCGCCAGGGCGGTGCCAAGGGCCAGCTGGACGAGGACCACCGTTCGAACGGCAACCGCATCGACCGCGCCGACGCGAATCGCAACGTCGACCCGTTCGGGCCGCCGGTGCGGCGCGTGGGAACGGGCCGTGAAGAAGGCGGCATCCTCGGCGGACGCGGTGGCCAGGGCGGCCAGGGTGGCCAGGGCGGGCGTGGCGGCAGCGGCTTCGGCGGGCAGGCGCGCGGCACTGGCCAGGCGCGTGGCGGCAATGGCGGCAATGGCGGCGCCCAGGGGCGTGGCGGCAGCAAGGGGCCGCGCCAGCCCGACCCGCTGCAGACCACGTTCGGCTTCGCCGGCGCCGGCCAGAACCGCCGTGGCCAGGGGCCGCGCGTGAGCGACTCCGGCATGCCGCGTCGCGGCCGCCGCGGTTAAGCCGCGCGTTACCCGCGTGGATGACCGCGCGTCGCCCCGAGGATGACTGCGCGTCATCCCCGTGGATAACAACGCGTCGTCCACACGGATCACGTGTGGTCCACACGGATAACCGCGTGTCATCCCCGTGGATAACAACGCGTCGTCCACGCGGATAACCACGCGTCGTCCCCGCGAAGGCGGGGACCCAAGTTCCGCACTGCCCAAAACTCATTTTTAGCACTGCGGAAATTGGCAATTGGCATGCATGCCGCGCGAAAATGAACCGCTCGCCAGCACTCCAGTCGGCAAAGGAGTAAACTGTTGCACAGCTGTTCATTTTGCAGTGCGGCGATTGCGGCCGGACCTGTATCGGGTTATAATTCAAAGCCTAACCCGAGTGCTTCCCAATATTGTTTTGGCGAACGAGCTCCAGTTGGGAATACAAAAGATGGGCAGTTGCCCATTTTTTTTTTGTTGAATCGTTTTGAGGGTCCGTTACCGGGCCGCGGAGAAACCTGTGCAGTTGTTTGATTTGATTGCCACGACAGTCGGTGGACTGGGCTATGAACTCGTCGATATCGAACGGGCCGAGCGAGGCATCCTGCGCGTATTTATCGATTTCCCGGCGGCGGTGGCGGACGAAAAGGGACCGATCTCGGTCGAGGATTGCGCCACGGTGAGTCACCAGCTGTCGCACGTGCTGACGGTCGAAAACGTCGACTACGAACGGCTGGAAGTGTCGTCGCCCGGACTGGATCGTCCGGTGCGCACCCTGGCCGACTTCGAGCGCTTTGCCGGCAGCGAATGCACCGTCAAGCTGCGCGTCGCGATGCCGGGCACCGCGAACCGCAAGACCTGGACGGGCATCCTGCATGCGCCGCAGGGCGACAAGATCGGGTTGGAATTTGAAAGCAAGGACGGACCGGCGTTGCTCGAATTTACGCTGGCCGAACTGGACAAGGCACGCCTTGTGCCAAAGGTGGATTTTAGGAGTCGCAAAGCATGAGTCGCGAAATTTTGTTATTGGTTGATGCGCTCGCGCGCGAAAAGAACGTCGATAAGGAAGTCGTCTTCGGGGCGCTCGAGTTTGCCCTGGCGCAAGCTACGAAAAAGCGCTACGAAGGCGAGGTCGACATTCGCGTGTCCATCGACCGCGACACTGGCGAGTTCGAAACGTTCCGCCGTTGGCACGTCGTGCCCGACGAGGCCGGCCTGCAGCTGCCGGACCAGGAAATCCTGCACTTCGAAGCCAAGGAACAGATTCCGGACATCGAAGTCGACGAATACATCGAAGAACCGATCGAGTCGGTCGAGTTCGGCCGCCGCTTCGCCCAGGACACCAAGCAGGTCGTCCTGCAGCGCGTGCGCGACGCCGAGCGCGAACAGATCCTGCAGGACTTCCTCGAGCGCGGCGACGCGCTGGTGACGGGCACCATCAAGCGCATGGAGCGCGGCGATGCGATCGTCGAGTCGGGCAAGATCGAGGCGCGCCTGCCGCGCGACCAGATGATCCCGAAGGAAAACCTGCGCATCGGCGACCGCGTGCGTGCATACATCCTGCGCGTGGACCGCAACATGCGCGGCCCGCAGGTGATCCTGTCGCGCACGGCACCGGAATTCATCATGAAGCTGTTCGAACTCGAAGTACCCGAGATCGAGCAGGGTCTCCTGCAGATCAAGTCGGCCGCCCGCGATTCGGGCGTGCGCGCAAAGATCGCCGTCTTTACGGCGGACAAGCGCATCGACCCGATCGGTACCTGCGTCGGCATGCGCGGTTCGCGCGTGCAGGCCGTGACCGGCGAGCTGGGCGGCGAGCGCGTGGACATCGTCCTGTGGTCGGAAGATCCGGCCCAGTTCGTGATCGGCGCGCTGGCTCCGGCCAACGTGTCGTCGATCATGGTGGATGAAGAGAAGCACGCGATGGACGTCGTCGTCGACGAGGAAAACCTGGCGATCGCGATCGGCCGTTCGGGCCAGAACGTGCGCCTGGCGTCCGAGCTGACGGGCTGGAAGATCAACATCATGACGGCCGAGGAATCGGCCAACAAGGCTGCCCAGGAAACCGCCACCGTGCGTGCGCTGTTCATGGAAAAGCTGGATGTGGACGAGGAAGTGGCGAACATCCTGGTCGAGGAAGGTTTCTCGAGCCTTGAAGAAGTCGCTTACGTGCCCATCTCCGAAATGCTGGAGATCGAATCGTTCGACGAGGACACCGTCAACGAGCTGCGCACCCGCGCACGCGACGCCCTGGTGACCGAAGCGATCGCATCCGAAGAAGGGCTCGAGGGCATGGAAGAGGCGCTGGTCAACCTGGAAGGGATGGACCGCACCACCGCCGGCAAGCTGGGTCTGGCCGGCATCAAGACCCTGGAGCAATTCGCGGGACTGGCTTACGACGAGTTCAGTGCCATCCTGGCGCTGCCGACCGAACGTGCCCGTGAACTGATCAAGAATGAATTTAATGATGTGACCGACGATGAGATGAAACTGGTCGACGCCAAGTACGACGACCGGGCCAAGGCGCTTCAGGCGAAAGCCTGGAGCCAGGTAGAAACGGCCAAGGCATAAATGAGACGCGAAAGACCGGAGCGACAAGCATTCCGGTCTTCGCGCTTTATTAAGCTGGAAAATTTCTTTATCATCTCGCGACACATAGAAAAGAGGACTGAATGGCGAGTAACAACGTAGCCCAATTTGCCACCGAACTGAAGATGCCTGCAGATTTGCTGCTGACGCAGCTGCGTTCTGCCGGCGTCGAAAAAAGTTCGACGTCAGATCCCTTGTCCAAGGATGATAAGGATAAGCTGCTGAACCATCTGCGCCGTACCCATGGCGCCGCCGAATCGGGCGAAAAGAAGAAGATCACGGTGACCCGCAAGGAAACCTCCGAGATCAAGCAGGCTGACGCAAGCGGCAAGTCGCGCACGATCCAGGTCGAAGTGCGCAAGAAGCGTACCTTCGTGCAGCGTGACGATCTCGTCACGCCGAAGGCGGCTGCCCAGCAGGCGCCGGTGGTCGACGCCGCCGAACAGGCGCGTCGCGATGAAGAAGCGCGCCGCCAGGCCGAGCTGATCGCGCGCCAGGAAGCGGAACTGCGCGAGAAGCAGGAACGCCTGGCCAAGCTCGAATCCGAGAAGGCCGCGCAGGCCAAGGCGGCCGAGGAACAGGCCAAGCGCGACGCGGAAGAGCGCGCCAGGCGCGAAGCGGCGGAAGCCGAAGCCGCCCGTGCCAACGAGGCGCAGAAAACGTCGCAGGCGGCCACCGGCGCCGCCAGTGCCGCTGCCAGCGCCGCCGAGGAAGCCAAGCGCGCCGCCGCCGAGGAAGCCAAGAAAGCGGCTGCCGAGGAAGCCAAGCGCAAGGCCGACGAAGCCGCCAAGGAAGCCGCCGAACGCGCTGCCGCCACCGAGCGCGCACGCAAGGCCGTGGCTGACGAAGTGGCC
>Ga0308161_1002612_pt1 | contig 18836 bp, 12 predicted proteins | sample PhyFR2_FD_201034 | JGI IMG/M metagenome (GOLD analysis project Ga0308161, IMG submission 201034) | Phyllosphere microbial communities from UC Gill Tract Community Farm, Albany, California, United States - DLSLF.R2 | ecosystem: Host-associated > Plants > Phyllosphere > Unclassified | place: USA...
CGTCGGCAGCACGGGCCAAGCCGTTCCCTCCACCTCCGGCAGCTCGGCACCTGTCCCGTCGGCGCCAACCTCTGCACCCACCCAGCAGGTCGATGTCGCTTCGCAGCTCGACGCCGCAGTCAAGCGCAGCGGACACCGCCTCGACTGGAAACATTCGATCGTCGATCTCATGAAGGCGCTCGGCATGGATGCGAGCCTCGCAGAGCGCAAGGAACTGGCGCAGGAACTCGGCTATACCGGCGAACTCAATGGCTCGGCCGAGATGAACAACTGGCTCCACAAGGCTTTGCTTAAAAAACTGTCAGAAAATGGCGGCAAGGTACCCGCAGAATTACTCGATTAAAATTTGGAACCAAACGCGCCGTCCCGCATTCTCTTCACCGAGTGGCGTGGCGGCGCCACCGCTTGCACGTTGACCACGGATGTACTGGCGGCAGATGACAAGCGACAAGAGGTCGGTGCGAATTCGCCCCGGCCTTTTTTGTTTTCTCTGTCTAGGCGAGGCCCGGGGTGCTCTGGCTCTGCGTAGAGCCGCGCCAGTGGTTCGGCACTTAAAGGGGGAGTGGCCGCAGCTTTGAGCCTCGTTGCATGGGCACCTCATGCATCGAAGGAGCGCTCAGAATTTCAGTCAACCGTTGCATTTCAGGCCAGTGCCACAGCAGGTTAGATGCGACGTGGTTATGGGCAGTCTTCTGATAGGCTGGCGCCAGAACGAAACCATGAAGGCCCGCTGACCTAAGTGCAGCTCGTTCGGCTACATTTTTCAGAACACGACCATCTCCAGTTATGAAGCTCCACACGAAGCCAGAAGACCGCAAGTACTCAATCCATTCTAAATCGGTCGAGTGGCGACCTTTGGGGAGCCCTTCAAGGTTGCTAATGTGTACTGCGGAGTGCCCATAGTGGCTGATGAAGCCGTTCAATGTTGAAGCGTATATCGGGGATGTGCAGTTATCGAAAAGAACTTTCAACCGCATCCACCATCAATTCAATGACTGTTCGAATTCAACAGCGCGGCGCACCGACCCCTCTGGGACATCGTAGGCGATCGCAGTTTCTTCGATACCAAAGTTTCCGGCGGAGGTTGCAAGTATAGCGGTGGGTACGCTGGTTACGCCGTCTATCGGCTGACCGAACGCGCGGAGGGGATCAACCAATATATTTGCGCGCCTGCCGGCTGGGTACCAAAGGCGCGGAGACCCATCTTCATCAAAATCGACAGTCCTGAGAATAGGCTCGATGACCTCCTTGAACTCATACTGCCTGCGAAACAAGTTGAGGAGACGCTCGCGCTCTACGCCATCAGCATCCTTTTCGAATACCCGGAGCAGGATGTTTCGACCGTCAGTCTTAAAGCGCTCAGTCGATAAAGGGTAGTCTGCCCCCAGTACCTCTCTAGCATAAACTATCGCGGCCCGGACCTGAATTGCCGAGACGCCGGCTCGGAGAAAGGCGTCAGCTACACGGATTTCCATAAGGTCACGGAAAGCTAAGGTCGTAGAGGCGCCATCTATCTGAACCGCCGGCTCCCATAGCGCGGGGTACTCCCGCCCCCTGATCGAATGACCGTTGAGCCATCTAGAAATCTTCGCCGGAGCAACGTGCAAAAGCCTCCCGGCTTCTGCTGGCGTATACAGTCCGACACCAATCAATCCACTCATCACAGTTCCTCGTTCGAGGTCCTTAGTCCCAGCACGCTATTGATGTGTCAACATGGACCTCGTAGCAAATGAAATTTAATTATTCAGGGGTGGCATTGTGGGGATCAGCGGCTTGGATTATGGCTGAACTTGATCCTCTCCCCACCCAGGCTTAGGGCCCGTGTGGGCATTGCCCCTTTATGCGAGGCCGCATCCCCCAACCTTCGCCCATTTTTTGAAATCGAAAAACTCGTTTCCATTTCCATTTTGAGAGCGCGGAAACCGAGACAAAAGGCTTCGGAATTGTCCGACACGAGGTGTCGGACACACATAATAACAATTGAGTTACAAGCGCTTAATTTCGCTTCAAAATTATGGTGCCCGGAGGCGGATTTGAACCACCGACACGCGGATTTTCAATCCGCTGCTCTACCAACTGAGCTATCCGGGCACTAAAGGCTCTTGAAGAACCTTCGCTTTTTTGAAGCGCCGGGGAATGTTCCGCCCCGGAAGTGAGCGGGGTTATAGCATCTTGTTCGGACATGGCAAGCGCCCGGACGAACTTTTTTGACAGTTTTTCTTCAGCCTGTTTCGAAGCTTCTGACGCTGTCAAAAAGAGGGGAGCGAGGAACCAGATGTTCCTCGCTCCCGCCCCGTAAATGCGGCGCTCCGCACGCTAATCAGAGGCTTATTGTTTCGATCCCGCGGTGAGGCCAAGTGCGAACGGAACGGCCGCCACGAGAAGTGCGATCATCGGCGACGAGGCGAATATCCGGCTGGCGAGCGAAGTGATGGCGACGGATCGGACGACGGGGAGCCAGTTCGGGGTGTCATATGAACTCGAGCGCGATGGCACATTTCGCGATGCGCTCAGCTTCTCGACTTCACGACGGACCTCGTCGAGATCACGGCGCAGTTCAGCGACTTGCGCGTGCAGCGATGCTTCTTCCGCAGGTTTTCTCCCGGGCTTTGGCGGGGCTGGACGACGATCGAGGGCTTTCGGCTTCTCGTCGGCACGCTCTTCGTCCAACTGGGCGAGTTCGTCTTCCAGGTCGGCCGGCTTGTCGAAACCGTGGGATCGTGCGGGCGCTCTCATTCACATCTCCTTTTGGAATATCCTTGGGCTCCCGATCATGCTCAGGAGAACTCCCTCTCCAAACGCCGGAGGGGGCGCTCGCACAAAAGAAAAAGGCGACCGGATGGCCGCCTTTTCGTTGTTGTGACCTGTTTCGCTCAAGCGGCCTTGGCAGCCTTGGCGTAGGGGTCGAAGCGACCGTAGATGGTCTCGCCCTTGGCGGCCAGATCCTTCAAGAGCGGGGTCGGCGCAAAGCGCGGGCCGTATTCAGCCTCGAGCTTTTCTGCCAGTGCCACGAAGTTCGCAACACCCATGCCGTCGATGTAGGACAGCGCGCCACCGGTATAGGGTGCGAAGCCGAAGCCGAGGATGGAGCCGACATCGGCCTCACGCGGGTCGGTAACGATGCCCTCTTCCACCGTGCGGGCCGCTTCCAGTGCGACAGTGACGAGGAAGCGCTGCTTCAGCACGTCCATGTCAACGTCCTCTGGCGTCTTCTGCGCGTAGAGGTCCTTCAGGCCGGGCCAGAGGGACTTCTTGGCGGGCTTTGGCGGATAGTCGTAGAAGCCCTTGGAGTTCTTGCGGCCGAAACGGCCTTCGTCTTCCACCAGCTTCTTGACCAACTCCATGTGGCGCGGATCGACGGCCTTGTCTCCAAGATCCGCCGCCGTGGCTTTCAGGATCTTGTAGGACAGATCGATCGCCACTTCATCGTTCAGCGCCAGCGGGCCCACCGGCATGCCGGCGAACTTCGCGGCGTTTTCGATCATCGTGGGCGGCACGCCTTCGATCAGCATTTCATAGCTTTCCGCCATGTAGCGCAGCACGCAACGATTGACGAAGAAGCCGCGCGTGTCGTTGACGACAATCGGGGTCTTCTTGATCTTGGCGACGTAATCCAGTGCGACGGCGAGCGCCTTGTCGCCGGTTTCTTTACCGAGGATCACTTCGGTCAGCATCATCTTCTCGACGGGCGAGAAGAAGTGAATGCCGATGAAATCCACCGGGCGCTTGGAGTTCTTCGCAAGGCCGGTGATCGGCAGCGTCGAGGTGTTGGAGGCAAAGATCGCGCCTTCCGGCAGAACCGCTTCCACCTGTTCGATGACGGCCTTCTTCACATCGCGGTCTTCGAAAACGGCCTCGATGACCAGGTTTGCGGTCTTCAGGGCGTTGTAATCCGACGTCGGGGTGATGCGTGCGAGAATGGCGGCACCCTCCTCCGACGTCATCCGGCCCTTGTCGACCGAACCCTTGACCAGACCTTCACAGGTCGTCTTGCCCTTGGCTGCGGCTTCCTCGTCGCGGTCGATCAGCGTGACGTCGAGGCCTGCGACAGCCGTGACATAGGCGATAGAGGCGCCCATGAAGCCGGCACCGACAACGCCGACATGCTTCAGATCACTCTTCGGCTGACCGGCAGGACGGCGCGCGCCCTTGCCCAGTTCCTGCATGGAGATGAACAGCGAGCGGATCATCGCGAAGGCTTCCTTCGAGCGAAGGATTTCGGTGAAGTAGCGCTGCTCGACCTTCAGTGCGGTGTCGAAGGGCAATTGCAGGCCTTCATAGACGCATTTCAGGATGGCGAGCGCGGCCGGATAGTTGCCGGCGCTTTCACGGCGCAGGATCGCCGGTGCGGCGGGCCAGAGCTGTGCTGCCGCCGGCGTCCAGATGCCGCCGCCGGGCGCCTTGAAGCCTCGTTCGTCCCATGGAGCGACCGGCTTCAGAGCATCCTTGATCATCTGCTTGGCAGCCGAAATCAGCTGATCCGGCTCCACCACCTGGTGCACGAGGTTCATCGCCTTGGCGCGCTGGGCAGTCAGAGACTGGCCGGTCGTCATCATCTGCAACGCCGACTGCGCATCGGTCAGGCGCGAAACGCGCTGCGTGCCACCGGCGCCGGGGAAGATGCCGACCTTGACTTCCGGAAGCGCGATCTTGACGCTCTTTGCGCTCGAAGCCACGCGACCATGGCAGGCGAGCGACAGTTCGAAGGCGCCGCCCATGCAGGTGCCGTTGATGGCGGAGACCCAGGGCTTGCCATTGGTTTCGATCTTGCGGAAGAGACCATTCATCTTGCCGACGAGATCGAAAAGCTTCTGGGCTGCTTCATCCGGGTTCTTCGTCTTCTCTTCATGGTAGAAGGAGAACATCGACTTGATCATCGAAAGATCGGCGCCGCCGGAGAAAGTGCTCTTGCCGGAGGTAAAGACTACGCCCTTGACGGCTGCGTCCGCAACCGTTGCATCGACGATGGCGTTCAGCTCTTCCATCACCTCGGCGGTAAAGACGTTCATGGATTTTTCCGGCATGTCCCAGGTCACGAGGGCAATGCCGTCTGCATCGGTTTCGATTTTGAAATTGGTGTAAGTGCTCATTGTGGGATTCCTCTTCCCTGAATTTTCTTTTCGGTCAGTACAGCCAGACGGCGAGGCCGAAACAGACAAACACAAGAACGAGAAAGACGATCAGACCTCTGCCTTCGGCACGACTGGTCTTCATGTCTTCCTTGGTCAGGACGCGGGTCGATTGATCGTAATCCTGCGCCATGTCCTTGCCGAGATTGTGCAAAAGCTGTTGCTGCTCAACCTCGTTCTTGGGTCGTTCGTAAACCTCCCGCCGCATGGCCAGTCACTCAAACCCGCTCGATCACGGTCGCGGTGCCCATGCCTGCACCGATGCAGAGCGTGACCAGCGCGGTGTTGAGATCGCGGCGTTCCAGTTCGTCGAGAACCGTGCCGAGGATCATGGCGCCCGTGGCACCGAGCGGATGACCCATGGCAATGGCGCCGCCATTGACGTTCATCTTGTCGTGGCTGATGTCGAAGGCCTGCATGTAGCGAAGAACGACTGCGGCAAAGGCTTCATTGAGTTCGAAGAGGTCGATGTCGGCAATCGACATGCCCGTCTTCTTCAGAAGCTTTTCCGTCACGTCCACGGGACCGGTCAGCATCAGTGCCGGATCGGACCCGATATTGGCGAAGTGCCGGATGCGCGCGCGGGGCTTCAGACCCATGCTTTCGCCACCGGCCTTCGAACCGACCAGAACAGCGGCCGCACCATCAACGATGCCCGAAGAGTTGCCGGCGTGGTGGACGTAAGTGATCCGCTCCACTTCCGGATGGGCCATGATGCCGACGGCTTCGAAGCCGCCCATTTCACCCGGCATCTGGAAGGACGCGTTGAGCGAGGCGAGCGCCTGCATGTCTGTGCCGGGGCGCATATGCTCGTCACGGTCGAGAATGGTGATGCCATTCTGATCCTTGACCGGAATGACGGAATTCTTGAAGTAGCCGTTTTCCCAGGCATGCGCCGCGCGCTTCTGGCTTTCCACCGCATAGGCATCGACGTCGTCACGCGAGAAGCCGTATTTCGTGGCAATCAGATCGGCCGAGACACCCTGCGGCATGAAATAGGCCGGGAAGTTGACCGAAGGGTCCATGTACCAGGCACCGCCCGACATGCCCATGCCGACGCGCGACATGCTTTCCACGCCGCCCGCGATGACGATTTCATCCGATCCTGCGGCAACCTTGCCAGCGGCGAAGTTGACGGCATCGAGTCCCGACGCGCAGAAGCGCGAGATCTGCATGCCCGGCGCCTTGGTGGAGTATCCCGCCTCGAAGGCAGCCGCCTTCGGGATCACCGCACCGGCATCCATGACCGGATCGACACAGCCCATGATGATGTCATCGACGGTCGCCGTATCGAGTCCATTACGGTCGCGGATCGCTTCAAGCGTCTTGGCGGCAAGGCGAACGGACGGCACCTCGTGCAGGCTGCCATCCTTCTTGCCGCGTCCGCGCGGGGTGCGGACGTGGTCATAAATAAAAACGTCGGTCATGTCTCATCTCCCTGTGGCAGGTGACTGCCTGAAAATTGTTGGAGGCCGCATGCGGCCTCCTCATCCGTGTCAGAACGCTTCGGCAGCGAGTTCCATCATCGTGTCGCTGCCAGCTTCGATGCGGGTCTTGCGCAGCGCCGTTTCCGGCATCAGGCGTTCCATGAAAAAGCGGGCCGTAACGAGCTTGGCCTTCAGGAATTCTTCGTCGGAAGAACCGGAGGCCAGCGAAGCCTGGGCCGCCTTGGCCATACGCGCATGCATGTAGCCGAGGACCACCAGACCGAAGAGATGCATATAGTCGGTGGAGCCGGCACCAGCATTGTCCGGCTTTGCCATGGCATTCTGCATGAACCACATGGTTGCAGCCTGCAGATCGTTCAAGCCCTTCTTCAGGCCCTTTGTGTAGACGACCAGATTTTCGTCCGCGCGGTTTTCTTCGCAGAAATCGCCGATTTCCTTGAAGAGCGCCATAACGGCGCGACCACCATTGAGACCAAGCTTGCGACCAACAAGATCAAGCGCCTGGATGCCGTTGGCACCCTCGTAAATCATGGTGATGCGGGCGTCGCGCACATACTGGCTCATGCCCCATTCTTCGATATAGCCGTGACCGCCATAGACCTGTTGAGCGGCAACTGCGTGGTCGAAGCCCTTGTCGGTCAACACACCCTTGACGATCGGGGTGACGAGGCCGAGCAGGTCGTCTGCAGCCTGGCGTGCCGCCTCGTCGGTCGAACGATGTGCAATGTCCGATTGCAGCGCGGTCCACAGCAGGAAGGCGCGGCCAGCTTCGTTATAAGCGCGGATCGTCAACAGCGAACGACGGATATCGGGGTGAACGATGATCGGGTCCGCCTTCTTGTCCGGATGCTTGGCACCGGAAAGCGAACGGCCCTGAATGCGATCGCGGGCGTAGTTTGCAGCGTTCTGGTAGGCGATCTCGCCGATCGAAAGACCCTGCAGACCGACGCCGAGGCGCGCCTCGTTCATCATCACGAACATGGCCGAAAGGCCCTTGTTCTCCGCGCCGATCAGGTAGCCGGTCGCGTCGTCATAGTTCATGACGCAGGTGGCGTTGCCGTGGATGCCCATCTTGTGCTCGATCGCACCACAGACCGCGCCATTGCGCTCGCCAAGCGAGCCATCGGCATTGACCAGGAACTTCGGCACGATGAAGAGCGAGATGCCCTTGGTGCCTTCCGGTGCGCCCTCGATCCGGGCGAGCACCAGATGGACGATATTGTCCGTCATCGAATGTTCGCCGGCGGAGATGAAGATCTTCTGGCCGGAGATCTTGTAGGTGCCGTCACCCTGCGGCACGGCCTTGGTGCGCAGCAGGCCGAGATCGGTGCCGCAATGCGGCTCGGTCAGGTTCATCGTGCCGGACCATGTGCCAGCCACCATGTTGGGCAGATAGGTCTGCTTCTGTTCATCCGTGCCGTGAACGAGGATCGCGGCGATCGCGCCCTGCGTCAGGCCGGGATACATCATCAGCGACAGGTTGGCAGACGACATGAATTCGCCGACGGCGGCGTGCAGCGTGTAGGGAAGCCCCTGCCCGCCATACTCGGCAGGCACCGCCAGACCGCTCCAGCCGCCTTCACAGTAAGCGTCATAGGCCTGTTTGAAACCGTCCGGCACGGAGACCGTGCCATCTTCGGCGCGCTTACAGCCTTGCTGGTCGCCGGAAAGATTGAGCGGGAAGAGTTGCTCTTCGGCAAGCTTTGCAGCCTCGCCGGTAATCGCCTCGATCATATCTGGCGTTGCGTCTTCGAAACCGGGCAGGTTGTTGTAGCGCTCCAGACCCAGAACGTCGTTGAGAATGAAAAGAGTGTCCTTAACAGGGGCCTTGTACACAGGCATTACCGATGTTCCTCCGCATCGTTCGCCGGACCTTATCCGGCCTCAAGATGAGCTCACAATATTTGACGTGCGCGTAAACGTCAAATGTCTTTGGCGAGAATTTTCCCCTCGCCACCATTTGCAACAATATCGTGTATCCCTCATCAAGTTTCGCGCAAGGATAAACATGAAGAAAGTATTAAGGCAGCAAATTCTAATTAACTCTTAATTAACCATAGATAGGCAATTGTCCTGTTTTAAGGAGGTGCTTCGGAAACGACGCAGTTCCAGAGGAGAAGAACGGCATACCCTTTCCAGTCGCTGGACAGGTCAAACGGCAAAGACGAAGCGAGCAGCAAGATGAGCGGATTGCGATCGAATTCCCGAGGACAGAGTGACAGATCGTCGCTGGACGCGCTCAATCGCACCATCGAAGGCCTGGAAGCACGGCTTGAAGACCTGCTGGGCGGGCCGATGGAAAGAAGCCGTCGCGAACCACCTGCCGAACGCCCGCCGGAGCGCGCGCCCGCACCGTCTCGTGCCCAGCGCGAACCAAGCTCTCGCCGATTCGATCCCGTCGATGAAATTCGCCGCCGTCAGCAAGCGCTCGATGACCGCTGGAGCCGCGACGCCTACGAAGCGCCGCAGCCTGCCCGCAACGCGACGCAGCAGGAACAGCGCCGTTATGACGATCAGGATTACCGTGCCTCCACCGCCATTCCGGCCTATCGCACGCGACCGGCAGCCCCGGTAGAGGCGCCGCGTGTCGAGCGCAGCCGCCCTTCGCGCGCACCAGCCGCCCCAGCACAGACCTCGCAGGGCGATGCGGCGTTGCGCGAAGTGGCCGAAGCACTCGTCAACCTGCGACAGGAATTGAAGAACGAACTCTCCGAAGGCGTTGCGCGCGAGATGCAGGGTGTGCGCAGCGAATTGCGCAACATCCGCTCCTTTGCTGAAAACCAGGATTTCGCCGAGGATATTCGCGAAGACGTTGCCCGTCTTGCCGCAAGCATCGACCGCCTCAGCACGACGTCCGGACCGGATTCCCAGGCACTGCGCTCCGAGGTCGAGGAACTGCGCTCGCTGGTCGAGCAGATGGCGCGCCAGGACAGCATGCACAAGATGGAGCGTCGTTGGGACGAGGTCGAAGACACGCTTCGCGGTTTCGACCAGACTGCGCTGAAGGAAGAGATCGTCGCGCTCGCCTATCGCCTTGACGACATCAAGAGCGACCTTGGCAATGCCAATAACAGCCCGGCCATCCGCGCGCTGGAAGACAAGCTCATCACCATGGCGGGCTTCGTCGAGCAGCTGGGCCGTCGCATCCAGCCGAACGAGAATGTTCTCACCGAGCATTTTTCCGGTGTCGATCAGCGTCTGGATGAAATTAGCCGCGCGATCGCAGCGACCTCCAATCGTGCTCACCATTCCCCAGATGCCGCGTTGATGGAACGGCTTGAGAACCGCCTCAACGGTCTTTCGGGCCAGCTTAACCAGCTGAAGGACATGAGCGCCGAGAAGGACAAGCCGTCCGAGGCCCTAACGGGCCGTCTTGACGCGCTGGCTAACCGCATCGAGGAGCTGTCATCAGATCGCCACATCTCGAAGCTTACCGAGCAACTCGACCAACTCTCCGCCTATCTGGAGCAATCCAAGCGCACGCCGGCGCAGCCCGAACTGACGTCGTTCCTCACCGATATTTCCAAGAAGATCGACCTGCTCGGCAATGGTGCGGTAAATGACAAGCTGGCCGAACGGCTGGACAAGATTGCCCGGCGTATCGACGATATCGATACGCGCCCGGCATCCGGCAAAAACGCGGCCTATGATTCTGCTTTCCTTCGCCTTGAAGACCGCCTCGGCAAGATCGCCGCCAAGCTCGACGAAACAACCCGCTCCAGCAATACCGATCCCGGCGCGCTCGCGAGCCTCGAGAGCCACATCGCCAATCTGTCCTCGATGCTGAACGAGCAGAGCCACGCTCAACCCATGGGCATGCCGCCTGAGCTTGATGCGCGGATGAGCGCAATCGAAGACTATATGGCGTCCAATGACGAATATATCATCGAGGCGGCACGACAGGCAGCGGAAGCGGTGCTGGAAGCGCACACGCGCAACAATCTGGCGCAGACCGCCAGCCCCGCGGACATGGTGGTGCTCGCGGAACTGGCAAACGACCTTCGCAAACTTGAGGGCCTGAGCCGCAACACCGATGAACGCACCCACCGCACCTTCGAGGCGCTACACGAAACCCTGTTGCAAATCGCAAGCCGTCTGGATGCGCTGGATGATCGCCGCGCGCCTGAGCCTGCCTATGAGCAAGAGCATTCGGCCTCCAATTCTCCGATGCCCTTCGCCAGCTTCTCGGAGGAAAGTCTCTCCTCGCTGGCCGCTGCGACCGCCACATCTTCCTTCGATACGGATACGGCTACCGCCTTTGCGCCTCCCGCAGCGGCCAAACCTGTCGCCGAAGAAAAGCAGGGCCTGCTTGCCAGCCTGACCCGCCGGTTCAAATCGGGCGCAGCCAGATCCGAGGGTGACGCGTCTGCCCCTGCGAACGGGCGCACCAACGTCAACCCGGCGCCGGCTCTCGATCCGATCGATTTTCTCTCGTCCGACGATGAAAATGAGCTTCTGGAGCCCGGCACCGGTGCCCCGGATGTGAAGAAGATTCTGGAGCGGGTTCGCGCCAGCCAGAACGCTCAGCGTGCCGGTGACAAGGACGGCGACAACCGCGCCGATTTCATCGCGGCTGCACGTCGTGCGGCCCAGGCCGCCGCACTTGAAACCATGCCAGAAAGGGCGACAAACTCCGGGTCGGCAAAAAGTGGCCGCAGCCCCAAAGGCGCGTCCATGCTGGCGCGCTATCGTCGCCCACTTCTGCTTGGGATTGGCGCCATTCTTCTGGCGATGATGGCCATGCCCATGGTCAAATCGCTTGTCGGTTCCGACACACCGCCTGCGCAACGGGTGACGACGAGCACGATCGACGCTGAGCCCGGCGTTGTATCGTCCGCAATTCCGGACGTTGCCAATCAGGCCGTGACAGAGCCCTCCACTGCTCCGGTTGACGAAACCGCTCAGGCGGCAGCCGACCGGATGCAGAGCGATGCCGACAGACAGGGGCATTTGATCGACACGCGGCCGATTGGCGGCGCACCCCTGCCGCAAGAGGCGCCTGCCATCAATGTGGCACCACCCCGCACCGAGATGGCCGCGGCCGAGCAGCTCCAGCCGAGCGGCACACCGCAGACCGATACCGCCAGTGCCAACACCAGCGAGCCCGGTACCGTCGCACCACAGGCTGAAGCAGCGATTGCCGTCCCGGCCACCATCACGCCGGCTTCTCTGGCAGAGGCTGCAGGCAAAGGCGATGCGCTGGCGCTCTTCGAAATTGCTGTACGTTATACTGATGGCGTCGGCGTTCAGGCGGATCGCGCAGAGGCAGCCAAGTGGTACAAGCTTGCGGCGGACCGTGGTTTCGCACCGGCGCAATATCGTCTCGGCAACATGTATGAGAAGGCCAATGGCGTCGAACGCAATCTGCCGGAAGCCAAGCGCTATTATGAGATGGCCGCCAGTCAGGGCAATGCCGGCGCGATGCACAATCTCGCCGTCCTGCTGACATCCGACGCGGCAGGCCAGCCCGACTACAAGGCCGCTGCAGACTGGTTCATCAAAGCGTCCGATCTCGGCGTTCGTGACAGCCAGTTCAACCTTGCCATCCTGTACGCGCGCGGCAGCGGCGTTCAGCAGAGCCTGGAAGAGTCCTACAAGTGGTTCGCCATCGCTGCCCGCGATGGTGATGCCGATGCAGCCCAGAAGCGCGACGATGTCGCCAAGGCGATGAGGCCGGAGCAGCTTGCCAGCGCCAAGGCCAAGGTCGACTCCTGGAAAGTGACGCCGCTCAATGAAGACGCCAATTCGGTGAACCTTCCCGACGAGTGGACCAATGCCGGCGGCGTGAAGACCTCTTCGGTCGACATGCAGAAGGCGATCCGCAACATTCAGGCCATCCTCAACAATAACGGCTTCAAGGCCGGTGTGCCGGACGGAAAGCTTGGCAAGACCACGGTTGCAGCCATTCGGGAATTCCAGAAATCCGTCGGCCAGACTCCGGACGGTCGCATTACCGACGAACTCGTAACGGCGCTGCTCGCCCGCAACAAGTAATCGGACGAAAAACTGACCTGTAGAAGGGGCCGGGACGACAATGTCGCTCCGGCCCTTCTTCTTTTCAAATTATCAACGTATTTGCCGTTGAATGATTGACAGGTCGTGGCCTGCCGGGCATGACCAACGAAGGCCCTTAAAGCCTTCTTTCAGACAGAGATTTGAATTGGCGGACAGGTGGCTTTGAGCCGACCGGGACGCCCGGAACCATTGCCAGAGGTCCGATTGTGACTGTCTATCTGCCCATCGCGGAATTGTCGGTGAATGTCTTCATCATCCTCGGCATGGGCGCGGCTGTGGGGTTTCTCTCCGGCATGTTCGGGGTGGGGGGTGGGTTCCTCATCACCCCGCTTCTGATCTTCTACAATATTCCTCCGGTCGTGGCCGTTGCCACGGGTGCAAACCAGGTCGTCGCTTCCTCGGTCTCCGGCTCCATTACCCATTTTCGCCGCGGCACGCTGGATGTGAAGCTCGGTTCCATGTTGCTGATCGGCGGCCTTTGCGGGGCGACCGTCGGTGTGTGGCTGTTCACCCTGTTGCGCAGTATCGGTCAGCTCGATCTGATCATTTCGCTTCTCTACGTCATTCTGCTGTCGACCGTCGGCGGGCTGATGCTGAAGGAAAGCATCTCTGCCATCCGCCGCACGGCGCGCAATGAAACCATTCCGCTGCGCCGTCCCGGTCACCATAACTGGGTGCATCGCCTACCCTTGAAGATGCGCTTCAAGAAGTCGAAGCTCTATCTAAGCGTCATCCCGATCATCGCGCTTGGCTTTGCCATCGGTATCCTGACATCGGTGATGGGTGTCGGCGGCGGCTTCATCATGGTGCCGGCGATGATCTATCTTCTGCGCATTCCGACCAACGTGGTCGTCGGCACATCGCTTTTCCAGATCATTTTCGTCACCGCCTATACGACGATCGTGCAGGCAGCGACGAACTATTCCGTCGATATCGTACTGGCCTTCATTCTTATGCTGGCGGGTGTCATCGGCGCCCAATATGGCGTGCGTGTCGGGCAGAAGCTGCGCGGCGAGCAGCTGCGCGCGCTTTTGGCGCTTCTGGTTCTGGCCGTCGGTATCCGCCTTGCCATTGGGCTTGTGGTGCGACCGGAAGATCTCTTTTCCGTCGCGGTCGGGGGGCTTGGCTATTGATGCGCGCTGCCCTCCTGGCATCGTTGGTGGTTTTCTGCGCCGGTGCAGCTCTGGCGCAAACGCCCCCGCTCGCGGTCTCTCCAGACGCTCAGGGCAAGCCGCGGACGCTTCAAGAGAACATCGAGATCGGCGCATCGACGAATGAAATCTCGATCGCGTCGGATTTTCGCGGTGCGGATTTCACCATGTTCGGCGCGCTCAACAATGCCGACCAGTTGCTGCTTGCCATCGGACAATACGACATCGTCGTCACGCTGGAGGGCCCGAACGAATATACGACCGTGCGTAAGAAAAGCCGGGTGGCGGGAATCTGGATCAATACCAGCGCCATCACTTTTGCACCGCTGCCGGAATCCTATTCCATGGCCAGCACCCGCAACATCAACGACATCGCCTCGCCCGGCACGTTGAAGGCGATGGGCCTCGGCGTCGAGCATCTTCCACTGAACAGCGCGGTGTTTTCCGGCGTGCCGGACAATGTCTATGATTTTCAGGAGGCCTATCGCCGCCTGAAACTTGCCAGCGGCATCTATCGCAACGACACGACCGGGGTGCGGCTGGAGCGAACCGGCCTCTTCTGGGCAACGCTCCGTCTGCCCGCCAACGTGCCCAATGGCGTCCATACAGCCAGAGCCTACCTCTTCAAGAGCGGCATGCCTGTTGCCCAGCGAGAACTCAAGTTGCGCGTGGTAAAAACCGGCATGGAGCAGGCGATCACAAACGCCGCGCATCAGACGCCGGTCGTCTACGGTATTCTCTGTGTGCTGACGGCTGTGATCACAGGCTGGGGCGCAAGCCTGTTGTTCCGCAGGGACTGATTGCCACCTATCCCAGCAGGCTTCCAAACCGAACCGAATAGATCCGGTCGCGTCCCATCAGATGCGCAATCAGGTCCGCATGGTCGAACAGGCCACGCATGGCCTTATGGCGCAGATCGAGGCCGCCGCTCATGACGCCGAAGGCGGGCATCAGCAAGCGTGCGCCATCGGTGGCGAAGCATGGGCGGCGTACTGTCTTGTCGCGGCGGCGCACGGTGGCCGATGGATGAAGGTGGCCGGCGATTTCGCCTTTCGTGTCCACACCCTTCAGCTTGGGCTCATGGCGGAAGACGAGGTTGGCGTAGAACATCTCATCAACCGAAGAGCCCGGCAGATCCACCGTTCCATCCGGATCATGGTTGCCGTTGATCCAGATCCATTCGCGGCCTCTTGCCATCTCCTTGATAATCTCGCGCAGCGGCAGCGGCAGATGTTCCGATCCCTTGCGGTCATGGAAATTGTCGCCGAGGCTGACGACAATCTTCGGATCGTATCGGGCAATCAGCGAGGCGAGGATCTTCAATGTCGCGATCGTATCATAGGGCGGCAGCATCATGCCGCGCCGCGCGAAAGCCGCACCCTTTTCCAGATGAAGGTCGGAGACGACGAGCAGCGACAGATCCGGCATGTAAAGGCCGCCCAGCGGATCGCAGAGGGCCGCAACGCCATTGATGGCGGTTTCGGCTCCGAAGCATTCAAAGCCGCTGGACAATCTTTCACTCAAGGCAAGGCGGCTCAGCACGGCGTCTCGAATTCCCTGAGAGCAATCTTACTGCTCTCTCTTTTGTTTCCACGTATCTTCCGGCGCGGCCTTCAAAAGAGGCCTACGCCATCGCCTCGGCAATCAACTCATCGGCGGCTTCGGCCAGCACATCGTCCTGCGCCTGTCCCACCACCGTTTCGCGGCCGATTTCCAGCATTACGGGAACGGCAAGCGGGGAGACATGGTCCAGCGCACGGTGATGCGTATGGCCCTTGATTCGCCTTAGCATATCGCCAAGTCGGGCAATGTCCAAAAGTCCGGCCGAAGCATCGCGTCGCGTGGCTTCCAGCAGGATATGGTCCGGCTCATGGCTGCGAAGAACGTCATAAATAAGATCGGCTGAAACCGTGACCTGCCGTCCGGTTTTCTCCTTGCCAGGATGACGGCGTTCGATCAGTCCTGCGATGACCGCACAATTGCGGAAGGTGCGTTTCAAAAGATAGGATTCATCGAGCCAGGCTTCGAGGTCGTCGCCCAGCATGTCCTCATCCAGAAGGTCGGCAAGGGACAGTCGTCGCGATTGCAGGCGTTTGCCCATATCCTCCATTGCCCAGACGGCGAGCGAATAGTCGGTTGCAACAAATCCCATGGGCTTTGCCCCTGCCCTCTCAAGCCGGCGGGTCAGAAGCATGCCAAGCGTTTGATGCGCAAGCCGCCCCTCGAAGGGGTACATGACCATGAAGAAGCGCTTGCGAAACGGAAAGGTCTCGACCAGCAGCTCGTCGCGCTTCGGGATGATCGACTTCTCCTTCTGGATCGCCAGCCAGTCGCGCACCTGATCGGGCAGCGTATGCCAACGCGTGGGATCGGCGAGCATGGAGCGCACCTGATCTGCCAGATAGGTGGAGAGCGGAAACTTGCCCCCGGCATAGGAGGGGATCTTCGGGTCCGTGGAGAAGGCCTGGCTGACAAGGCATTCATTCTCTCGGATGCCTTCGAAGCGTAGCACCTTGCCGGCAAAGAGAAACGTGTCGCCTTGGACCAGTTGCTCGAGGAAATGCTCTTCCACCTTGCCCAGCGACATGCCGCCACGGCCCACCGTGCCTTTGGCGTTGCGCTTGACCATGCGCACATTCAGCTCCGCCGCCTCGACGATGGTGCCAAGGTTCAGGCGATATTGTTGCGCGACTTGCGGATTGGAAACGCGCCAGCGCCCGTCCTTCATCTGGCGGATGCGGGCATAGCGTTCATAGGTGCGCAGCGCATAGCCGCCGGTTGCGGTAAAGTCGACCACGCGGTCGAACATCTCGCGCGACAGATCGGCATAGGGCGAGGCGCTGGTGACCTCGCGATAAAGCTCGTCCGCATCGAAGGGCTCGGCGCAGGCCATGCCGAGCACATGCTGTGCCAGCACATCCAGCGCGCCTTCGGCAATCGGGGGCGTATCCTGCGCGCCGATGTAATTCGCATCGAGCGCCGCGCGGCATTCCATCACCTCGAAGCGGTTGGCGGGAACGAGGATCGCCTTGGAGGGCTCATCCATGCGGTGGTTGGCGCGGCCGATACGCTGCGCAAGGCGGCTTGCGCCCTTCGGGGCGCCGACATGCACGACGAGATCGACATCGCCCCAGTCGATGCCGAGATCGAGCGTGGAGGTGGCGACGACGGCGCGCAGCTTGTTTTCGGCCATCGCCTGTTCCACCTTGCGCCGCTGCCCGGCATCCAGCGAGCCGTGATGGAGCGCAATGGGCAGGTTGTCGTCGTTGATCGTCCAGAGTTCCTGGAAGATTCGCTCGGCCTGCGAGCGGGTATTGACGAAGATCAGCGTCGTCTGATGGTCTTTGATTTCAGGATACAAATCCTGCATGGCGTAGCGGGCCGAATGGCCCGACCATGGAATACGCTCCTCCGTCTGCAAAATCGCAATATTTGGCTTGGCGCCGCCCTCGACGGTGATCAGCCCTGCCGGTGGTTCGCCTTCCACCTGTGGCGCGAGATAACGCTGAAGATCCATCGGATCTGCAACCGTTGCCGAAAGACCAATGGTGCGCATGGCAGGCGCGTGGCGGCGGATGCGGGCGAGCGCCAGCGACAAGAGATGGCCGCGCTTGGAGGTGACGAGCGAGTGCAACTCGTCCAGCACCACATATTTCAGATCCTTGAAGAAGCGCTCTGCCTCTTTGTTGGCGAGCAGCAGCGAGACCTGTTCGGGCGTGGTTAGAAGAATATCCGGGGGTTTGAGCTTCTGCCGCTGGCGCTTGCCCTGAGGGGTATCACCGGTCCGGGTTTCTACCGTAATCGGCAGGCCCATTTCCGAGACCGGCTTCATCAGGTTGCGCTCGATATCGACGGCGAGCGCTTTCAGTGGCGAGATATAAAGGGTGTGGACGCCGACAAAGGCAGAGCCCGGTGGCACCTTGCCACGCTCGGCCAGATCGGTCAGCGATGCCATGAAACCGCCAAGCGTCTTGCCGGCACCCGTCGGCGCAATCAACAGCATGTTTTCCCCGCCCCGTGCCCGGGCGGATAATTCCAGCTGATGCGCACGCGGGCTCCAGCCCTTTTCCGCAAACCATTTCTGGAAGGGCAAAGGCAGGGTACCGGCACTTTTCGCTAAGATGGGCGGATCGATGTGTTTCACCCCTCTAAGGTAGTGAAACTCTTCCAAAAAAGAAGAGCCTTTAGACGCCGCTTGACACAGCCCCATAATCGCGGATAAGTAATATCCATGATTAAGGAGGCCACCCGATGAAGATGAGCGATGGCGTCGAACAGGCCATCCACAGCGTTGCAATGCTTGCCTCGCTTTCGCCCGACGGCGTACTGTCAGCGGCGGCATTGGCGGAGTTTCATGGCGTCTCGACCAGCTACCTGCTGAAGCACCTTCAGTCGCTTTCAGGCGCTGGTATTCTTTCGACAGTATCCGGGCCGAAAGGTGGCTACAGGCTGGCGAAAGAGCCCGAGGGGATCACGCTGCTTGATATCGTGCTTGCGGTGGAAGGCCCGGCACCTGCTTTTCGCTGCGCCGAAATCCGGCAACGAGGGCCGAACCCGTTGCCTGACCGCTATTTCAGCAAGCCATGCGGCATCAATGCCGCCATGCTGAAAGCGGAGAGAGCCTACCGGGCAGAGCTTGCCAAGACCACCGTTGCGGATATTCGTACTGACCTCGCCCGCGCAGACGATGGCGGCATTGCCGCACGCGGCTGCGCCTTTCTGGAGCTGAACGAGCGCAAGACGACGCGCTGAGACAAGCACTTCTTTCAATTCCATGACGGACAGGCCACCGCCTGTTCGAACGATGACGCATGACCAAAAGCAACTAAGGAGAAACGACTATGGAAACGAGACTGAATCACACCAAGGTATCGCCCGAATCCTACAGGGCCCTTCTGGCGCTCGAAACATTCGTGCAAAATTCCGGGCTGGAGCGCCGCTTCATTCACCTCATCAAACTGCGCGCCTCCATCATCAATGGCTGCGCCTATTGCGTGGACATGCATGTGAAAGAAAGCCGCCGCGATGGGCTATCGGAGCAGTGGATCAACCTGATGAGCGTATGGAGGGAATCGACCGTCTACACCACGCAG
>Ga0308161_1002613_pt1 | contig 18833 bp, 11 predicted proteins | sample PhyFR2_FD_201034 | JGI IMG/M metagenome (GOLD analysis project Ga0308161, IMG submission 201034) | Phyllosphere microbial communities from UC Gill Tract Community Farm, Albany, California, United States - DLSLF.R2 | ecosystem: Host-associated > Plants > Phyllosphere > Unclassified | place: USA...
TTTGCAGAGCGATAATGCTCATCCATCTGTTTAACACAGCTCAGCTTAAATTCAAAACTGTGCTTCTTTTTCTTATTCATAAAAAATGCCCCCAGAAAGTGTCTAACTTTTTGGGGGCACTGCAAAAGGGCATCTCTTTTTTATGATTTATGGATTTTATATTAGCCAGTAGCTATCACATTCTTACGGCTTCCTAGATGGTCCTGAAGTGTTGGATTTAAGATCGGGCAGGTTTTTAGTAATTCACGCACCGGATATTTGGCCACAACATCCTCCAGGGCAGCCAAATGACGTTCGTGGTGTACATCTGTACCGACAAAATCATACATTCCAGATTTAATCATCGTCAAAGCCGCAGATTTCACTTCAACACCATAATATCGGCTAATAGCTAACAAGTTCAGCTGTAACATACATCCAGCATCCTTAATCTGCTTGTACATGTTAAAATTATAATGATAATAATTATAACGTTCTGGATGTGCTAAGATAGGTTGATAACCTAGATTTTGTATGTCCAATATAGTTTGAAATAGTGCTTTGGATTCTTGCAAATAAGACATTTCGATGAGCACATAACCGCCCGGCATGACACACAACTCATTCGACGCGATGAGCGTCGCCATCCCGTCATCAATCATATGTTCGGCAGCTGCATGAATTTCAGGCATATTGGGAAGATCTTTTATACCAGCCAGTAGCTTATCCTGAGCAGCTCCAATCGTCCGGATTGAATTTGGATGTACACCATCCATAATATGCGGCGTACAGATAAATTTTTCGAAGCCCATCCGCCCCAGCCCCTTTAGCAATGTCAATGACTGCTCGATAGATTGACTCCCATCATCAATTCCAGGGAGGATATGGTTATGCATATCCACCTCCAAAAAAGCTAATTTACCTACAACCTTTACTTTTGAACCCTGAGTTTTGTTTCCAAACAGTTTCGAAAATATCCCCATATCGTGATCTATAACTCCTTTAATTTGTCTGTTTACGTAATTAATCAAATGTCAAAAGTACCACAAACAACCCAAACGATCTTAATATTATTTTAACATTATAAAAATATAACCATAATATTACAAAAGACACCCAAACAATAGTGCAATAAAATTGTGCTGCAACTCTTTTTAGTTACTTTTTATTTAATTCCGTAATAATCTGATCAAGTAAATAACTGATCGCACCATCGCTTGTCTGAGGCAATCTTGTCGACATTTCCACCTCAGCGCGGTTGCCGACTACACCTTTGGAAGTAATTGCTGTACTACCATATTGATTGAGTTGCGCCATAGTTGCCTCCCATTGTTTACCAGGTGCAACACCCATTTCCTTTAACATAGCAGGCAGCTTTTGCAGATCAATGGCTGCAGACATCTTATTTTGTTTCATCAGCTTTACAAAATCTTTATTTACTGGAGCAGCCATCTTATTCTGACGGATATCATTCAAAGACAACGAATCATTACTTACCATAACAAGATCCTCTTTTAAGAGAACGTACATTGGAAAATCCATGGCTTTCTTAGTCGAAAATGTATAAATACCATCATGAATATGCCCAACTTGCTTTGAAACAGCCATCTCTAAGCCTTTTTTTATTAGACGTTGATCCTTTGAGGTAAACATCCAGATAAATACAGGAAGTGTTTCTTCCTTGGTCTTTTTCACTTCGGTTGCATTGTAATCATCGTCATAGGTATAATCGATATAGTCTTTCTTGAACTTACGAAGACCATTAACAACCACGAGATGGTCCCCAGGCATTACCTGAGCAATAGCCTTTTCATCTAACGCTATTTCAAGTGCCATCAGCCCCCACTCTACAACATCCTGTTGTGGCCCAAGTAAACCGCTATAATATTTTGCCATATAGGCCGGCATTTCTCTCAAATACGCTTCCGAATTAATATTAACATTGAAAAATCCTAAGGTCTTATCGGTTAAATATTTATTGAACTTTGAATTGGGTTTTCTAGCATACATTCTTTTGGACATTTCAGCGAGTTCCTTATCTAATCCCACAGAGCCCTTTAATTTCAGCACACTTCCCTCTTGCAACAGATCCAATATCCCATCCTGATATCCAGTTTTGAACTTATCTAGTTTGATCCCCATGTAGTAATAAGGAAGTGATGTGTAAGGCGTAAGACCTCGGTATAGATCCTCAACATGAGGAACGTACAATCGAATAAGCCCCAGATTTTTTATAACTTTCTCCTGGTCCGCATTTGATAGGGATTTATAACTTCCGGAGAGCAAACGTGTAGCCTCGCTTAAAAGCCACTTATCACGCAATCCATTACGAATGGAATCATTTTTCCGATTTTGATCTTCATACGCGGTATAAAGCGAATCATAATAACCGGGATCATGCATGTCTGCCGCATCAGCAGCAGCATCAGCAGCAGCATCAGCAGCAGCATCAGCAGCAATCGCCGCAATATCAACAACTGGAGGTAATACTTCCGTCGCACCTAATACGACAGTATCTGGTTCCACAGCAACAGCAACCGGCGGCGCCAATCTTTCATCCTCTTCCCAGACTACAGCAGCAGAGTCCACTGCAGCCACTGTCGTATCTGCCCAAGCTTCATCATCGTCAGACGGACGCGCTACGTAATCAACCTTTTTGATTCCATAACGACTAGCAACGGAATCATTGTCCAAAAATGTGGTATTCGTCGTAGCCGAAATAAATCGGGCAACCTGATCGTTATAAACCAACATGCTTCCTGCCTTGAGCCCTATGCTCGTATAGCCATTGGACAACGCTTTGGGTTCACCAGCCTCGTGGAGCAGCTTCTCAAATTGTCCCTTGTTGTTCAAGGAAAATATAAATTCCGTAAAACTAACGCTGTCGGTCTTTCTCGTATAGAAATAGGCCGTCTGTGAGAGGTCCACACCTAGATTTTTAATATCATTGTTCGCTGAAATTCCCGATTTTTCAAAAAAACCAGTTTTTTGAAGTAACTCGTTCAGTTTATTTGCATTTGCCTTCTGTACAATATCTTTCATATTGAACGCCGCAATCATTTCAGCATCTTCGGGGATCTGTTTGATCAAGTCTTGCGCCTTCACACTTGTCACAAAGGACAAATAGGCCAATCCTACCAGTATAAATTTTGATTTCATCTTATAAATAATTTTTTAGCTACACCGAACTTGTTATACTGACGTGCTTTCGGCACCAGGCATGTTTCCGGCTTCACCAATGCTATTAGGTTATTTTGTTAATGTGATTTTATTTGCCAGACTTGATTTACCATATACCAAATCCATAAAAGGTAATTTTAGCAATACACCCTTTTTATTTCCGGCAACTTTTGCCTGACTGTTTGCCTGAGATACGACAGGTTTTTCAAAACGCACAATCTGCGTATAGAATGCGTCTGCAAACTGAGTCGTATTATCAGTTCCCAACTGATTAAATTTTGCCTTCCAGTCGGCAGAAGCCACAAATTTGCGCTCAAATACATTGCTTTGCGCATTATAATAATATCGGTTCGAATTCGATATCTTCGTTTTAAACCGATTCGCTAATATATCCGAAAAGGCGTTCAACGATTCTATCTGACTGAAATCACAGGAAATGTTGACAATGTAATTGGTAAAATCTGTTTTGTATTGCACATTGGAAATCCCTTTCGTCTGCTTGAGCAGCTGAACAGCAGATCGGATCTCTTTTTCCATAGCTGCCTGAGAAGGTATCTGAATTCCTTTAATACTTTTCATCTTCATTAAAGAAGACACCTTGGTCTTACTCTTACTTAAATTTAATGTCGCAGCAATATGCCCCGATCTATCCGATTTTAAATCGATCTGTTCAACAAAATCAAAACAGCTCGACAATGTCAATGTCATTAAACAGGCACAGAAGACTATATAAAATCTTTTCAATTTTCTTTTCGCTTTAAATATTCCGTTCATTACAGTTCAGTAACGATTAATAATTTGTCAAATCAATATATGTTTTGACATTAACAGCAAACATTGTGCTATTTTTTTCTTATTGACAAATTTATTAAAAGCGAGAATGCATTTTACTAGCTGATTTCAGGGAAAATGAAGAAAACTGTACTTGCCTTAGCAACTCTCAAAAGCTCACACATAAACAAGTGGGATGTTTAAAAACAGAATTAGTTTCCAAAAAATATTTATCTGACGATCAATCCAATAGCAATCCGACGACATTTAATTAGAAAGGACTAAAAAAGATAGATACAAAATGCTCGTCAACTTAAGTATTTTTGCCGTCACTTTATCAACACACTAACTGTAAATATGACGAACAAGACCCTAGCGATCCCGGATAAAAATATATTCCGGATAGCTTACATTATGTTTGCATTGCTTACATTCAATTCCTGTCAGAAAACTGGATCAAGAATTGAGCAATCGGCAGTACAATTTAATCCGACCATCGTTGGTCAAATCAACACAAAAGCGACGGGAACTTCTTGGGATAAAAATGACCAAATCGGTGTATATATGTCTAAATCAGGTCAGCCCTTGGAAGTAGCTTCCATTATTGATCAGATCAAAAATCAGGTATTTACCTTCAATGGTTCACTATTTCAAAGCAGCAACCCAATTTTCCTGCCCAATGAAAAAGTAGACTTTATTGCCTATTATCCTTACAAATCGCTAACAGACTTTCAGTATCCAATTGATGTAGGCGACCAGTCCAACCCAGCAGCTTTAGATCTGATGTACGCAAGCAATGCCAAAAACATCGACAAAAGCAACAATACAATACCCCTTTCTTTTGTCCGTCAATTGAGCAAAATTAACATCAACTTATCGATTGCCAATACTGCCGCACTGGAAGCAAATCAGATTACGGTGAAGTTACCTGCAATAAGCACTCAAGGAGGATTCGATTTGACAACTGGAAAATTGACCGTTAATTCGACCGATAAAAAAGATGTTCTAGGAAAAGTAATGGTAAATGCCAATAAAACCGCCTTAATTGAATTTATACTCCTTCCCGGTGAAGACATCACCGGAAAAGCAATTAAGTTTATTGCTGCTAATGGGGATAGCTATACTTGGACTATACCACAAAATCAAAATCTGCAGCATTTGGTCGCTGGCAACAGATACAGTTTTGATATCAAAATTGCCAATGGCAAACCGAGCGGCGGAATCGGTGACTCACAAGCTTACCTGGAAATCCCCAAGATGAATACACTAAGCAATGACGAAGTTTTTATCCAGCATTTTATGCCCGATGCAAGGGACAGTAGAAACTACGCTATGTTATATGACAAAAAGCTAAAAATGGCTTATTGGGTAGCTTATCCGTTATACAGCAGTATTTTGGGATCGGGCAACCGTACCGATGCCTGGGGATATGACCCTGAAATTTCCACGGCTTTTCAACCCACTCTATTTAAGGGATTCCAACCCACCGGTTATGACCGTGGCCATCAACTTCCAAGTGCAGACAGAAATCTCAATATCACCCAAAATAAAACAACTTTTTATTTTACCAATATGACAGCTCAGGTTTCTCGGCTTAACCAAGGGATTTGGGCAAACCTAGAAACGAAAGTCAGAACTTGGACCGCACAATGCGACACGATGTATGTGGTGACAGGAGCAATGCCTACAACAAGTTCCAATACTGTGCTTGACTTTGCTCAAGACAATGATGGAAAAGATATCGCCAAGCCAAAATATTATTTTAAAGCCCTTGCCATGAAAAAAGGAAACGAATATTATACTATAGGCTATAAGATAGACAATGTAATTCCGCCTTCGGGAAGCACCTTCGAAAATTATAGATTAACGGTCAGTGATCTGGAAAAAGCGACGGGATTCACTTTTTTCCCCGATCTAAATGACCTACAAAAAGGAAATATCAACACCTCCATTTGGAAATAATTAATCAACGACTTAGTCATTTCAATATGAAAGTAAACCAGCTTTATATTTCTAGCGACTGCGGCAGCTGCCGTTACACGCTCTTGCCAAAAAGCACCTGTTTCCGGACAAGAAATTACCAAATCCGTGACTTTTTCTTCGACAATCGCTAATCCCGATATTATTCCATTGATCAATCGTAATTTTTACTAGATTTAACATATGAAGCTTATCATATTTGACCTGGACGGAACCCTACTGGATACATTACAAGACCTAGGCGACAGCTGTAATGCTATTCTTGAACAATATGGATATCCAACGCATCCCCTCGTAGCCTATAAGAAATTTGTAGGCAATGGTGTACAGAAACTTATTGAAAGGGCATTACCCGAAGAAGCAAGGACAGCAGAGACGATTACAACCTTACTTGCAGCTTTTAAGACATATTATGAACAAAAGCCTGTATCGCATACCCAACCTTATATAGGAATTATACCGCTGCTTCAAGAACTGCAATCCTTGGGTTACCTCATCTCCGTGGCATCCAATAAATACCACGAAGCAGTCATCCCGCTGATGCAGCAATACTTTCCCAATATATCGTTTGACCTTGTCCTGGGCCATCGTGCGGGTCATCCGGCAAAACCGGATCCTGCGATCGTATTGGACAGCATCCAAACACTGGGTGTCAGCAAAAAAAATTGTTTTTATGTCGGCGATTCGTCTGTCGATATGGATACAGCCAATAACGCCGAAGTAACTGCCATAGGTGTAACATGGGGTTTTCGCGATGAAGATGAGTTAAAGCAACATGGCGCAAAATATATCATCCATACGCCACAAGAGCTTCTAGGTATTATATAATCGTATATTATAAAAAAGAAAAGCGGCACCCAAATCAATCGTGATTCAAGTGCCGCTTTTTTTTAAAGCAGGAGGCTACATCTTCGCATCCATTAATTTCTCACTTTGTGTTTTGGGATTATCCAACTTCATCTTTATAACAAAAGCTTTATTAGCAACAAATGATTCTGGAAGCATAACATCATAATAGGTGTTCTTATCAAGATCCAAACCAATATCAGCATGCTTCAATACTAAGGACTGACCATTTTGGAGCAATACTGCTGTTGTTGGGACTACTGTTGCATTCTTCGGCACAGCAATACGAACAATATTATTGACCGGTCTGTTAAAGACCGTGAGATAAAGGTTATCTTCTTTTTTAGTAAAATAACCCAGTTTAGATGGCGCAAGTCCAGCATGCCGCACACCATACACAGCTTCTCCGTTGATCTTGATCCAATCGCCGATTTCTTTTGCCAGTTTATCCTCACCCGGATGCATCCGCCCATTTCCATCGGGACCAAAGTTTAGAACAAAATTACCATTCATCGACACGCAATTCATCAACATATCGATCAAATCGTCGGATGTCTTTGTATAAATACCAGACCAATCCTTCATATAGCCCCAGCCATTAGGTGGAATGGTCATGACACAATCCCAATCGCGTCCTTCCAGCCATTCAAACTCCTTCGGCATTTTCCGTTCCCATCCCTGTTCATAATCCCCCAGCATATCACCATTCGAATCGAAATGTCGCTTTCCAAATTCATCATTGCGGAAACGGCTACCAATGATTAAGCCTGGATGTTTCTCGCGGAGTTCCTTTTCCAGTTTATAGGTAAACTCATAGGATTGAATCCAGGATTGGTCCCAGGTACCGTCAAACCAAAATCCTTTTATCTGCGGATAATTCTGGAGAAGTTCCAATAATTGATTACGTGTATACTCCAAAAACTTATTGAATTTCGCTTTCTCCTCCGGTGTAGATGGTACTTTAGACATATAGTTGGAATTATTCCATTCCATAATTGAAAAATACAAAAATACATCTATGCCTTCAGCAGTATAGGCGTCCACAACATCTTTGACCACATCTTTTTTATAGGGACTTTTCTTAATGGTATAATCCGTATATTTCGAAGGCCACAAGGCAAATCCATCGTGATGTTTAGTGGTAAAAATCAAATATTTAGCCCCCATTTCCTTGGCCTGCTTAGCCCACATCTTCGCATCAAATCCTTGGGGATTAAATTGCTTATATAAATTATCATAGGTGTTTTTCCAATCCTTTGGTGCTGTAGGACCACTCCAGGTACGAATCCATTCCGAAGCAGCAGCGCCTTTCCGGGCACTGACTCCCTCCCACTCATTTCCCGGGATAGCATAAAGCCCCCAGTGAATAAACTGCCCTAAACCATAGGTCCGGAAACGCGCCATTGCTTCATCTGTCCGATGCGCAGGGGTTAAAGGCCCATATTTTACCTCAATTCTTTGCTCCACCTTCTTGCGGGGCCCTGTCCATTGTGCAGAAGCCGTTTTTACAGCCAGTAGCGCACTACCGAGCAGCAAGGTCGCCATCAATCTATTATAGCTTATCATATCTAATGGTTTATTCTAACGATTCTTATTTATTTCTAACTTATTCATGAATACACGCTAAAGCAATAATTCGTGAAAGCTTGCAATAGTTGCCCTAAAAATTCGCATAGCTCAACTCTTTTTCACAGGAAATGACATAAACATTTCATATTCTTTAAACAGCTTACAATCCAATACACCGCGCTAAATTACTCGGGACTATCGATATACTGTTTCTGTATTTTCTTCATAACAACCGGCTCAGGATGACTGTCCTGAAATGGATCAAAATAATAGAGCCCCTGCTCACGATACAACGCAAGATGTTTCTTTAACACGGTGGCGAATTGTTCAAAATTGCGTTGCTTTCCAGGTGTCCATGCCGCCTCCGCCAATGCCGCAATTCTCGGAAAGACAAGATAATCCAATCGATTCATATTCGTCACTGTTTCTGTCCAAAGATTGGCTTGAATACCCAAGATCTGTTTTCTTCGATCTCCTAAACTGTCCAGTTGTTCTCCAGCAAAATTATAAACATCTTGAATGGGATTAAACCCTTTTCCCCATTTTCGACCGTATCGATGATTTTCCTGCTGTACGAAATCAAAATACAATGGTAAACGGGGTGTAAGGACGGTCTGGTACCCTTTTTCCAAAATTTTGCTGAGCTGCGCCGGTTTATCGTGACGCCACCACATCATGACAGTTTTATCTTTGGCCAGCTTTGCTTCGACCATCTCATCCCAAACGATAACCTTTCCATTTATCCGAGCGACAGAATCTGCCATACGCCGGATAAAATACTCTTCCACCTCCTTATTGGATTTTAGCCCTTCTACCTTTTTTAAATCCTGCACCAGATGATCGTTATTCCAGGCATCACTGCCAAAAGCGACCTCATCTCCTCCCAAATGAATATAAGACGACGGAAAAAGTACTTTTACTTCGCGCAAGACATGGGTTAAAAAAGAATACGTCGTATTTTTTGCTGGATGAAAAGTAAAATCAGGATGTTTTTCGTTCCCCCCTCCAGATAAAAACGGATAGGCACGATTTGCCGCAGTTGCATGCCCTGGCATATCAATTTCGGGAATAACCTCAATATTACGTTCATCAGCATAAGCTATAATCTCATTGATATCATTTTGCGTGTAATACTGTACTGCGGCATACGGATCCAGATAATTGCCGATACCTCCTATTTGAGTCAGCCAAGGATAACGTTGTATGCTTAATCGCCAAGCAGGCTCATCCGTCAAATGCCAATGAAATTTGTTCAATTTATAAAATGCCATCCAATCCAACAACGACTTTACTTTTTCCTTTCCGAAGAAATGTCTTGACTCGTCTAGCATAAAACCGCGCCATACAAATTGTGCTTTATCTTGGATGTCAACAGCATCTAGCTCGCGCTGGTCGCCTCGTTGCGCTGAAACTGACAACAACTGATCTAAACTAGCAATTCCATTAACAAGTCCGGATTTATCAGATGCATAAATTCGAATATGCGTAGGATCTATCTGCAGACGGTAAGCTTCATGTTCAAGTGTTTTATCCATGGCGATCACAACTTGGGCATCTTCGTCACTTATAGCAGCATAGGACGAAATTCCAAAATCCCTAAGCAGGAGTTTCTTTAAATACAGTACTGTGGGATCAAAAAGTGGATCAGCTACAATCCCTATATTTCTACCCAGGATCAGTTTACCCTGTCGAGCCTCGTAGTGCTGCGGACGGGGGATGATAGCTACCTGCGCCTCTACAAACTGTATCAACATGAATAGCAAAAGAAATGTCCCTGTTAATCTACGTTTCATCTGTTCTCTATTAAATTTTCTACCGATCAGATCAATTCTACCATTGTAAAGTATTTGTTTCTGAAGACGTTCTATCACGCTTTTTTCAGACCTGGTTTGTGCTATAATTGGTCTCCGGTAACTTCTGCAAGATGCAAAATGAGTAGGAAAACCCATGATATGAACTGTTTATATCAGTTCAGTCTGCATTTTACCCTGCAATACAATGGTAAAGAATTTATTAAGTTATTCCTGTAGTCAAAGTGTAGTCAATCGTTTGCGCAAATCTCGAAAACGTTGTAGTGAATGGACGGAACAGAATAAATAAAGAAATAAAACAACTTAATAGAGATATTTTTATCACTTAAAATTAAAAATAGAATAGAAAATTGGTTCCACCGCTGATCGTCCCATTAGTCATTGTCGTTTTGTTAACTATATTTGAAGACATAAATACAATATCCTAAGTTAAAACCGTATGATAAAAAAGATATTTTATACCTTGATCTTGATTGGAATACTGCTATTGAACGTACAAGCGCGAACCGTAGTTCCATTTAATTCCAGCTGGACTTTCAAAAAGGGGCCTTTCTCTACGTCTCCCTTAGATTATAATCAACTTTTTGAAGGAAAATGGCAGCTTGTTAATTTACCCCATACCTGGAATGCAAACGATATGCAGACCAAAGAGATTAAGTCCGGCAGTTTAGGAAAAAATGAGCGTTTTTATACAGGTGATGCTTATTACCGTAAATCATTTATACCCGAAGCAGCTTGGAAAGGTAAACGCATTTTTATTCGATTTGAAGGAGTCAATACCAATACCGAGGTATATGTAAATAATCAGCCCTTAGCGGCCAAAGAGGGAAAAAATGAACTTACCTACGATAATAGTCAACGCAACGGCAGCTACAATTTCGTAGGCCGACATCAGGGGGGCTACTCGGCATTCGTTTTTGAATTGACCAGTATGCTCCAATTCGGAAAAGAAAATGAGATTTTGGTCAAGGTCAACAATGAGGCTACCCCACAAGTCATTCCTGTCAACCATACGCTATTTCCGATGTATGGCGGCATTTATAGACCGGTTGAACTTATTGTGACTGATGATATTAATATTGCGGTGAATGATTTTGCCTCCAAAGGGATTTATATCACGCAAAAAAATGTATCCAAAAAAACAGCCGACGTCGCTGTAAAAATAAAAATAGACAACAAGTCCGGAAAGAAACAACCGATCGAATTACTAACAACAGTTTTCGAAAAAGACGGATCGATCAAAATGAAGCAAAGCTCACAGTACACGTTGCTACCCCAGGGCCGTCAGGTCGTGACACAACAAATCGCGGTTAAAAACCCACATTTATGGCAGGGTTTAGATGATCCTTATCTCTATAAAGTAGTCACGCAAATCAAAAAGGAAGGTCAGGTTATTGATGAGGTGACAGCACCGCTTGGTCTACGCAAATTTGAGCTACGCACAGGAGAGGGATTTTTTTTGAATGACATTAAATACCCCTTATATGGCGTCTGCCGCCATCAGGACCGCTTAGGTAAAGGATCTGCCCTCAGTAATGCGGATCATGATGAAGATCTAGCTATTATCAAAGAAATGGGCGCAACATCAATTCGATTGGCCCACTATCAGCAATCCGAATACTTCTATTCAAAATGTGACAGTATAGGATTAGTGATCTGGGCTGAAATTCCATTTGTTAATCGCGTAACGACATTCGAAGAAAATAATGCGCAACAGCAACTGAAAGAATTGATTCGACAAAATTTCAATCACCCTTCGATTTACATCTGGGGAATGCATAATGAGGTCTATACACCTTCGGCTTACACCGTTGATCTTACGACAAAATTAAATGATCTTGCCAAATCTGAGGATCCTGATCGATATACTGTTTCTGTTAGCGGTTATAATGTCATTGACCACCCGGTCAACAATAATGCAGACGTACAAGGCATCAATCATTATTTCGGCTGGTATAATGGTGAGCTAGAAGATAAATCAGCTAAAGAGGATGATGTCGCCTCTTGGGCAAAACGTATCAGTGAAGAATTCAAAGATTACAGAATTATCTTTTCGGAATATGGTGCGGAAGCTATTCCCGAAGATCAAGCCGAAGAAGTCGGTAACTTTGGCAATCAATGGAGCAATCCTGCGTTTTTCCCCGAAGAATATGCGACCAAATTTCACGAGGTCCATTGGGGAGTAATCTCCAAAAGCCCAATTTTCTTAGGCTCCTATGTTTGGAATACCTTTGATTTTGCCACGCCAATTACCGCACTTAATGTCAATCCTAGAAATTATAAAGGCTTGGTTTCCTTTGACCGTAAAGTGAAGAAGGATGGCTTTTACTGGTACAAAGCCAACTGGAGCAAAGAACCTGTATTGTATATTACACAACGCCGTATGACCAATAGAGGGAATGAAATCACTGCTGTTACTGTTTATTCCAACAGAGGTGAACCGACATTGACGGTTAACGGTCAGCTCATCAAGGGCGCAAAAATTGGTCAGACCAATGTACATTACATTTTCGAAAATGTGAGGCTAAAACTGGGTAAAAATACAGTGGAAGCAAAAGTAAGTCCGAAAGATGGCAAGATATTAACCGACAATATTGAATGGAACTATGACCCAGCGTATAAACAGGGACCATCGGGACCGACTAAATCAAAAACAGAACACGTAGGTCTATAATTGACCGACAAAAGCCGGGTGTTTACCGAGATTGTTTCGAGATTGGCCTAATGAGCGTGGTCAGCGCGCTATTTCAGTCCTATCTTTGAGTCATCAAACAAGAAATAAAAAATTTAAAAAATAAACATCATGGCAACTAAAACAACATTCAGCATCAACAGTAAAACAATTACTAAAGTTTTTCAAGATCTTTTCGATTCTTTCAAAAGCTCCCGTTTAAAAGTTTCATCCAAAAATGGACAAGAATACTTAAATATCTCTTTATTATTAGCGGTAATCATCGGAATTATTTTCCCAGTGGCTTTCATCGTATTGATTATGCTAAGCCTAGTTGCATCTATTGAAATTGCAATCCTTCAAGAAGTGAAAGAAGAGGATACAAATCCAAAGATGATTGAGCTCAAATAAGCAAAAAATAAAGGGCAATAAGGCTTATAAAAAGGGGATGATCCATATGGACCATCCCCTTTTATGTATTGGGTCGAAAAAAATACTCTATTTCCTTTCTATTTTATCGAACGGTCTAACAGGTGATAAATTAAAGGTGAAATTTCCTTTTGAATCCACACCACCAGCACCTCTGACACGAGCTTTGATTTCGTATTTCGATTTCGGATTGTAATTTGTTACTGTAAAATTGTAATAGAAAGGTTTGATCTTATTGGTCCCTCTAAATTTATCCGCTAATGCATGGTGTCCATCCTCCGCAATTACACGTCCATCCTGCAGTAACTGTACAGCATCAATCTCTAGAAAATTCTTACCTTCTACAAAGAAGAATCCAGCTTGTGCTCTTCCATTATCGTAAATTTTCTTCGTCACATCAAAATTCAGAAAACCATACTCTTCCCTGATATCGTTAGGTCCCCATGATCCCGAAATATATCCGCCAGGACGATAATAATCAATACGCATGGAATCCAATCTTGGCAGATTCGCATCCAATCGATGACTGAATTCTGTATAATCCTTCGTTGATTTAGATGACCATCCAATTTCAGCAACAGCAAGTAATCTCGGGAAATTCTGCACGTTCAGGTCTTTAATATCCTGCGCCAAAGCAGTCCACATATTTCCCTGAACACCGAGAACAAGCTGATCCTCGGTCGGACTAAGTCCTGCAGAAGGATCAAATTCATACACTCTTTTCAATGAGTTTATCTGGGGATAGGCCAAGTCAGTCATTGTTCCATCATTACGATCCGCCTGTGTAATATCAAAATAAAGATGGGAGGCAGGCGTAGCCACAGCTTTAAATCCATCTTTGGTCGCCTCCTTAATCGCTTCCTCGCCAAGCCAGCTCATAATCGCTGTACCTTTCGGTAAGTTTTCAGCATCTGCCAAGATATCATTCCATCCTATCGGCTTTTTGCCTTTCTGAACAATAATAGCGGAAACACGCTGCACAAAATAGCTCTGCAGCGCTTTAACATCCTTGATATGATGCTGCTTCATAAACTCTTGCACATGAGTCTCCTTTTCCCACAGGTCATGCCGAACCTCGTCCCCACCAAAATGAATATAACTACCAGGGAAGAGATTAGCAATCTCGGTAAAGACATTATCCAAGAATTCATACGTATACTCTTTTGTGGGATCCAATGTATTGGGTGTAAATTGATTTCCCCAATATCCCCAAGATGATACAAAGGGGAAAATATGGTTAGGATATGAATTTTTATTGACCCCAAGTTCAGGATAGGCTAATATCGTCGGCCATGAATGCCCCGGTACGTCGATCTCCGGTACGATGGTAATATTACGTTCCCGGGCATATTGTACAACTTCCTTAATCTGCTCTTGTGTATAAAATCCACTACGTTCTGCCGGTTGCTTTTCTGTCCGATGAAAGACCGTCGCATTTTCCAAGGTCAACTTTGGATATTTCTTTATTTCAATGCGCCAGCCCTGATCATCCGTCAAATGCCAGTGGAAAATATTCATTTTGTATAAGGCCATGACATCCAAATACTTTTTCACAGTATTTACATCAAAGAATGTCCGGCTGACATCTTTCATATAACCACGCCAGTGATAGCGGGGATAATCTTTAATTTTTACGGCTGGAATATTCCATACTGTTTCTTTTGTTAAGCTATTAGTCTCAAAGGCCGTCGGTAAAAGTTGTCGCAGTGATTGCGTCGCATTGAAAAGTCCATGTGAGGTTTTTGCTGTCATGATCACTCCCTTATTGGAAACCTCAAGCTGATAGCCTTCATCATCTGGGATCGGTAGTTGACGGTCTATTCTAAATTCAATGCTATTGCTAGCACGCTTCTTCATTGCCAGAGGATAATGCGTTGCCTTTCTAAGCTGCTCAACAAACAAAGACACATCTTGTAGACCGCAATTTTTAAAGCTTAATGCCGTTTGCCCATTTAACTGAAACTGGCCTGTGCCCAAACTGATTTCCTGAGGCTTCGGGATAATCTCAATTCCAGACTGCGCCTGGAGCCCCTGCGTAAATAGAATAGATAAAGCTGCTGAAAAGAGGAGTTTTTTCATTAAAATTTAAGTTTTTATTTCTAAATAAATAGACCTTAAAAGACCATTTAAAGGTTTCTCCATGCAAAATAAAAAATAAAATAGGATCCTTCGACATCAACTTTCAATCAAACGATTGTGTAAGATTTTCAAAAAGTAGCTTGTTGTCTACACACGAATCAAGCGGATATCATTTTTTAGTATTAAATTTGACTTCCAGACAAAACGAAGGAGGCTATAGTTAACTTATTGGGGTGAAAGAATAATATCGTGAAAAACAGTAAAAAATTATTTATTTTCAGGACAGTTTTAATTGCCTTCCTGATTCTTTCCTTAGTTTATATCGGTTCGATATTTACCTATCAGTATATTGAATACCAAAAGACGGAAACCCGATTAAATAAGGCATACAGTTCCAAGAATCAGTTAACTGATCTCTTTTACGAACTATTCTCATCATACAATGCTGCCGGAAATGCTTTCCGCTCCTATACTGTAGATTTCAGCGCCGAAAATCTAAAAAATTACAGCAATAGTTTAGATACGCTACGTTTCTATATTGACTCCTTGTCAAAGTTATCCTCCCAAAAAGGACTAACCGTCTCGACAAATACTTCCTTGGAACAAAATATCTCCCTCTCCGACGAGTTTGCGCATATTAAACAATCAGTTGACAACATGGTATTTCTGGCAAAGGACTCCCTTTCACTCCTAACTAAAACGAATAGAACCATTCGTCCGGGAAACAATCGGATATTTGCAGATTCCGTTGTCAATAAAATATTACGGGATACATCACTTCATGTCAGCAAGAAGGATACCATTGTTCGAAAGAAGGAAAAGCTCTTCACCCGTATTTTTAGGGCTAAGAACGACACCTTGGTTGCAGATAAATGGGAGCAAAATTTCAATGTGAACCAGGTTAAGGCAATACATAGCCAGATCCAAAGTTTGATCGAACAGAACGAAACATTTCATAAGCAGGACTTCGGTAAAATTCGCCGTTCATTTGCTGAACTTCAACAAAAGGAAAGACAGCTTCTACAATCTAACTACACTTTATTCAGTACAATCAGTACAGCCCTGCTTCGCATCAAAACACATGAAGATCAGACAATGCGGGCAGCTGAAATACAAGACTTCAAACTTTATAGGGAAAATTCTTCCATTTTTGGCAAACAAGTCATCGCTTCCATTATTCTCATGATTATTATGGTGACACTGCTTTTGTCCTATAATTACAATACGCTTGTGTATGAGCGTAAACTTACGGCTGTAAGAGATTATGCTTTGCAAACTGCAAAAGAGAAAGCCAGTATATTAGCTAACGTGAGCCATGATGTACGCACACCAGTCAATTCTTTGATCAGTATTATTGATTTGCTAAAAAGCAATACAGCAAACGATCGTGTCAACCCCGCTTTATTAGATTCTATTACGCAAGATATCAATGTAATAAATGATACTGTTGAAGATATTTTGAATCTCGGTAAGCTGGAGTCTGGTACACTAGAAATTAAGGCCGAATACTTCTCTCCAACTCAATTGCTCGCTAACATCATGAAAATGCAGCAGGCGCAAGCAGCTAAAAAAGAGTTAAAACTTATCAGCTCCATTGATATCGATCGCGATATATTAATTAAAAGCGGAACATATCGTGTACGTCAGATCGTTTCTAATCTCCTTAGCAACGCGATTAAATATACCGATAAAGGACAGATAGAAGTGAAAGCCTTTATCAGTAGAGATCAAGCTCCTAAATTACATGTACTGATTACCGACACAGGAAAAGGTATTTCGGCAAAAGATCAAGAGCATATTTTCGAACAGTATTATATGACAGATCAGAAATCCAAGAATAGTTTTGGATTGGGATTACATATTTCTAAGCTCATGGCTGAACAACTAAACGGAACTTTAAGTGTAAGCAGTCAGCAAGGCAAGGGATCAACATTTAAATTAGTTGTTCCATTTGCCGAAGAAAAGAAGAACAGGAAACAAATCACCAGCTTGGACAAACTATCAAAAGAGCTACGCTTCGTCGTTATTGATGATAATCCCATCAATAATCTATTTGTCAAACAAGCTTTACAACATTTCGAGGATGTAAGAATTTTTCAGAATTCGTCAGCAGCAATTGCCTATCTAAAAGAAAATAGAACGGATATCATTATCACTGATCTCAAAATGTATGGACCTACTGGTTGGGATATTCTGAATATGGTCAAAGACAACAATATTGCACAAGGATGGAATAGCAAAGTAATTGCACTGACATCAGATGAATCCCAAGTAACAATGCAAGCTCCTGACGGGCAGCTGTATCAATTTGATGGGATTATGACCAAACCCTTAGATAAAGCTATCCTTGCGCAGATTATAGTAAGGATTTCCTAGCGTGTTAACAAAAAAAGTAAGGGCTGGTCAATAGACATGCCCCAAAAAGTTAGACACCTATTTGGGGCATTTTTATGAGCAAAAAACAGAAATACGATTTCGACTTTAAGTTACGCTTAGTAACTATTATTTTACAAGGTAAAGAGAGCATTTGCAGCCTTGCAAAAACCGACTGATCATATCAACTTTACTGAATAGCATAGCGCACCAATTTTTGGCTTAACTTTAGTTCTATAGCTTAAAGGCTATCGTCAGCCTTTTACTAACTCAAAGCCATAATCCATATTCAGTTGTTAGTTATATCTTTAACATACAGAGTATATAGACCTTTTCTATAAGCCCAAAGTCAAAGCTTCTTCCATATTCAAGCAATATCCAATAGAGGGAGAAATGAGAGCTCTGACAACAGAGACGGCGGAAAGGAAGGCCAGAACAAATCTAGACAGCGCCTAAACGAAGAAGGTTCTGTCCCATTGCGTCAATGGACCGGACGAACAGGATATATCTAGTAGTGGTACATTTAAGCTTATTGATGTAACCACAAGGTTGGGAGCTGGGAATGGGAGCTGACTTTCCAACACTCATCTTTGAGACATGAATAACGGCATGCCCACGGGCCCCAGTTATCCGACATCAATGCTCTGCGGCTATGAATAAGGTAATATCCGGTTTAAGGGTTATAGAGATCAGGCATCGTCCCCTGAGATGAATCCTTATATGGGTACCCCTCCGATACGGGACATGGATTAAGACATCCTCCGATATACAGGATATAGAGTTAAGGATAAAGGATTAAGGACCTGAATAATGTACTCTCCAAATAGGGTACCTTCCGATACAGGACATAGAGTAAAACATCCTCCGATACACAGGATATAGAGTGAAGGATATAGAGTGAAGGATAAAGGGTTACGGAACCTGGATAAGGTACCCTCCAAGACGGGATAAACAGTTAAGAACTGAGGAATAAGGGCTATAGTGGTTAGAGGAATAGGGACTATAGAGATAGGAAAAGATATAAACGAAAGAAGCCCTTGACTGTTTCCAGCAAGGGCTTCCGTGTAAAAAAAGGCACCGACCTACTCTCCCACCTGTTACGGCAATACCATCGGCTCTGGCGGGCTTGACTGCTCTGTTCGGAA
>Ga0308161_1002614_pt1 | contig 18823 bp, 15 predicted proteins | sample PhyFR2_FD_201034 | JGI IMG/M metagenome (GOLD analysis project Ga0308161, IMG submission 201034) | Phyllosphere microbial communities from UC Gill Tract Community Farm, Albany, California, United States - DLSLF.R2 | ecosystem: Host-associated > Plants > Phyllosphere > Unclassified | place: USA...
GAAACGAAGATACCGGAACCGACGGTGGTGCCGACGGAAATTGCCAGCACGGCCCAGAAGCCGAGCTTGCGTTGCAGATCCTGGCTTTCCATATCGTTACCTTTTTTAATTTTCAGGGTTGTAGGGGGTTTAGAGCAGCTCGTCGAAATAACGCCAGCAGAAAGCCGCATCCCCCCTCAACGGCCCGGAGCATGGAAAATCCGCCAAATAATTAATAACGAGATGACTCATAACCAATATAACAACACATGATGAATATAAATGACGAGGGAGATCACAAATTCAACACAAGGAGAAACAGTGAGCGCTGGCTACTGATCATCTTATTGATTTATAAGGGTATAATATTCAGGCGGATGAAAAAGGATGAGAGAGAAGCAGGTGTAAGCGCTGAGGCGCAGCTGACATGCGCGTCACACCACGGCAGACAGATCAGCAAGAAAAAAATGAGCAGGGGCAGGAGGCCGCCCCTGTTGTTTTAGTTCAGATCAACGTTAAGCGCTGGTGCACCGAAGCTTACAACCTCAGCATTCGAGGCGGTGAAGTAACCCCGCCAAAACGCTTCCAGTTGTTGAAGCATTTTGCCCGATCTATAGTTATTCTTTGACTCCGTATCGATAAGTCCCGCGCCGGCAACAAAGACTTTTGCTCCCCTGAAATCAGCTAACAGGTTTTGCTGCTTTACCAGTTGCAAAACCTTTTCAGGGGCGATCAGTCGCATCATATTATTACGATAGAAGCTGTCGAAGGCGCTGTTTTCCAGCATATCAGAGAGGAGGAAAATCGTTCGCGATGCTGCTTTATCCTGTGCCAGATCGTCACTGATGCGTTTCAGACTGTCCAGAATTTCACTCTTCGCGATGTTGTCCCCTTGCTCAGCAAAACTCTTTGCCATTAGGGCACCAATGGTTTTGCTAAAATAGACTTTTTGCTGACCGAGACACTGATCAAGACTCTTCAGGCTCTCCATACCCAGGCTGTCGCGGATCTTTTTATCGGCCAGCAAGGGATCGAGTTGCCCATCGAACAGCCGCTGCATAAAATTATTCTGAAGCAGCGCAGAGAACTGATAGAGCACCACCCGATCGCCCGGCTGGGTAAAACGGAGGATCTGTTGCCAGCTGGCATTTTTGATATCCCGCGGTATTTTTACCGTTTGATCAATAATAATTACCAGCTCGCGTCCGCTATCGGCCGGACGATAGTGACTTAACTTCGCGAAGTCATAACAGGCGGGAATATCATTACGGCTGGCAGCCTGAGCCAGGGCAGTCGCCCCGACTAACAGCAACAAACACCATTTGTTGATTTTCACCGCTTAGCCCCGTGCTTTATTGAGAAGCGACTGCACCTTGCGCCTGCTCAGCAGAGCAGAGAGCGGCAGTTCAAGATCGTCTGCGACCAGGCGTAACTCTTCATCATCAAGCAGCGTCAGATCGCCCAGGGCGGCAACCCGCGCTTTATCGTCAGCGTTGTGTGAGACCAGCGTCGGCGCATTTACAGCTTGCAGTGCGACCGATGCTGGCGCGGCCGCGACGGAATCGAGAATCCTGACAGGTTCTGAATGAGGCTGAAGATTGTCGGTTGCAGAGACCCGACTGGCGGAAAACTGCTGATGTTCATCATCTGCCAACGCCTTATCACGCTGCTTACCCCGAACGTAATCGTCAAAAGTGCGTACCTCATTCTGAGCGTTACTGGCGCTGCTGGCACGCTGCATCGCCATGCGGTTCTGCAGGCTGGCGAGCTTATCCTGTGCATCTCTCTCTACGCGCTCACGCTGCATAGCGTACCAGGCTGCAAACTCGTCTGAACTGCTGAAATTACCGATATACTTTGCTGCCAGTCGCGATTCAATCCCCACCAGCGACCGGGAATAACCAATCAGGATACCAATAATCTGCACGCCAATAAAAATCACCGACAGAATAATAAAGGTTAGCTTTGAAGCGAATACACGATTTTCACGGACTTCGCTGGCTGCCTTTTTATCCGCCTGCTGATTATCTTCGACAGCCTGCTGAGGCAGATCGAAGGGCGACGATGCATTCACCGATACGGTCTGACTGAATGGCGTCCCATTTACCGCTTCCGTCTCAGCCGCATTGATAGTCGCAGCACGAATAAAATAGGCTCCCACTGCGAAGGTAATAATCAGTAGCAGTGTCACCACCGTCTGTACATACTGGGGTTTAGCACCTATACCGTGCTGGACGCGATTTAATATCTGCAGATAGCTGGGCGCATCATCATCAATGCGGCTATTTTCCAGTGAGACTTCTGTGTTTTTGACTAACGCCTGAGCGTTATCCTGGAGTCTGGCCTCTTTATGCCAGTAACGAATTTTACTTAGCAGCGTATTTTTATGCAGTTGGGTCCCCATTAAATGCGTTGCAGGAACCAGAATCACACCAATAAGTACTGAGACTACGATGGCAGAGAGTTCAGCTTGGTTTGCCGAAATATTATTGGCAATAAACGGAGACAGAACTAACGCAAAAATGAATGCTTCCAGGATCACTAACGCAATGCTGCAGAGCCAGAGCACCACACTGGTTGGTTTGCGCCCGCGTTCATCCACCTTGTTCAGATAATTTACACAGCGTTTATAAAAATCGGCGTCCCGGTTTGAGGTCCTGTGATGTTGATAATATTTTCCACACAGAGCTTCTTCAGCCGGATGCCATATTAATCCCCCCGTACCTTTGCGGCGTGCTTCATGACTACGGGACAGACGCGCGACATGTCCTATCAGCGGCAGTGAACAGAAAAAGTTGAGGAAGAAATAACGCACTTCATCCCACCATTTTATTACAGCAAGCGTCAGCGCCAACAGACCAAAGAGTGGCCAGAAGATATAACGATAGGTTGCGATGGCCTGCATTAAACTATTTAAAATTTCCATAAATAATATCCGTTATCCACGCTGAGGAGCATAATCGGCCAGCCATGGCTGACGGTGATGGGTGTAAAACAGTTGGCCTTGTTGTGCTTTGGAACCACTTTTTGGCAGCAGCAGATCTACGCAGGAGAGCGGCTCATGCGCCGCGTTCTCAATGTATACCCGGTAAAGAATGCTCTCTTCGCCCTCCCAGCTATTGGCAATTCCCGTCATGGTTTTAACGGAAGTACGATTGCCTTGCGCATAGTTGGGTGTAATAAGTACCTGTGGGTTGCGGGTGATTTCAGCGCCATTCTTCAGAACATAAACCGGCGTCAGCGTGACCAGATTGCCATTAACCAGGCCCGCCCATGCCCGGCCATTCATGCCAGGCAGATAATCACTGGTGCCATGACTTTCAATCGGTTTTCCACTGGCAAGGTTTTTCGCCAGACCACTAATGCGTGGCAGATCACTCATACAACTGCCCGTGACGCTACTGGCCTGGGCCCGATTAATCAGGCTAAAGCCTCGTGACACAGGTTTAAGATTGCTGGCGAGGCCCAGTGTATTGAGTGACGCGGGTTTGCCACCAAAATCGATAAAGTTTGATGGATTACTCTCCACTGATGACACCGGTTTAGTGGGTTGCCCGGGATGCGCGGCGACAGATTCCGTTACTGATGGCGCTGGGCGACTTTTCAGACGAGCAGAAGATATTTTTTTGCTCGCGTCACGTCGTGATGATGATGCTTTAGCCAGACTGCTATCAGCAGCGGAACTGTGGCGTAAATAGAGCGGATTATTATTTTCCTGCGCCAGCCGCTGACGCAGTAACGCTTCGTTTGCTAAAGCAACGATCTCTACGCGACGATTCTGGGCGCGGCCACCAACGGAGTCATTATCTGCAAGCGGACGGGCAGAACCGACACCCTGAAAGTAGAGCTGGCTGGCTTTAATGCCGCTCTGCTTCAGGACCAGCCCTACGTTATGTGCTCGCGCTTCTGACAGCTGTTGATTGTATTCCGCGCTGCCTGTGGCATCGGTATGACCGACAACCAGCAATACGCCCGCATCATTCTGCTGGCCGCTGTTCATCGCCGCTGCAATCTTTTGCACCTGTCGGAAGCCGCTATCGGTCAATTCCGCGCTGCCCGTGTTAAACATGGTACTGTCTTCAACCTGAGCAACAATGCCCACCTGCGCCGCCTGACTTTTTTCCTGTGCGTTAAGCGCCTGCGTCGAAATCCGTATCTGCTCTTCCTGCGCGACTTTCGCCAGCGCTTGTTCACGGTTCTGCCAGACATTACCGACCACGCAGCCCGCCATGCCGCCAGCTAATCCGCCCACTAATGCTTTTTTAGCGTCGTGAGTGACAAGATAAGTAATGCCGCCGCCTAAGGCAGCACCACCAATACAGCCAGCTGCGGTGCCATAATCACGGGCAAAATCGTGCATTGTTGAGCAACTTGACGTAAGTGAAACGGCCACTGCTATGCAAGCAGCTTTCCTGAGAAAGGGTAAATTCACATCTGTTCCTTGATTAAATAATCTGTACGGCTAATGAATTTTTAGAATTGAAATGAGAATTAAAAAGCTCAGGGTTTTATCGGCGGGTAGAAGAGTAACTTTAGTTTTTTTCTGGCGATGAAATTTTTATAAAAAAGAATAAAAGATGTGCGCGATTTTTATACGCACTTATCGTATCCACGTTAATGGCTAAGGATCACTGATGAGTGTGGATAAGAAGCCGGAGAGGATTTGAGCGGATCCTTGAAAGAAGATGACGAATATATTACCTGTCCCAGCCCAGGAAAAATCAGAAGCGATCCGTCACGGGAAGAACCGAAGTTGAGAATAACTATCTGAGTAATCAACAGCACTCAGCTCGAGATAAAGGGTTTGATGCTTGCAAAAAATGGTTCTGCGGGATGGCGGCAAGTGAGGAGAATAACACTCACTGTCTTAATGGCATCTGTCATTGTTTTACCCGTTTGCGCCGCCCAGGCATCATCACGTCTTACCCCTTTCATTACTGTAATTTCTTTCCCCGCTGCCGATAACAGATCCAGTACCAGCGAGCCATAGATGCGGAGCGTCGGTGATAACCTATTAAATCAAACATCGGGGTCTACTATGTATCGAAACAAAAAAATAAAATTAAGCATCATGCTCACTGCGGCATTCCTTACTGTCATCTTAACGGGCGTTTTTGTGACAGGTTTTGCCGGATTTAAACTCAATACGGCCAGCGATCAGCAGGAGTTGACGCGCGCACGGCTGGGCGATCTCCAGGCCTTGCAGACGCTAAAAGATAATTTAACTCAGCAAACTGTTCTTTTACTGTCCCTGGCTTCAGGCACTCAGCCTCAGGCCGAGGAAAAACTAAAAACAGAGTTCTTTGCATTGCAGACCAACAGCGACAATACCACTGCGCATTTCCGGGAGCTGATCAACGGTGCCAAAAGCATTCCGGGGATCAATCTTGCTGAAGTTGAAGAGGCTTCCACGCAACTGAATAAAATTGAAGTGGCTGCGGGCCCGCTTCTGCAGGCAGAGAAAAACCTGTTTATGTCCGATGCCATTCAGTTCCCGGAAAAACTCCGTGGCGAACTGATCCCTGCACTTTCAGTTTACCGCAGTGCGGTGGATGGGATGGTGGATTATCAGGCGCGGGTAACGAGTAAAACGGCGGAAACGTCGACGCAGGCGCTCTCCGGTGTCTATATGACTCTGGCTGGCCTGACGACCCTGTTTGTGATTATGGGATTTGTGATGAGTGGCCTGATTACCCGCTGGCTCAAGGTGCAGCTGGGTGGCGAACCTTCTCATGCGCAGGGCCTGGCCGCCGCGATTGCGGCGGGCGATCTGACGACAAAGGTCACCCTTCGTCAGGGGGATACCGTCAGCATGATGGCTTCTCTGGATAGCATGCAGAGCAATTTACGCGACCTGGTCTCGCAGATTAAAGATTCTTCCGCTTCGGTCGCCATGGCAGCTGATGAAATTTCTCAGGGAAATACCGAACTCTCTTCCCGTACAGAGCAGCAGGCCGCCGCCTTGCAGGAGACCGCCGCTAGTATTGAACAGCTCACGGTTACAGTGAAAAGCAATGCAGCGGGCGCGCAGCAGACTGCTGACTCGGCCCGCGAAACCGCAGCGCTGGCGCGTTCGGGTGAACACGATATGCAGCGCATGTCAGAGACGATGAATGATATTTCAAAAAGCGCGGTGAAAGTTCGGGATATCACTTCCGTTATCGAAGGGATTGCATTTCAGACCAACATTCTGGCGCTTAACGCGGCAGTCGAAGCAGCACGAGCGGGCGAACAGGGCCGAGGTTTCGCCGTCGTCGCGGGTGAAGTCAGGACGCTGGCGCAGCGCAGTGCAACGGCAGCCAGAGATATTAAGCATCTGATTGAAGAGGCTGTGGCGCAGGTTGAAAGTGGTGTTGTCGTGGCAACCGGGACCGGCAAGAGCATTCTTGATATCAATGCGATGGTCGGAAAACTGGCCGTCGCGATGGATAACATCTCACTCGCCTCAGCTGAACAGATGCAGGGCATTTCACAGGTCAGCATTGCGGTAAACGAGATGGATGGTGTGACGCAAAATAACGCCGCGCTGGTTGAGGAATCCTCTTCCGCATCGCAGTCGCTTTCAGCCCAGGCACACGCTTTACGGGATGCAGTGAATGCTTTTCGCATTTAAGGTTCATGCGCTAGCTCACGCCGAAAGACGTGGGTGGAGAGCATCTGAGCTGTCCGGATCATGGGTTTTTTACATTGCTGAAATGTATGACCGGGTGCTATTTCTTGTCAGTAATGACGGCTGTCTGCTGTGCGTGAAAAGCAGACATTGATGCAGTACGGACTGGTTATGATAAGCCCACCTTCGGTGGGCTTGTTGCATATCGCCTCAGCCTGAACCCTCTCAGATAAAAAAATTAAAATTTTTTGCATCCGTTTTGCCTGCTCATTCGTATTAACAGATAAGGGCGCTCTCGCCCTCTCTGCAAACTCAATGAGGGAAGTGAAAATGAAACCATTCCTGCCAACTCTGATTTTTTCTGCATTAGTCTTCAGCGGCGCCACTTACGCGGCGAGCATGGACAGCGACACGGTGATGGTCGGCGGTGCCGCCATGTACCCATCGAAAAATATTGTTGAGAATGCTGTCAACTCGAAAGACCACACCACGCTGGTCGCGGCCGTTAAAGCCGCCGGTCTGGTTCCGACGCTGGAAGGCAAAGGGCCGTTTACTGTTTTTGCGCCCACCAATGCCGCCTTTGACAAATTGCCTAAGGGTACCGTTGACTCCCTGCTTAAGCCAGAGAATAAACAAAAACTCACCAGCATCCTGACCTATCACGTGGTCGCAGGAAAACTGGACATGAAAGCGCTGGAGAAAAAAATCAAAGCGGGTGGCGGTAAAGCCGAGCTGAAAACGGTGAATGGCGAATCGCTGTGGGTGATGGCGAATGGCCCGCACAACATTCAGCTTAAAGATGCTCAGGGCAATGTTGCCAGTATCACAACCTATGATGTGAACCAGAGCAACGGTGTGATTGACGTTATTGATACCGTGCTGATGCCGTAAAGCGTTACCTATACTGTGTGTAGCCACTGATTGCGTGGCTACACCTTTAACAGGGAAGCCGATGACAAAAAATGTGCCCCACATTCAGGCCGACTTAATGAACCAGATAGCCTGCGGTGATAAAGCTGCCCTGGCGCAGCTTTATCACGTTCTCTCACCCCGACTTTACGGCATTATCCTGCGCATGGTGAGACGCCGGGACTGGGCAGAAGAGATCCTTCACGACACGTTTATCCAAATCTGGCAGTCGGCTAATTATTACGACGATAAGCGCAGTGAGCCGCATATCTGGCTCAGTCACATCGCCAGAAATCGGGCGATTGATTTCCTCCGTAAACATGAAAACAGAATCTGTTCCGTGGATGAGATCAGCGAAGCGGAAGCAGGTTTCCAGACGCCACTTCCTTCCGATGCAAGTCATGCGGAGGCGCGTCGTCTTCAGCACTGTATGGCGCACTTACCTCCAGAGCAGCGACAAAGCATTTCGCTCGCCTATTATCGTGGCCTGTCACAGAGTGAGATTGCGCTTTCCATGAGTCAGCCTGAAGGGACGGTGAAAAGCTGGATCCGTCGCGCGTTAACCCACCTTCGGGAGTGCATAGGCCTATGACTGATCAGGAACACCAAGATCTCACTGCGGCGGAATATGTGCTTGGCCTTACCGACGATGAGACCCGTCATCGGCTGGATAAACGCCTTAGTGACGATTCAGTATTTGCTGCAGAAGTGCTGCACTGGCAGAGAGCATTCAGCGGCATTGACCTGCTCACTCACGACGTTATCCCACCTTCGGCGGTCTGGCAGCAGATTGAGCAGGATCTTGGCCGGAATGCTGGCGTCTCTGGCTCGATATCTGTCCATAAGCAACCTGGCTTCTGGCTCGGGTGGGGCCTGGCGGCGACAATGGCTGGAATCCTCATTTTCACCCATTTAAGCAAGCCTGATGCCCCACAGTCTTTGCAGCCGATTGCGGTACTCAGCGGCGCACAGCCCGATGCACAGTTTGTGGTGAATCTGGATAAGTCAGCGTCACTCCTTCAGGTTTCGGCGCTGAACATCACGCTACCAGAGAATAAAGCCCTGCAGCTCTGGCTGATCAGGGGCAGTACTCCGCCACAATCTCTGGGATTGATCAATCATCGCGACAGTAACCTTTTCCGGTTACCCCCTGGCGAGTTAGATAATCAGACGGTACTGGCGGTAAGTCTGGAGCCGGTGGGGGGATCTACGCTCAGCGGGCCGTCCGGTCCGGTGATTTTCCAGGGCAAAGTCACGTTGCTCTGATCTTCAGGGGCGCGGGTTCACGGGCCGGCATTCAGCGGATAAGGGGAGTGGATGGCTTGTCGAATGGCAAACCGCCATTCCCTTACCTCAACTCAATCAGGGTGAAAGACAAAAGAATGGAAATCAGAGAGGCGTTTGAGTCAGATGCGGCAGGCATCAGTGAGCTGATACATAGGGTGTCAATGCAATGTAATTTTTCAGAAATAGAGCCCTGTCCGCACTGGTTTATCGAGAGCATAAAACCCGATGCGCTTAAACCGTTGATCGTTGCAGATGACTATCTCTGGCTGATTGCCGTGGAAAGCGGTGAGATCACAGGCGTACTCACCCTTTTCGAAGGCAATTTAGTGAAATACCTTTTTGTACATCCGACATTTCAGCGTAAAGGGGTCGCGAGAGCACTCTGGCAGCGGGTGGCTCCCGTGCTGCGTTCAGAAATCAGTGTACGGTCCTCGCTCTTTGCTGTCCCTTTTTATGAGAAAAGGGGATTCAAAAAAGTCGGGGAGGTGAAATTTTTTAACGGCGTATCATTTCAGACAATGATGGCTCAGTTCTGAATTTAAAAAGAGATTTTTTAATTTCTCTGTTGCTGCAAAAAACGGCCCGGCCACGCGTTTATTAAACCCGCTTTGGGAGCGAGTGGACCCGAGCCAGCCACTCTCCTTTATTTATCACTGCGTACATTCCCTGTCTTCATCTCGCTGACTTTATGCGCCATGCCAGGGCGGCGGATGTTTTGCAGCGTTTTTACGTTTCATCTGCCTCTTTTTACGCCTTTTTTACAGGCCGATCGGTTTAATTAACGGCACCGGGCGCTGATGCGCCCATGTTCAAGGAAGCCGTGGATGAAATACATTAACAAACCCTGGTCCATACCGGGGCGCAGCGATGCTGCAGTCGCTGAGCTTGCTGAGCAGCAGCGCCTTCGCCTTATTTCGCCCCGCAAAGGGTTCAGAGATGCGATTGAGGCCAGCACCGATCCGGCACTGCTGAACTATCGCCTGACCTCTCAGTGGCTGGGAGAATCAATACCGGATACCCGCTCTCTGACTCTGGCGCTGAACAATAGCCTCTGTTTTGGACTTTACCGCAATGGCCGGCAAATCGGTTTTGCCCGCGTCGTGACCGATATGGCGGAGACCTGGATAATCCGCAATCTGTTCATCTCGCCGGAATATCGTTTTATCGGACTCGGCTCATGGCTGCTGCACTGCTGTCTGTCTCATCCTGGCGCCAGGGGCTGCCGGAGCATTATTGCGATGGGTGAGCCCGTGCCGGATTTCTTTGAACGCAACGGATTTATGGCTTTTCCCTCACTGCCCGGCATCTACGTGACGACGCTGCACGAAGGGGTTTACGACCCGATTTGCGCCAAAAGCGCCAGCAGGCATTAAGCCCAGGTGCACGCTTATGAGCGGTTTTCTCCAGTTTATTCTCCGACCTCCGATGAATAGCGGCTCGCTGCCAGGCAATGTTGCTTTTTCGCAGCGGGTTCGTAAGGAACACACCATGTCAGGCCTTATCCTTGTTTCTCATAATCAATGTCAACGTTCGACGCTTACTGCCGTTTATGAAGGCATACTTTCCCGTCAGGGAGGCCTGTGGATTAGCTGGGATGGTGAGAGCACAGTCATTCCTCACGATGCGTCAAGATCGTACTCCCTGCAGCAGAAGGGCCAGTATGAAACCGTGACCTTCCCCTATACGCCGGGCGAGCTGAAAGAGGGTTATCACAACTATATTCACAAAGGACTCTGGCCTGTTTTTCATCAGCGCCCTGACATGGCCCGATTTTCCACCAGCGGCTATCAGGAATATAAAAACATTAATAAAGCCTATGCGCGCGCCATTTGCGAAAATGCCACACCCGACGATGTTATCTGGATTCAGGATTATCATCTGCTTGGCTGTGCTTCTTATATTCGTGAAGAAGGGCTGACCAATTCAGTGGGTATTTTCCTGCATCAGCCTTTTCCGGCTGGCAGAATGTTTGAAACCATTCCCGAATGGCGCTGGTTCACTGACTCATTACTGTGTTGTGACCTGATTGGCTTCCAGACCGTGCAGGATATGAATAACTTCCTCGTCTGGCTGGAGAGTGAATTCCGGCTGGAGCGGCTGGAGGCGCAGAGCTTCCGCATTCATGGCCGGATTATCCGGGTGGGTGTGTTCCCGGTCGGAATTGACCTTGACGATGTTCAGTGTCTGCGCGAAAGCAACAGCTGTGCTTACATGGAAATGCAGTGCCGCGAAAGTCTGCCAGAAAATACCGTGCTTAGCGGCGGCCATCTTGATGAGAGTTCGGGGCTGCCTTACCGCATCAGCACCCTGGAAGTGCTGCTAAGAAGACATGATTGCTATCAGAAAAATATCACGCTGTTGCAGTTGGCACCTCCGGCAGCCGGACACGCACATGATGCGTCTGAACTCAGCCATGCGCTGGAAGCACTGTGCGGCGAGCTGAATGGCGTACATGGCACAATGAACTGGTATCCGGTGAACTATCTCACTCATGCTTACAGCCGGGAAGAGCAGGCTGGTATTTATCGTGCCTCACGCGTTGCGCTGGTGACGCCATTAATGGCGGGCATGAGCCTGATGGCTAAAATGTATGTCGCCCTGCAGGACCCGAAAAATCCCGGCGTGCTTATTCTCTCGCAGTTTGCCGGTGCAGCCGAGCAGATGGAGGGCGCCATCATCGTCAATCCTTATGATCCTGACGCCATGGCCAGTGCGGTGCATCGCGCCCTGCAGATGCCCTTACACGAACGGCGAAGTCTGCATGCTCGTCTGATGAAAGGTCTGCATATGCACAACAGCCATCACTGGGGTGAGTCGTTTGTGCGCATGCTGAGCGCTGAGCCTGCTGTCCAGGAAGCCTTGCCGCAGCCTGCGCTTTTTCCGCGCCTGAGCAGTAGCCGGGCGAGGTACTGAGTTTCAGAGCTATAAAGCAGGAGTGCTTAAACTGAGTGTATTGGCGATAAGGATTCAATTTTCATTTAAGGGGGCTTTGTGCGCATTCGACCGTCATCCCGACTCATCATTCTTTCACCGGAGAATCACGTTCTTCTTTTTAGTTTCTTTCATAAAGGTGATGCTCTGAGCGGAAAATCATACTGGGCGACACCGGGTGGAGGGCTTGAAGACAATGAATCTTACGAACAGGCGGCTTTGCGCGAGTTATTTGAAGAAACGGGTCTGACCAGAAAAACGCCAGGGCCGCAGATAGCGTCCCGGAACTTCACCATGATGCTGCCCAATGGGGAGACCGTTCTTGCTGAAGAGCGTTTCTTTATCATTTATGCAGAAAAATCAGATCCTGACGCCTCAGGATGGAGTAGCAATGAAAAGGAGGTCATCCGCGGTCATCATTGGTGGACATCAGAAGAGCTCAGAAATTCTGATGAAACGATCTTCCCACGCGAACTCATCATTAACATACTTGAAAACAAATTAGCGGGTTCCTCAGCGCTTACGCCACCCTAATGTGCTAACGGAGTCAAATAGGACATCAAAACTGACGTTACAGCGCAGCCATCCTGGCCCGACATTCGCTAACACGCTTTTTCTGGGCCAGTCTGACTTTTAGCTTACTCGTCAGACTCTTTGATATTTATTCAGGTCATGATGGGTACGGGTTAACGTGGCAGAGAGCCAGAAAAATGACCCAGTCGATGCAAATATTACGCGAATGGATTATTCAGCAAATAATTAAATCCTGATTTATTCAGGTTCGTTCTGTCATCACACTACGCAGTGCCTCCCTGAGCCAGCTCAGCGGCATATCGTTATCACAGCGTTTATGCCAGAGCAGCGAAAGGGCGATTTCGGGCGTCGCCACCGGTACAGGGCTGCAACGTAGACCGTAATGGGTTATCCAGCCATCCGCCAGCCCGGCGGGAACAGTAGCTAACGCGGGTGCGCGGACCAGCAGTGGAGGCAGAGAGGAAAAATGCGGTGTCACATAGCGAATCGAACGTGCTTTTCCCAATGCCGCAAGCTCGTCATCGATAGCGCTCCAGGTCGACCCACGATAGGAAACCAGCAGATGATCATGCGCCACGTAATCCTCCAGCGTCAGCGGCGCAGGCAACGAAAGCTGCTCCGGATGCCACAACGTACAAAAGTTATGTGAAACGATTTTCTCGCGCCGCAGCGTGGCGGGCGTTTTATCGCCGACCGAAATGGCAAGATCGATCTCGCCGCTTGCCACCCGTTCTACATCCCTGAAGGGATCGCTGGCCGTGACCTGAAGCGTCACGCCCGGCGCGGTGCGCGTGATGTGCGCATACAGTCCCGGCATCAGCCAGCGCTCGACCCAGTCGCTCATCCCCAGCCGAAAAACATGCTTCGCCTCAGAAGGCGTGAAGGATGCTGGCTGAAACAGTACATTCTGCATCTGCGCCATCAGAGGCCCCAGCTCAGCGATCAGCGCCTCGGCTCGCGGGGTAGGCTCCATCCCTCTTGATGTACGCACAAACAGCGGATCGCTGAACATCACCCGCAACCGGGCCAGTGCATTACTGACCGCAGGCTGACCCAGATGCAGCTTTTCTGCTGCACGAGAGACGCTGCCTTCCCGCTTCAGAACTAACAGCACCGTCAGTAAATTCAGATCGATACGATGAAAATCATTTTCTCTGATAGTGAGCATCAGTTTAATCAATTTGAGTGATACAGGTTGCGTAAGGATACTGCCCACCACGTTGTGATGAAACTTTTCGAAGAGGAATTAATGAAAATTTTACTGATGCTGGTGGCTTTACTTATCGCGTTCAGTCCGGTCCATGCTGCCGAACAGCCGTCTGCACTGGATCAGCAGGCCCCGGGATATTACCGGATGATGTTAGGTAAATTGCGCATTACCGCCGTTTCCGACGGCACGGTGACCATTCCCCTTAATACACTACTGACTAACATTGCGCCGGATAGACTCAGCAAGGCAATGGCCAGAGAGGCAATGACGCCGCAGGCCGAAACATCGATTAACGCCTTCGTTATCGATGATGGCAAAAAGCGTATTTTAGTTGATACCGGAGCCGGTGAGCTTTTTGGTCACCATGGCGGACATCTGCTAACCAACCTGGCCGCCGCTGGCTATCCCGCAGAGTCGATCGATGCCGTGCTTCTGACCCATATTCATGCCGATCACTCAGGCGGTGTCGCGCGCGCGGGCAAGCCTGCCTTTCCAAAGGCCGTGGTGTTCGTGGATCAACGGGATGTCGATTTCTGGCTTAATCCGGCTAACGTCAGCAGGGTAGAGGCCAGTCAGGCTCATACCTTTGCAGAATCTGAACGGACGCTTCGCCCGGTCATCAATGCTGGCCTGCTAAAAACGTTTGTGGCACCAGCCACATTACCGGGGGGAATCCGTGCTGAGTCGACAGCCGGCCACACACCGGGCAGCGTACTTTATCGCATCAAGAGTGAAGGTCAGACGCTGGTATTGTGGGGAGACATCATCCATGCCAAAGCGGTGCAAATGCCAGACCCGGAAGTGGCCATCCATTTTGATGTCGATCAGAAACAGGCTGTCAATACACGTGAAAGGGTACTGAAACAGGCTGCCGATCAGGGCTACTGGGTGGCTGCGGCGCATATCGCCTTCCCGGGTCTGGGCCATGTTCAGCATGAGGGTAGTGCTTATCGCTGGGTGCCTGCTAATTACACCACGCAGCTCGGGCATTAAAATTGAGTGAACAGAATAATGGCTTAGATATCAAGGTCAATATCTATGCTGAGCGTTGACCGGTATTGCTATCTGGCTGGCTGAATGGGGCTTCGCCAGATGCAATAGAGCTAAAGTAGCTGAATGACAATCAAACTTATTCCTGCTGGCAATAGGTTAACCGTCGGACGTCAGCGGGTCTGATTGAATGCCGCTAATCAGCCAGGTTGTCGCAACGATTAGGGAACATTTTTTCTGAAAGCACGGTAGTCGATTTTCCAGGTATTCAGCTTGTTGTATAACGCCGTTCGTGAGATCCCCAGCAGTTGCGCCGACTGGCGCAAATTTCCCTGTTGTTCACTGACAACCTGTAAAATATGCATGCGCTCCAGGTTGTGCAGTGAGGATGGCATATCCCCGGCAATATCATTAATTGAGACTTTCTGCAGCGTTTCGGGCAAATCAGCTCGTGTAATCTCTAACCCCTCACTCAGATTGACCACACGCTCGATCACATTTTCCAGTTCCCGCACGTTTCCCGGCCAATCCCAGGATTGCAGACAGGCCATTGCGTCTGGCGCGACCACCGGCGGAATACGCTTCAGACGCGTGCAGAGTGCCTGAATGAAGATGTTCACCAGTTCCGGAATATCTTCGCGACGATCGCGTAGCGGCGGGATCTCCAGTGAAATCACATTCAGGCGGTAATAGAGATCGCGCCGGAATGCGTTTTTCTCAACGGCTTCAGGCAGATTACAGTGGGTAGCCACAATAATACGCACATTCACTTTAACAGGCTGCGCCGCGCCGATACGCAGCACTTCGCTCTCCTGCAAAACACGCAACAGGCTGGTTTGCGCTTCGAGCGGCATCTCACCAATCTCATCCAGGAAAAGAGTGCCGCCGTCAGCCAGTTCAAATTTGCCCGCAGAACCGCCACGGCGTGAACCGGTGAAGGCGCCATCGGCATAGCCAAACAGTTCGCTTTGCACCAGATCGCGCGGTATTGCGCCGCAGTTCAGGGCAATAAACGCTTCATGCTGGCGCGGACTGGCATTATGAATGGCCTGAGCAAACAATTCTTTGCCGGTCCCGCTTTCACCGCTGAGCAGTACCGTGCTGTCGGTACGGCTGCTGACGCGTGCCTTATGGATCGCCTGCTGAAGAGGCGGCGAATGGCCGCGAATCATGTCAAATGTGTAACTGGCGTTTACGCCCATGACCCGCCGCGTAATGGCGCGGATACGCTGATTTTCACGCAGTGATAGCACGCGCCCGCCATCCGGTGCGGGCATTAAAGATATCAGGCAGGAGAGGGGAGCCAGGCCTTCCGGCCTGAACTGCAGCTCAAGGTCATTGCAAAAAGGCATCGTCAGCAGCGATCCGCCCTGTGGCTGCAACAGTACATCAATAGGGGTATTGCGTGGATCCATCCCGCTGAAAATCTGGCGCGCATAGCGGTTAAGGGTTTTGATGCGACCCTGTTTATCACAGACAATAACGCCCTCATTCAGCGTCTCCAGAATGGACTGCTGTTCAGCCAGCAGGCGTCGAAGCGTCAGCTGCTGCCCGACAGCTTCTGCCGCCGCCTGGACCGTTCCCAGAGTATGGGCATTAAAATTATCCGGCGTGGCGGTCAGGGTCAGCACACCCATCAACTGGCCGCTTTCATCGCGGACCGGTGCCGCCGCGCACTGTCGGCGGCGTTTGCGAAGATCAAACTTCCAGTTTTCACCACTCAGCACGTACACCAGCCGCTGTTCAATCAGGCAGCGCGCGGTACAGTTAGTGCCCAATACCTCTTCACGCAGAATACTGCCGACGGGTGTCAGGTCGGCACCGCAAAAATGCAGCGTAACGCCCTGCGCGTCGGTAAGGTTAATGTGTCCATCCGGATTATAGGCGAGCAAATTTTCCATAATGCTACGCGCTACAACAATCAGTTCGGCATTGTTCTCAAGTATCGTAATCAGCTCACTGGCCGGCGGTGCGGTATAGATAAAGCGGTGTGGATCGATACCGTACTGCTGCGAACGCTGCCATGAATGCAAAATACTTTGTCGCAGCGCGGGTGGCTGTTCGCCCTGGGTAAAGCTCTGCCAGCTCTGCCACAACAGTGCATCCCAACTGTCAGCATCCTCTCTGTCCGGCAGGCTGAAAATCGCATCGCTCTCATCTCTTAATAACCGTTGCTGATTCACCGGCCGCTCCCTCCAGGTTAAATGTCCATTTTATTGACATGTGAAGTTGACATGTAAACTTTGTTGCCGATTTGTGATCAGATACCGTGCCCATGCTCACAAAATTTCCCGGATTTTGGTTGGCATCACCTTTGCAACTGTTGATGCAGTTATATGAATCAAACAAGCCAAGGGAAATAAGTTGTTATGCGCAAACATAATTTACGCCTGATTCTGTTTATCTGTGCCATTGCCTCACTCAGTGGCGTGATTCTGGGTTATGACGCTTCAGTGATTTCCGGCGTTATCGATCCGCTGACAGAACATCTGAATTTAACTCCCTGGGAAAGTGGCTGGGCGGTGTCAAATGTCATTCTCGGCTGCATTGCTGGCGCATGGGGCGTTGGCTTCATTTCAGATCGTATCGGCCGCAAATCGACACTTATCGTTACCGCCATACTCTTTGTGCTCTCTGCGGTGGGTGCGGCGCTGGCCAGTTCGCTGACAGATTTCGTTATCTGGCGGCTGATCGGTGGGCTGGCGGTCGGGATGGCCTCTGCGATTACGCCGCTCTATATCGCGGAAGTTTCACCGAAAGACTGGCGGGGCCGCATGCTCGGCCTGCAGCAGATGCTGATGGTCGGCGGACAGGTGGCGGTTTATATCGTGAATTACCTGATAGCACGCGGTATGTCGCATCAGTGGATTGTCAGTGAAGGCTGGCGCTGGATGCTGGCCTCCGGCGTGGTGCCCTGTGCGCTATTCCTGCTGCTGGTGCCATTTATGCCTGAGTCGCCGCGCTGGCTGGCGCTGAACGGTAAAAAAGATCGCGCCCTTGACGTGCTGACGCGTCTTTCGAATGCGCAGCACGCCGAGCGAGTGTTACAGGAGATCCTGACGTCACACCAGCATGATAATGCCCGGACCAGCCAGCGCGGCATCCTGCGGGACGCGCGGGCACGCTATATCCTGCTGGTTGGCTGTGCCATTGCCATTTTGCAGCAGATCTCCGGTATCAACATCCTGCTGTATTACGCGCCGTCACTCTTACAAAACATCACCGGCAGTACCCAGTCTTCCCTGTTTCACAGCATTTTCCTTGGTCTTGCGCTGTTGGCTGGCGTAGCCGTTTGTCTGAGTACCATTGATCGTCTGGGCCGCACGCTGCTGCTGCGCTGGGGGGCACTGGGATGTGCGCTCTCTATGGTCTTCACCGCCTGGGGATTTATCGCCGATGCTGGTGGATTGCTGCCGGTGATTGGGCTGTTAGCCTTCGTACTGATATTTGGCCTTTCATGGAGCCTGGGTGCCTGGCTGCTGATCTCTGAAATCTTTCCTAATCGTATTCGTGCCGTGGCGATGGGTTTTGCGTTTGCCTCGATGTACGTCGCGAATTTTATCGTTACCCAAAGCTTCCCGATGATGAACTGCAGCCGGGTACTGATGGAACACTTTCACGGTGCCTTCCCGCTGATGCTGTGTGCGGTGGGATCGCTTATCGCGTTCTGGTTTGTCCGCCGTTTTTTACCGGAAACCCGGGGCGTTTCACTTGAGCATATTGAGCCGCTGATGCTTTCAAAGTCCCGTCGTTTCGCCGCTGATGCGCAACGTTCTGATCAACACCCGTCCTCGCCCGCCTGGGCTAAAGCGAAATAATAAGGAGTTTTTATGAACCATCAAACAGTGCGTGTGGGTTTAATTGGCGCAGGCCGCATGGGCAGTTTCCATGCCGAAAATCTTGCCTGGCGCGTGCCTGGCGCCACCCTGGAAGCAGTGGCCGATCCGTTCCCTGGCGCGGCGGAAAAGCTCGCCAGCCGGCTTGGGGTCAGCAAAGCGTACAGCGATCTGCATGCGCTGCTGCAGGATGAGGAAATTGACGCCATTGCGATTGCGGCACCGGCCCGGACGCATGCTGAGTGGGTGATAGCTGCGGCGAATGCCGGCAAACATGTCTTCTGCGAAAAGCCGATGGCTGTGACGCTGGAGGAGGCCGATCGCGCTATCGCGGCGGCAAAACAGGCAGGCGTTGTGTTACAGGTAGGCTTTAATCGCCGCTTTGATTCCGGCTTTGCGGCGGCGATTGCGGCGGTGAAAAACGGCGAGAATGGGTCGACGCAGCTCAGCCGATCTGTAACCCGTGACCCGGGCCTGAACGATCCCGCCCCGATTCCGCAGTGGACAATTTTCCTTGAAACCCTCATTCACGATTTT
>Ga0308161_1002615_pt1 | contig 18818 bp, 25 predicted proteins | sample PhyFR2_FD_201034 | JGI IMG/M metagenome (GOLD analysis project Ga0308161, IMG submission 201034) | Phyllosphere microbial communities from UC Gill Tract Community Farm, Albany, California, United States - DLSLF.R2 | ecosystem: Host-associated > Plants > Phyllosphere > Unclassified | place: USA...
CCCATAACCATACCCCCCAGACAAGATAAAATGCCGCCAATATCAGCCAGCACGTTGCCATCACCCAGAAGGTCACGCCCGCTAATTCCTTGACAAGGTACGCAAGCAGAACAATAACGGGAGACGTGAACAGGGCCAGCCGCCAGATCTGCCAGCCCGGAAAACCCGAGAACCCGGTCAACCCTTGACGCATCGTCAGGACGGATACGGTCAGGTTCGCCGCCAGCATGACGGCAATCAGAACCACAAAAAGGTGATCTCTGTTATCAGGATGACACCAGCGTTTAATCAGCGCCTTCATGCTGCCACCGGCCCGAGAGTTGATGTCCTGCGGAACTGGATGTTCTGAGACCGGACCTTTTTGAGATCAAGTTCAACCAGTCTTCCCATAAGGTTCAGGAGAAGCATTGCACGCTTTGCGCCCTGCGGCTCATGCCAGATAGCTTGCATATTTTCAAACGTGCCATTTGTTATCAGAACTGTATCGCCATGCTCAGGTGCCTGCATGTCTGCCTGCGCGGCAGACTCAGCTCCCTGCTTCATGCGCTCCATTTCCGCATCACCCATAATTGCTATGCGATTGCCAAAGCTGACTATGGTTGAGACTCCGCGCGTTGCTTTAATCGTCGTTGTATGAATTTCTTCAGGATCGAATCGTGCAAACAGATAGCCAGGAAAAAGTGGCTGGGGTTTAACCGGTTTAACACTTCCCCCGGCAACAAGCTGACAGGTGAAAAGCGGAAGGTAACATTCCACCCCCTGATTGAGCAGATGGGCTTCGGCGCGTTTTTCCTGATTAAATAACGACTTGAGTACATACCACTGTTTCATCTGTCATTTCCTTAATTAATAGTGTCGCCGAGGCGCAGCTGGCTGGCCTGACGCAGAACTTCGTCAGGATTCAGAACCGGTGCACTGCCGTTACTGTTGCTGACTGCCGGTGCAGTTGCTGAGGCCTGCTGCACGGCGGCCTGCGGTGCCTCCTGCTTCGCCTTTTCAGCTTCGGCATCCTCAATCGTTTCCAGACGGAAGCCCTGCTGGAACACCACCGTCACCGCATTACCGGCGCCGATATCAATCACCGGGTGATACTGCTCAGCACGCTTAATCCAGTACTGGCTCAGCGTGTCAGCTGCCTTGCTGGCACCGCCCCCGATACCTTGCTTGAAGATGTCACCGGCACCCACAGAGGCGCTGCCACCAAGCCCGACCGTTGGCGTAGCAGCGGACTTGATGCCTTCACCGAAACCGGACAGCAGGCCTGCAGCACCGGCGTTGGCGATGATGGCACCGTTGCGCATGACCGGCTTGCCGCGGATGCCCACCTTGCCCTGGAAGGACACGTGTCCATCAAACGGCATGTCGATGTGCTTACCATTTGTCAGGATGCAGCTGATGTTTTTGGTGCGTACCTCACCGCGTTCGCTGGAGATATCACCGTACATTTCCCCGGTCACGCGGCACTGGTCCATGTTCCATGTTTTCCCGTTAGGCATGGAGACCTCGCCAAGCAGGGTGATGACCACCGGCGAGGTATTCTGCTGACCGGTCACGCTGGCGTTGGCGTCAGCGCCCTCAATCATCGTGGCCTCGGAAAAGGAGCCTGAAGGTATCCAGGGAAGCTTTGTTTTTTTCTCGGTAAGCGCAGCGTAGGTGAAAGTATCGCGGCTAAGACCGCCAGAGCGCACCGTGCCGACGCCAGGATAAAAGCCCTGCCCCTGCGATGGGTAAAACTTCCCGCCCTGCCCGGCTGCCGGTCCGCTGCCTGGATTGTTGATGCTCCACTGTGCCGGGCCGGACTGCCCGGCGGAGACCGGTGCATTAACAGGAGTGGTTCCGGCCGCCGGTGTGGTAGCGGCAGGACCGTTTGCCGGCCGGCCCGCCTGCTGCGTCTGCAGCTGACTGATTGCATCTGCCATCGTGTTGAGCTTCTTCTGCAGCTCCTCATTCTGGCTTTTCAGCGTGCCGGTAAGTGTGCCGAGGTCGCGCTCAAGGCCGGCGGTCTTGTTCTGCTGCTGCTGCAGCGCGGCGGTGGCCACCCCTTCGGTAAAGGACGTATTCACCAGGCTGCCGGTCAGGTTAGGTGCCGCCTTTGGCGCGGGCCGGTTCAGCTCCGCCTGATGGTGTGAGTACGCCCAGATGCCCCCGCCCGTGGCCAGCATGACCGCGGCGGCCACGCCGGCAATCACCCACTGGCGCCGGCGCGTGGCGGTGTTGATGTTGCTCATGACCCGCCCTCCGCGTCAGTGGAGAAAATCACCCACACAAAGCCTTCGCCGTTTGCATACAGGGTACGGGTTGAGAGCATTACCGCCCGCACGCCCTTCTGCCAGAACTGTTTTTCACTCAGCGTCCGCGTCACGTAGCCGGTGTTTTTCATGCGGTATCGCATCACCCGCAAATGGGAGCCGGCAAGCTGGCGCTCAGGTGTCAGCAGCAAGCCCGCAGGCGGGTTATACGCAGGACCGCGCGAGGCCTTCACCTCGGTGTAATTCTCTGGCACGCCACCACTGACAATGCTGCGCGCAACGCTTACCAGCGTTTTCTGGAAGGGCTGACTCTCTTCCCATACCTTCGCGTCCGGATTGGGCTTAAGTGGCACATCCGCCGGTATCAGGTGCAGCGTGCGGCCATTACCGGGTTTGGGTGACACGTCGATCGAAACGCCTACGCCGCCGGCCGTTTCCAGGAAGATGGTGAAGTCCTGACCGGTCTGTGGCGTAATCAGCAGCGCGCCGTCGGCGGTGTTGCTTTTGAGGTAGGCATTTTCCGGACCGGTGATGCCAGTAATCAGCTCGCCGTCGATAATGATTTTGTTAGGACTGGTATTACTCATCTGCGCCTTAAGATGCGCATTATTCTCAAACGGGGTCCCGGCCGGGCCGGGTACGGCGGCCTGCCCGGCGGCAGGCAGCAGCGCCAGCGCGCCGGCAACGGCCAGGGCGGAAAGGGTCTTTTTCATCGGTTCAGTCCTGTTGCGGGCGGCGTTCAGGTTGAGTCCAGGGCACCTCGGGGAAGGCCGTCAGGCGGATAAGGCCGTCCACGTAGTGCACGCTGAGCCGGTAGGCTTTACTGGCATCCGGAAGCGAAATGTTCAGGTTACCGTTCGTGGTGCTCGCGCTCAGCGTGCCCTGCACGGTGATGTCACCGGTGGTGGAGTCGGTGATTTCGTCATCGATGCGGAACACGGAAGAGACGCCGTTGTTTTTGATGTACTCAGCTTCGGCGGCGAGCTGCTTTTTCATGTCGTCACGGTATTCAGCGGGAACGAAGCGCAGCAGGGCGGCGTGCTGGCTGTCCACGGTTTCAGGCGTGACGGAAAGGCGGAGGTTGACGAAAGAGCGCACCAGCATGCCGTTTAAGGCCGCGTCTCCGGAAGCGGAATCGGAGATAAACGGGCGGTCAAACATCATCGGGGTGGTCAGGGTCCTCTGCGTTTTTGCAAAATGCCACGCCAGCGCGCCGGTAACGACGTTGCTGACGGCGAGAATAAACACGAGCAGCGAAAGTGCGCACAGGGCCAGAATGATTACCCGGTTGCGCCCCTCCCGGACCTGATACTTCATAGCGTTATCCTTTTAATAAGCGCCATCCGGAGATGGCGCGTGGGTTACTGCATCCAGTGCCGGTTGCCCGAGTCGGGCACGCGGCGGAACTGCAGCCGGAGCAGCGCGGTCGGCAGGTACCAGTAAAGAAGATTCATGAGCCACCAGGTGCCCTGCCCCTTCTTCAGATGGCGGACTAACAGCCAGAGCGCGCCCGCCACAATCAGCATCACAATGAACAGGTCGCAGAACAGGCCGATGCCCGCGCACGCAAGGATGAGCACGGCCTCCTCTGTAGGGAGTCCGCCGAGGCGTTTCTGCTGATTGAGGGTTTCCGGGAACTGGTACTGAAGCGATTCCCCGTTCATGCGGGATTAACCGGCCAGGGAGAAGAAGGTGCGGGTGATAACGATGAGGAAAGCCAGACCGCCGACGAACAGCATCGGGTTGCGCGTTTTAATATATGCGCCAATCGAGATGATGATTTCGCCGATGTAAAACCCCCACTCAACGGTACTGCCATGACCGAACGTGTCTTTGGCATCCTGCTTCTGCGTGGCCAGCAGGTCAGTAGCTCCTGCAAAATGTGGCAACGCAAAGAACAGCATTGCGAGAGCTACAAGGGTTACGTTTGCGCGATGCCGATAAACTTTCTTACAGGCGGTATGAGTGACACCTTTCAGTAATTGTTGAATGGAGGGATATTTACCAGATAAGGGTTTATGGTAGACATCAGACAATGCTACCGCCACGCTTTCCGATTTATCGGAAGCGAATGTTGAAGTTTGCATTATTTAATCCTTAATCAGAATCAGTTTCTAAAAAAAAGGACTCACCATTTTTATAATGGCGAGCAGTGTCCTGTATCAGCAATATCTGATGCAGACTGAAAAACATTTTTAGTGAATATGAATCTCTTTTCAGAATGGGCTGTACATCCACCTCCTTATAAGCAGTAAATTTATATTGGCGTTATATAAAAAATATTCAGATGAGAGGCATGGGCGGCGAACAGACTCAAAAACTACTCACAGTCAGTGGCAGATTCGAATCTCCGACCGGTGGCGGCTAAGTCGGAGAATGACCTGAGTGAGTCTTCAAGTCGGATTTTTGCCTCTCGTGTTTTACTTCTTCCTGAACGCTTCGATGATTCCACTAGGAGCTGGTTAGTCTCCTCTGACAGGTGGACTAATACTGAACCTCCCCTGATGGATTTTGCATTGGCCATAAGGCGTCTCTTATGTGACTAAAAATCTGATTAATCATAAACTTAGCTATTAGAGCCTGTATCAGGCTGTCTCATGCACTGATAAAAAAACTTTACAGAACAACTCAAAAACAACTCAGTAGTGATGTGGATCTGTAAAGAATTATGCATGTATTGAAAAGTATTTCGAGTGGTTTTTGAGTATTTTCCTATATAGAAAATGAGACTATCGAAAAATCACTTATTAAACAGATGCTTGCAAGATCAAAAAACCCTTCAAAAGATACTCGTTCGTGTATCATCTTTTGTTTAACCCAAATTCTTGAGTCATGGCGTTAGCTGAGTAAAACGTAACCGATGGGCGGGAGTAGACTTTGGACACATCTAATAAAAACCTCAAAAAGGTATTAGAAATTTTTGAGCGGAAAGGAATCGAAAAGAGGAAACAGGCTTCAACAATGGCTGACATCCTCAGTATTAAATATCAGAGCGCCAAACAAAAACTTGATGGTAAAAGAGGGGTTTTCTATAACGAGCTAAAATCAGTTTATAATTACTTCCACGAATCCCTTGAAGAAGAAAAATCGTATAACGGCATATTTATTGTTAATGATATGCATGTAAGATGTAATATTATTGTCAGCGAAGAAAAAGTGGATATTAAAGAGCCCGGCATTAACTACGCTTATCTTCATAAAAATTATTATGTAGTTAATCCAACGGGCATTAAATTTAATAAAGATATGAAGCGGGTAATCAGAATGGATTTTCTGCCTGCACCTAAACTGGCCATACTCGATAATGATAAAGAACTTCTTGAACTATTAAAATCAGTATCAAACAGATACGGTATCGATGCGTCGGTCTACGAGACTGCACAAGAAATGATGCAGGCAGTCGACAGGGAAGATTATGATGGATATGTTATTGACTGGTTACTGGACTACAACGAAACCTCTGAGGCTGTGATCAAGAAGATCCGCTCTAAAAGCGAGGCCGTGCCGATAATCCTGCTTACCGGGCAACTGAATCAGCATGAACGAGAAATAGGAGAAACCATTATGGAATATGGAGTTGAACTGGTTGAAAAGCCGACCCGTGTTTTTATACTTTCCTCCATATTACTGGCAAACCTCTTTTTTTAAATGGCACTAAAATGGAATTAATTAAATTAACGGCTGAACATATAAAAGAGATGTACGACATAAGATTTTCTGTCACCGAAAACCTTGTCCATGCCCATCAGATCGAGTATCTGCAGAGAGAAGTAATTCTGGCTGATGTTGCTCAGAATGGCGGATGGATCTGCAGGTTTGATGACTGCTATGTGGGTTATGGCCTGGGCATTCACATACCCCATGCATTGATAGGTGGTCTGTTTGTAAGGCCAGAGTACCAGGGGCGGGGCGTTGGTGGAGCGATACTGGAAAAAATCACTGAGTGGTTTTTTGAACAGGGAGACACTGAGATTGAGCTGACCACGGACGAACACTCATCAGCTGCTCGCTTCTATCAAGCGCGAGGCTGGCATAGCTGCGGTCAGGATGAATATGGACAGTTGATTATGAAGAAAAGGAAAATGGCCAAATGAAGTTACTTACAGCGATTCTGTTCTCTTTGCTCTCGGCCAAAGCAGCGTATGCTGCCTCCTTTGTTCTGGCAGATGGCAGTAAAGAAATTAACGTTTCTACAGAGGATTTGCTAAAGCTACCAGTCACATCAATAACGACAGCTACAAATTTCACGCCTAAAGCGACCTTTGAGGGTGTGACCTTTACAGAGCTGCTATCAAAGTACTCGATTACGGCATCATCCCTTAGAGTCTATGCACTTGATGACTACAGCTACACACTGCCAGTTGAAGAACTGCTGAAGTACCAGGTCATCCTGGCGTTCCGTAAAAATGACAAAATGATACCGGTATCTGACTTGGGTCCTTTTGCCGTGATTTACCCGAGAGACCAGCATCCGGAACTTAACAAACTTGACGTAAACGCCAAAACCGTCTGGCAGATCAACAGGATTGAGGCTATCAAATGAAGGGGAATATTGTCCCGGTCCTGCTCGGGTTGGTGCTGACTCTTTCTTTTTCAGGTTCTGTTTTTTTCACTGTCCAGAAATTTAACGAGATAAAAAATCAGTATAAGAGTATTGAGCCAAACCTTGATAACTATTCGACAGCTGAAATCCTCTTCCTGGCATTTGAAAGAACCCGGACCTCTGTTTACCAGACAGAAAAACCTGACAACTTTGAAACAAAGAAATCCGTTTTTGATTCAAAAGTGAGAATTCTTAAAAACAAATCGCTTCGTATAAATTCTTTTTATTATGAGCCGGACTTCCTGAGCGCCCTTGAACTTCTGGAAAAGCAAAGCGCTGAGTTAAGTAGATTAAATGAAGCAACAACTGCTTCGGAAAGGAAGGATGTGCTATTACAGCAGATGAATAAGATGCAGCCCACACTTATCAATCTGCAGGAAATCATCTATAGAATTCAGATAAGAAATTTCAACACAATAAAATCACTGATTGTTGACAACTCCTCTTATACAGAACTTGCTGCTCTTTCCAGCATAGTACTTCTCTTTACCTTGATCATTTTACTTTGGGTGCATATTGCGCGACTGAATTCAGCGATCAAAGGTAAAAATATTTTTATCTCTGCTATATATCACGAACTTTCAGGCTCCATTCAAAAAATCCAGTTATCATCAGATATGATTGACGTAAGGGGAGATATCTTAAACTCAGAAAAATATCTGGCAAAAATCACCTTTCACTCCAATAAACTATATCACCAGACTAAAGAAATACTTGAATTCTCTAAAATAGAAATCGGTAACGTTGGTCTTAATAATGTTAGTTTTTATACAGAAGATGTTCTGAATTCCGGTTTGTCTCTCTATAATGAAAGCAATGCTAATAAAATTGAGTGTAGCGTATATCCGCAGAATGTTCTTATCAATGCTGACAAACAAAAAATTATATCTATAATTCACAACATTATAGATAACGCAAATAAAAACACCCATTCCGGACTAATAAAAGTAAGACTCAGAGTGACAAATTCTCACCTGTTTTTAAGAGTGCGTGACACAGGCTGCGGATTTGACAGTAAGAAACTTAACCTCCTTTACAGGCCCTTTAATCAGGGTGTAGAAAGTGAAACACGACAAGGACTGGGACTGGGATTGTCAATTGTCAAAAGTTATCTTAAAACAATGAAGGGGAGTATCAGTGCCCGTTCGGCAATCAACGAAGGCTCCACCTTTATGATTAGGGTACCGGTAACTATAATTAAAAAAGAGTCTTAAATATTTCGAAAGAAGTCCGCCGCACCCGGACTTCTTTCCATTACTCACTCTCTTCCGGTTTAACGAAGTGCCTGCTATCTGCATCGCTTTCTGAGTTGTCTATTTCTGCCAGATACTGGCTCAGCAGGGAATCAATACGCTCGGTTCCCCCTCCTCCCGTTGAATTAACATAAAGCTCAGTCATCATAGTCAGTAATATCATAATACCTTCTTTACTGCCGCTTACTTTACGAAGCAATTCACGATTAAACTCTCGCTGATTAAACGTATCTTCTGTGTTTTTAGCTTTGTGCATAATCAGGCCTAGCCTGAGAAGTTCGTTGCACGTAGAGGAAAGACTGACCTCAGCAGGACTTGCTCCATTCTGTATGTCCAGAAGATAAATATCACGGATTTCTTTCTCGATTTTATCTTTAACGTAGATCCCCATCCTTCCCATCTATTCTTCTCCGGAATGTCATATTTACTTTTTTTAAAAAAACTGCATGTTTGTGCCGTTTTCTCCAGTACAACCCGTCATCGCTTTTAAGCACACAGCAACAATGTTTTGCATGCCATATTATGCTTATACAGGTAGTCGTAAGCGACACCATCATGTCGTAGAGTGTCACACTGTACGACATGTAATAGTATGATTGATATCATTATCAACACTTCTACGATATTGCATCGTAGCTAGCTACGACAACAGGTAGTAGAAACCTACGATATCATGTCGTAGGAAACGACACTAGAATATCGTAGCAACCTACGATGAAATGGACGCATGTCAGTTAAATAGAATACATCCAACTCAATAACCATATGATTTACAATAAAAAAACTGCAAGATGAAATCTTGCGTGGGGTGTGATGAAATTTTACTATCGAAGAGCGGCTTGTTAATTGATCCTATCTTCCTGGATTCATTATATTCCCGACGCGGTTCAGCATCTGCCCGTCAGCGCATTGTGCGCGTCTGTAACGAATTATCTTGCAAGCGCTGATCCGAACGCGTATTTTTCACCGGAACCCGCCTGGCGCATTACGCGCACGCACGTGAGATTATCAGAATGAAATTATTGGCTGCTCTCTCGCTTGCCGCTGTATTCAGCACGCAGGCCGCGCCGGAAATGTGCTTCACAAAAGCCGGTAAGGATTTCGGTATTGATCCGCGTCTGCTGATGGCGCATTCAATTCAGGAATCACGCATGCGTAATAACGCGCTGAATACAAAAAGCAGCGGCGGCACGCATGACGTCTGCAATATGCAGATTAACAGTTCCCATTTTAATCAGCTGAAAAAATTTGATATTACGCGGGAAAGGCTACTGAAAGATCCGTGCATCTGTATTTATACCGGCGCATGGATCGAGGCGAGAAACTTTAAGCAGTACGGCAGGAACTGGGACAGCGTCGGGATGTACAACACTGGCCCGAGTCCGAAGCTGATCAAACAACGTCGTGAATATGCGGCCATTATCAAAAGCATTTACCGGGTACTGATTGCACGGGATGAGGTTTATACCGCTATGACGCAGCGGAATAAAAAATCGCCCGCGCCGGAAACGTTTCTGGCCGCGGACGTGATGCCTGACAAAAAATAACCCCGGCGCGCCGGGGTTATTTTTATGATTTGAGTTTTGCGAACTCCTCCGCCATTTTCCACAGCGCCTGATTCAGCTTTATATCGCCGTCGATGCCGGTTACCGGACGGGTAGTGGTTCTTTTTCCCTTCGCCGTTCTGCCGGGCACGCCCCCCTTAATCAGATTCTCCTGCACGATATTAAACGCGGTCCACAGGTCGGTGCCTTTATCATACCAGGCGCGCGGCTTGATGATACGCTCAGCGGTTACCGGCGGCTCTTTTCCGTCGTATTTATATTCCAGCGCCAGCTGCCCCAGCAGGCGACGTTCTTCGCTGTTAACCTGAATACCTTTCATCATGCCTATATTATTTTCCACCTTATCGAATACGCCCAGCACCTCATAAGCGCCTTCAATAACCTGCGACACAATATCACCTTTGTGCGGCACGCTGATTTCACCAAATGATTTCCAGCACACTAGGCCATTGGTGCAGACCTGCCGGAAAATACCGGGGATCATCTTATAACTGCTGGAGCCGTCATGGCTGTTCAGCAATACAATTTCCGGCACCTCTTCGCCACCGTTGTTATTTCCACGACGCAGGCGGATCATGTGTTTGGTAAATTCACGGCGCTCAGGATCGCGCACGCGCGACTGGCTGGCAAAAAAGGGCTCAAACCCTTCTTCCCGCAGTTTATCCAGCAACGTAATGGTCGGAATATAGGTATAACGCTCAGAGCGCGAATCATGCTTTTCTGCAGAAAACGCGCTCGGAACAATGCGCATCAGCTCGTCGTTATTCAGCGGGCTGTTTTTACGGATAGCGGTCGGGGCGGCATAGCGGGAAGCGAAACGGACCATAATTAATTACCTTTTAAATTTTAGTGTCAGCAGTGAAATAAAAAACGGTTTATAAAGCGGCCAGCGCTTCACGGAATATCAGGTAACCGGTGTCGTACTCATACAGCGCCAGCGGCCAGCCGTTGTGCATGTAAATAACTGCTGCTTCGGGTTCCTCTGTTGGTTCCTCCAGCGCATTGAGTTCAGCCAGCTGCGCACCATTAATCCCGCTGATGCCGGTGAACACGCCGTGCCTGTGCAGATGATCGTACAGATCGCGAAACTGAGCCGGACTGAGCGCATCGCCCTGCTTTTCAGCGCATGTTTTGGGAGATTCTGGCGTGGCGGTTTTGACGTTGACGTTCTGTGTGTTCATGGCATTTCTCCTGCTCAGGTGGTTGTCATGTTTCGGTCGATCCAGTCGCGGCAGAGGGCAAAGGAGCAACGGCAGGCGGCAGGTGCAAGGGCGCCGCAGGCGTGCATTTCACCCTTGCAGCTGACGAATGACGGTGCTACGACCAGCCCTCCGCGTCTGGACTGACCGGAACAGGCCCGCCGCGCGCGAAAACGGCACGAACACACCCCGGACGGCTATGCCGGTCCGGTCCTCAGCGGCCACGGTTTTCCGTGGCCAGTGAACGCACCGGCGCAAGCCGGTTGCAGGGGTTGCGTCAGGATGGAAACCCGCTGGCCCGGAACGGGCCCGGGCAGAGACGGCGTGCCGGCTCTGTGCGAAGCATGACAGCCGCCCGGACGCCCGGTGTGCGAGCTTTTTTACCAGGCGATACGGGACATTCCGGGACGTCAGAAGAGGTGATGATGGTGTTAACGACGTTGATAGCAGCCACGTACAATAGCTGCAGGAGATAAGACTGCTCACAGCTGCTTTAGGTCGGCAGGGAAAACCGCTGGACAGCAGGCCTGGTTGAGTAAGCGCAGGCGAAGAGTTAAACCGGGTACTTAAGCTCTGACAAATTATCTCAGCCCTTACCCTGTCATGCCTGGGCGATTAATTCAGCTTGAGTAGTTTTGACATGCAACATTTTGCGCCTGATTGTCGCTATTTTTTTTGCATTGCGACTTTACTGCCAGATGGCCACCCCAGATAGTTGCCGATCCTGCCAGCACGCCAATGAGACAGCCAGCCATAAATCCTTTACGTGTTTTCACCGCCGCTCCGCCAAGCATCCCACCGAAACATGTACACAGTGCAAATATTAAAACGTCCATTACATCGTTAATTATCATCATGATTCCTTTGCATAGGTCTAATCGCAACCATCAGCTAAGCTGCTTTCGTTAACAGGACGGATTACTAAACTCTACATGTCATAAATGCCGAACTTTCTCATTAACTTTCAGCGAGGGTCGATAAGGTCAATCATCATGGAAAGCATTTTATCCTTGTAGTGCGGCTCTGCCTTTGCAGCATAACCTGCCCAGCTTGCCATCCATGTAAAGCGAGCACTGTTGATTGCATGGCGCCTGCCTGTACGGATACTTTCCCGGTTCCCCTGCAGTGTACCGCAGGGGAGCCAGTATTTATCCTTTCAGACGCGAAAACTGCCAGTGACAGAATGGACTGTATTCGTGAGTCCGGGGCAGGTTTTGCTTCGCATATTTTATTAGCCCTTCCTGCTCGGACAAGAACAGGTCTAGCGCCGCAATATTCAGCTCACCTGCGATTTTGTAAACGTTAGTAGTCTGGTATTCGGTATTTTCCGCATACTCTTCTTCACCAATCGGATTAGCTGAATGCACGATCGGTGTTTCATAGGTTTCCGGTGCAGAGCCTGCCGCTGGAGCATAAACATAAACCGTGATCTGCAGTTTTTCATGCGCGTTTATCAGCAGCATCTCGATTCCTGAACAAAATTTTCCCGTTTTAAATTCAGCCTCTTCGCGCTTAAAGGTTGCCGCCGTCAGATACTCCAGATTCATAGAGAAAGTGCTACGCAGCGCCGCGGTGTTAACATTGAACTGCGGATGATCTTTGTAAAAAAGACTGCGACGAAAGGCCCGGCGGATAGCTTCATAGCTGATCTCTTCTGTTGGTCTTGCCGTTACAGAAGATGATTCTTTAGATTCTGAAGCCGGGGTGTTGACGTTCAGCTGTGACATGTTGTGTCTCCCGTGTGGTTTATTTGATGTTTCTCTGAGTTCCTCGCCGTGAGGGCAGAACAGGCACGCGGGGATCAGGCTGAGCGCAGAGGGAAACGGCAAAGCCGCAGCCCGCAGGGACCGGGTGCAGCCGTTTAGCTTGCGTCCCTTGCGCGAAGACGCCCGTGTGCCATGTTTCTGCACGGCGAGGGTTTCAGGAAACGAAACAGAACGCGGGATATGAACAGGGCACAGTCCCGGACGGCGGCCCTTTGCCGGTCCGGTCTTCAGCGGCCCCGTTTTCGGGGCCAGTGAACGCACCGGCGACAGCCGGTTGCAGCCTTTGACCTCAGCCATCAGGCCCTATGTCCGAAACCCGAAGGGGTTCGGCGGAGCTTACCGGCAAAGCCGGTTAGCGCAGTAGGACTGACGACCCGGCAACGCCGGGGAGCCGAAGGTGGCCATGTCCCGGCCCCTGACGTTGATGTTTAGTCAGTAAGGGCAGCAATCGCACCTGAACCGGCATAACCGGCAACGCCTGGACAGCAGTGAGACACCCGGCATGACTGGCAGACGACAGAGAACGCGGAGGGAGAGAGCCGGTGCGTCAGCACCGGGTTTTTGCCTGGCCTGAAAGGCCTGCAGTTTTTTGGCGGTTCAGCACCCCGCACATGGGCTGAATGGCCGGTTTACACCGGCCTTAGCTCCCTAAATTATGACTTTCCTGTTATAGGTCGCTTTCCAGTCCATATACTCTGGTCCGTCACGAAGCGGCGTCAGACTGGTGAGATTCTCGGCTAAACCGTTCATGACCAGAATCCGCTCCACGGCCGCAAACCAGTCTTCCTTGTTCCCTATCGGAAACCAGATATTCGAATTGTCACCGCTCAGCAGCGGATGATTGCAGAAGTGAACCCCTCTGCCCTGCGCTGTTACGCAGCCCGTCACGATGCAGGAGGCCCGTACCGTTTCACTCAGGGCACTACGGGCGAGGTTTTCCGCTATATCACCCCAGCACCACTCACCAACCGGAACCGGCAGCTCGATGCACCGTAACGAATGACAACCCGCCCGTGCGGTCAGTCTCGCAATATCCGACACACCCGTGTCGCCATATGCACCGTTTGCCTCGCAGACATAATGGCCATTGTGCCAGAAGGACTCAGCGCCATTGTCCAAGCGAATCAGGCAGTACTTACCCATCACTCTGCTGATATCGTCCTGCTGAACAGGAGCGGTGAATGCTGTGGAAAGTGGATGCGCGATAATCTCATTCATGGCAGTTTCTCCACCTGACGCGCTACCTGCATCCACTGTGTAAACAGCATTACCGTTAAATGCGCCAGCTGGCGGCTGCGCATGGCGTTTACAATCGCGATTGCATGTGCGACGATTTGCATGTCAAAAATCATATATCTCTCCAGATTCTGGTTTTGATGTTGCCGGTATCTCGTAAATACCGGCGGTGAAGAAAGCAGAGGAAACTCTGCTTTTTTTACATCTGCTGTTTGCTCATCAGGCAATATCCGCTTTATGCATGGCGTATCCGGCTTTGAGAAGCAAAGCCAGTTCACTGCTTGCGTATCCCCATGCCGCATCGCCTATCCCGTCTGGATAGCCGTGCACAATGTGTGCCGCCTCAATCCACGCTTTAAATGACGCCAGCGGGATCATCGGGCGCGGGCGCGACCAGTCAGTAACCGTGTTACAAACCTGCTCAGCCATATTCATCAGAGTGCCTGTGAGAAGTTCAAAACGTTCATCCCCGGTCATGCTCTCCGACTTCAATAACCTGAGATAATCCAGGCTCTGAGCCAGCGCCGGAGCAAGGTCGTTATTTTCCTGTCCGTTAACCCCTGTTTTGGAAGATTCTGAAGCGGCGGTGTTGACGTTTTGTGTGTTCATGCTGGTTCTCCTGTTCGGGTGGTTTATCCATGTTTCGGTGAGTTCATCGCGGCGAAGGGCAAAGGAGCAACGGCAGACGGGCGAACGCGGGGGCGTCACCGGAGGCCGCAGCGCAAGCGAGCCGTCCTTATGGCGAGTGCGAACGGGCGAGGAACGGCGAAGCGTACCCTTGCGGGCGAACGGATGACGGTGCTACGACCAGCCCTCCGCGGTGAACCATCCGGAACATGAAGCACCGGGGATGAGATGAGCACGAACACACCCGGCACGGCGGAACGGCGTGACGTCCTCAGCGGCCCCGTTTTAGGGGCCAGTGAACGCACCGGCGGCAGCCGTTTGCAGCCCTTGACCTCAGCCATCAGGCCCTATGTCCGAAACCCGAAGGGGTTCGGCGGAGCTTACCGGCAAAGCCGGTTAGCGCAGTAGGACTGACGACCCGGCAACGCCGGGGAGCCGAAGGTGGCCATGTCCCGGCAGTGGCAGTGGCAGAATCAGCCCGGAGAGCAGAAAGAACAGGCGATTAGCGCCTGATGGGCCAGATGGAAAAAAGGGATTAAGGCGGTCAGGTGAAAGGGTATAGCCGGTGCGTCAGCACCGGGTTTATCCTGCCCCGCAGGGGCTACCGCCCTGGCAGTTTGCGCGGGGCAAAAAAGCAGCTTACGCCGCCTCTGGTTCGCTTATCTCAATACTGGTTATGTGCAGTCCGGCGTGCGCCATCATGCTGACCAGCTTATCAATCGAAAAGCAGTTGATCCGGCCTCCTGCCAGCTCCGACACTCTTGGCTGTGAAACGCCCAGCGCAGCGGCAGCAGTGGCCTGATTCAGGCCATTACGTTTAATCCAGCTATTCAGGCGGCCTACCAACTCGGCGCGGAGTTTCATATTTTCCGCCTGCTCTGGCGTTTCGCTGATCGCGTCCCACACATTATCAAAAGTCTGAATGTTCATTTTTTACGCTCCTCTACCAGTCTGCGATAACGATTCCGGGCAAGTTCCACGTCAATCTGGCTGGTCTTATGTGTCTTTTTCTGAAAGCAGTGCAGCACATACACGGCCTCTTCAAATTTGGCGACATACATGACCCGGAAAATGCCATCATTACCCCGGATGCGGATTTCACGTGCTCCCTGGCCTACCGTAGCAAATGGCTTCCAGTCGTCCGGCTCAAGTCCCTGCTGAACCAGGTCAAGCTGATACCCTGACGCAGTGCGGGCCTCTTCCGGGAAAGCCCGTAAATCCTCAAGACTGCTGTCAATGAAACTGATTTTCTTACGCATCATCCCCTCATTATACGAAATTCCGTATATTGTGCAATTTCTGCCTTACTCATGCACTCTATACAACCCCGTAGCTCCGGCTTCCCTGCCTTTCTGTTCCCTGCTGTTTTGTCCGTGGCTTACATTGCCCTGATAAATTCCATCATCGCTTTGATCCGGCGCTGGCTTTTAAGGCGTTCTTCAAAATCGTTGAGATAGTAAGCCGGTGTATAGCGTACCCGGTTAAACTCCAGCGTCAGCGTGTTACCGGTGACAACCTCGGCAGCAATGCCCAGAAGAGAAAGCTGTATAAACGCCATGTCTGCTGCGACAGGATCGATATCAATACAACTGACGAACATCTGAACGGAAGGATTAAGCCCGGCTTCAATCAGGCACTCTGCGTAAGCGATCACCATTCCCCCGGCTCCGCAGGTCGGCTCTGACAGCGTAAACATCCCTTCCCGCCGGATGGTATCAATCACGCCTGGCATCAGCAGGCGGGCCATCATTGACTGCACATTGTAAGGCGTAAAATACTGCCCCTGGCGATCGTCGCCCAGCTCCAGCTCCATAAAAACTGCGCCCAGAAAATCATGAAACTGAGCCTGAAGCGCACATACCATCAGCGCGAACAGTTCATGCATATTTTGCATGTCGGCGGCACTATAGCGTTCGCTGATTTTGCGGCAGCGTTCAATATTCTCCGGCGCTCTGATCCGGGCGATATCCAGTTCACTGGCCGCCAGGATAATGAAATCGCTGAACACCTCCCAGCGGCGCAGGTTGTACGCTGTCTCATGGAAGACGCTGATAAACTGTCGTCGCGCCGCTGCCAGGCTTAACGCGGGTGCGGAAACCGCAGGCAGATTTACCGGCAGCGCGGGTAAAGGATGCTGAACAACCGGTGCCGCGTCCTGTGCCTGGTCAAAAAATTCCGCAAAACTTATCTGTGACATGAATCTATTCCTTTTACAGCCGCCCCGATCAGGGGCGGCTTTTCATATCACGCCATGCTGAGGCCAGCATGAACCAGTTTCATAAACTTCGGCCAGTTCTTCAGCTTCATCGCAGGAACGCGGGCGCTCTTTCCTTCGCGAAGCGCATTTACAAATACTCTCGCCTGTGACACGATTTGCGGGTCGAATTGCATGGGTTTATCTCCGTTAAGTTTGACAGCGCCGGAACGGTCGTTGGTCGCGTGGATCCGGCGGTGAATGAGCAGGCTTATGCCTGCTTTTTTCATTTCTGGTTCAGCTCAAATGCCTCCTTAACGCTCGTTATGATCCGGGCGTGAGTCATGTGGTTGTAATTACGCAGGCGGAAGTAACGCACCCCGATACGGGCGTAAATGTCCGTTACTTCGCCGCAGTACATTTCTGCAAACATGAACGTTTCACAGTTCCCGCCCTCACTGCATGCCCAGTTCAGCGGATAGAGTGTCCCCAGCGCATCGTGAAAGCGGTGTACGTCGATCTCCACGGGCGCTTTTACCGCCGCCGCCTCACGATTCAGCCAGTAACTCCGCGCTTCTTCGGCATAACCCTCTGCGCCGGAAAAACAATCTGCCAGGTGCAGATGTAAGCCGTTGATGTTTTGCCCTTCAGCCCAGGTTTCGGTGGTTTTGGTTGCGGCGGTTTTGACGTTCTGTGTGTTCATGCTGGTTCTCCTCTGATGGTTACTAAAACCCTGTTTCGGTTGGTATGGAGCGGCGAAGGGCAAAGGAGCAACGGCAGACGGGCGAACGCAGGGGCGTCACCGCAGGCCGCAGCGCAAGCGAGCCGTCTTTGTGGCGAGTGCGAACGGGCGAGGAACGGCGAAGCGTACCCTTGCGGGCGAACGGATGACGGTGCTACGACCAGCCCTCCGCTCCGTACCAGCCGGAATAGGGTGACAGCACAGGAATGAGCATGAACACAGTCGTCACGACGGAACGGCGTGACGCCGTTGAAGGGCGCAGCGCGCCCGGTTGAAGCACCGGCGACAGCCGGTTGCAGCCCTTGACCTCAGCCATCAGGCCCTATGTCCGAAACCCGAAGGGGTTCGGCGGAGCTTACCGGCAAAGCCGGTTAGCGCAGTAGGACTGACGACCCGGCAACGCCGGGGAGCCGAAGGTGGCCATGTCCGGCAGTCGGTTGTCTGAAAAACTGCCACAGGAACTCTGCCGGGATTATGCTGAGCACTTTACTAACACGGGTGTCTGCCTGTTACGTCTGAAGACAGCCTCAGCCCTCGTCACCTCCACCGTCCCGCCACCAGGCAATGTCATCGTCCAGACGCCTGATCTGCTCACTGACAGCCTCTGCAAGGCGCTCTGTCTCGGTTTCCTGCGCCCCTGAAAGCCCCTCCCACTCGCCCGACATCACGCAAATTTTTTCATGCATGGTTATCAGCTTCCGGCGCTGACTTCGCGCCGTTTTCAGCTCAGTAACGTAATCGCCCCGGCTCATACCGCCACCGCGCTGAACATCAGCTTGTTGGGTACCATCCAGCGCTCCAGCGCCTGCGTCATCGCGGTCGATTCCTCTGACAGGAACCTGGCTTCAATTCCCAGCCTCCATAACGGCTGACCTGCCATTTCCCAGCGCTCCAGAGATTTCAGGGAGGGAAACCTCTCACTCCACCGATAAAACATGGTCTCCAGCTCGGTATGGTGCAGTTGCGAGTCAGACCATCGGGAAATCCAGCTGCTGACACTGGCTGGCGTATGAAATGCCAGGTCAATCTCAGCCTGCCCTTTTATCGCCTGATGAGTCCGCGTTTTCTCCTCTCTCTCACGGCGGAACTGGCGGGAGTACTTCTCACTGAGCAGCTCCGTTTTTCGCCGCTGCCGCTCTGTGCCCTGAAACCGCCATCCCGGGAACAGCTCGTCAACATCATAACTGTTCAGCGGATGCGGGCAGTGCTCACCGGCACTGGCAATCATTCGATCAATCGCTGCCAGCCATGACTGTTTGTTACCCCTGAATTCAGACTCAGGCATCGAGGGACGGAAAAAGCGGATTTCTTTCAGCGTCACCCGCCTGCTGCCCCTGAGAAGGCGGAAAAAGGCGTGTGCATACGGATAGTCGGCACAGTACAC
>Ga0308161_1002617_pt1 | contig 18812 bp, 13 predicted proteins | sample PhyFR2_FD_201034 | JGI IMG/M metagenome (GOLD analysis project Ga0308161, IMG submission 201034) | Phyllosphere microbial communities from UC Gill Tract Community Farm, Albany, California, United States - DLSLF.R2 | ecosystem: Host-associated > Plants > Phyllosphere > Unclassified | place: USA...
CACAGCAGCTGAATGGAGATTTCACAACGATGAAAAACTGATAAGAAAATTGTTGAACTATAAGGATGAAAGTCCCTATCGCCGCTCTGAAATCATACAGAGGCATGGTCATCAGTTAGAAAGAGATATTGCAGCTGCTTTCCCGAAGCAAGCACTGCTCAGGGAATTGCGACACCAGTATCTGCATTGGTCTTCGGGGACTGGATTAGGGATGGCGCCCGCAAGAGACAGAGTGAGAACAGAGTTTTAATCATGGTACGCGCATCATTGCCACTTCCTTCCGTGCTCTTACGGTATAGACTTGAAAGTATTGTCACAGAACAGATAACGGATTCTTATAAACAGGAGAGAAATTGTATCAGAACATTAGAGGTATGTTATCTGAGAAAAGAGGACACCTTGTATATTTATCAGTTAATTGTATCTGATTTTGTATTTTCAGATGATGACAATGCGATGGGAATGTTGCTGCGAAAGGCAGCGTATCTGTTTGATCATCTGCTGGTGGGTGTTGACGGGAACGGTGAAGTGGCAAAAATTATGAATATAGAACAGATTTCAGATAGATGGACAGAAATAAAGCGTGCGATCCTCATAGCTGGGCGTGGTCCGTGCATCCGTGCTTTTACCGAACAAATCGAAATCTGCCTGGCAACAGAAAACCAATTCATCAGATTTCTAAAAGATGACAAAATGTATGGTCTGTATTTCGGTGGGTATAAAAACCTCTTTACCGTATCAGGACCAGTGAACCCAAAGGATCTGTTATCCCCGGAGCAGGACCGGCTGAAAGAATACCCGGTCTATATCTATCAGAAAGATATTCTGATTGAAGGATTCTTAAGGAAAAAGGATGGAAATAGAACAACTCGGTACTCGATTCTGCGTGTAGGATAAGGTTTAATCTGGATCGGGGAATGAAACAAACCTGCTGGTGCCGGGTAGGAAAATGACGGTTCTTACAAATGACCACCGTATAATTGTATACCGATTCTTTTGTAAAATATAAAGAAGAATATCATGATATGGAAGATAAAAATGAGCTCAAAATAAAAGATATCAGGAAAAAAAGGGAAGAAAATGATGCGCTTCAGGATTCGCTGAAGATCGTAGTAGATCTTGCGGTGATAAAATGCCCTTTATGTACAGTGCCTGCAGGATTTCTTAAGGTAAATTTTGATACCCCTACTATTCAGGGAAAAAAAACGGCAACAGTAAAGGAAACCGGCAATGAAAGTTTTGTATTCACGGGCTTATGTACAAAAAGCCCGGATGGGATGGCGCCCTGCAGTTCCGTGATGGTTTTGGGTACATGGGAAAACCCGGGTACTATAAGGTCGCAGGATGAGTTTGTGTTATTACAGAAAAGCAAAATAAAATGTATTTACGGAAATACATACATCACCGTTACCGACAGCGGACAGGTTTATGAACCGGAGGATATTGATACAGAAGGTATGCCTGTACCGTAAGGGTATTTATTTCTGTATTACCGGATTCTCACTCTGTCATGCGGTTTGATATAAAGCAGCTTATCATCTCTCTTGATATTAAAAGCTTTACGCCACCCGTTAATATTCCTTACAATACCATTTACGCGGTATTCCTTTACCACTCTTATTTAATAACTTGCTCCTGTCGTTAAGATCGGGCGCGGTATGAATAGCAATGATCTGGAAAGATTTTGGATTTGTCATCCATCTTGCAGCCTCTTCATAACGGATAGAAGCGGGTGCTGTCAAACCTGTTTTGGATAAAGTATACAATTTTAATGAAGTGACTACTGCACTGGATTATGTGAATCGTGGTAGAGCAAAAGGAAAAGTTATAATTCGAGTAAAATAACTAAAAAATAGTTGAAATAACGATCTTATTCATCATATATGACCAATAAAAAATTTAGTATGAGAAGCGGTAACGGTGGTGTTTAGCGAAAGAAATATTGATGCCATCGACCCGTATTTTAGTGGGAATATATTCAGCATAACCCATTTATGCCAAATGGAAACAAAAAAACTAAAAAGGTGATTTTTACCTTACCACCTGATTTTAGGTATGAACCTAAAGATGTTCATTCGGAACTGTTTGGAATAAAAAAATGGCTCCATCTTAATCTAAATGGAGCCATTTGTTGTCTTGTGACCTCGACGAGTGTATCTTCAAACACTTTTATAGATGATTTGGTTCGTTTGAGCCAAATTAAAATTGAATTATAAACGGTCATATTTTGAAACCCGTAGCTTCTTCTAATTTTCTTTGATAATTTTTCTAATAAAAAAATATAATACGTCACGTTTTGTCGCATTGCGATCATAGCTTTGCCGGAGAATGATCAGAATCATATTAAATTTAAGTCATAAATCTTTTTGCTGTGAAGTAAAAAGTATACTTTTGCACGAATTATAAATTATTAACTTAATAACACTAAGAACATGAAAAAACTCTACATGAGTGTACTCACGGTGTGTATTCTTTCGGGCGTTTCCGCCCAGGAATTAGTCTGGCAGAAAGACATCGAATCCTCGACCCAGGATTTCTTAAGCCAGGTTACCACTACCATCGACGGACAATACCTTATTTCCGGCAGCAGCATCCACCCTTCGACAGACTCAGGGACCACTCCTTCGACAAGCTCAGGGACAGCACAGCAAAATGCATGATACAATTTCCACTTAATAAAACTCAACCAACAAGGGGAAGAAGTCTGGGAAAAATACTTCTCCGGGAAAAACCATGATATGCTTAGCGCTACTGTCAATACGCAGGAGGGTGGTTTCATCATAGCCGGAACTTCTTACAGCGGAAAAGGTCTGGATAAGAAGGAAGAATCCAAAGGTGGATCGGACCTATGGTTGATCCGCCTTAACGAATTGGGGGATGAAATATGGCAGAAAACTATTGGTGGCCCTGCGGATGAAGAAGCCCGCGCAGTGATCCAGACGACGGATTTCGGATTCTATGTTGCGGGGAATATTCAGAATGCAGAGAAAGGCTACGGCTCCAAAGATGTTCTGGTCGTAAAGCTTGATAAGAACGGAAAAGAAATCTCGCAACTCATTTTAGGCGGAAGAGGCCTCGATGAAGTGGAGAAAATGATTCCGACGATCGACGGCGGAGCCTTGCTTGGTATTTATTCCAAAAGCGGAGCCGTGACAGGAAGCGGAAATACATCACAGCCTGAGAATTCATCTTTAACCGCCAGAAGCCAGCAGCCAAAGGCCAGCAGCAACTACGGTGAGGGAGATTTTTATTTGGTTAAGCTCACGAAAGATAACAAGGTAGAATGGGAAAAGAATTTCGGTGGAACCGGCGATGACCACTTAAGGACCCTGGCGATGACTTCCACCGGCTATTTGATCGGCGGGGAATCCAGATCGGAAAGATCCGGTAATAAAACGGCAGGCATCGAAGAAGGTACAGACCTATGGCTCATCTTCGTAAACACAAAGGGCGAAGAGATCTGGCAGAAATCCTATAATTTCAAAAACCGTGATGTTTTGATGGGCATGAGTGTCCTGCATGCTTCCGATGATAAAAGTACGAAAGGGATTTTATTGGGCGGCTACACCCAGGCGGAAGGCAGGATCGAGACCGATGACGAAAAATTCTGGATGCTGTACCTGGACCAGAACGGCAACGAGCAGTGGCGAAAGCACGTGAAAGGTGAATCCGGCAAAAGAGAAGAGCGGCTTTCAGATATTAAACTGAACCGTGACGGTTCTATCATCCTGGCCGGAACCAGCGCTGAAGAACTCGGTAAAGAGAACTGGAAAATCGTGAAGCTCGGCGATAAGCAGGTTGATGAGTTGATCGAGAAGCAGGATATCAGGATCTACCCGAACCCGGTGAGCGATTATGCTTATGTCGAAATCGGGCTCCCTTCGACAGGCTCAGGAGCAGTCCATGACAGAGCGTTTGAAGCGGAGATTACGGTGTATGATATGGGCGGAAGACAGCTCCAGAGTATTAAAACAAAAAATAAAGTAACTAAGATCAATACGCAGCCGCTGGTTCAGGGGGCTTACCTGGTATCGGTAAAAACAGATATTAATAAAACTGCGAGTGCTAAATTAATTAAAAAGTAAGAAATTTATAATGAAGAAAATAATACTTTGTCTAACATTATTTTTAACCTGCAAGATATTTTGCCAAATTGATAAACCGGCTGATCATTATTCCCTAGTTAAAGGAATAAATGTAAGTCATAATTTAAATTCAGGATCAATTGGTTATTTTGTACCAATATATGACATTAAAATAGGCAATATTAACTTAAAGTCTCAACTAAATTATGATTCAAATGGATTCAAACCAGGATTACAGCCTGGTATGTCTGGTTTAAATTGGAGTATAAATCCAATTGGTAAAATAAGTAGAGAAACTACACAAAATCTTAGTGGATCAAATTATTTATTATCATTAAGAAATTCTGCTACAGGTGGACTATCTAATGAAAATAAACAAGATTGCCCCGTACCTGCTGACTCAAGTTTAAAGCCTGGGTTTAAGAAAAAAGATTTATTAACTGATATAACTAATGCAATAGATAAAATCATTATCACAGAAAAATTTTATTTTGATTTTTTTGGTTATAAAGGATATTTTATTATCGATAATGAAAAAAAACCTATTATAAATTGTGAGACGGCAAAATTAACCGTTTCACTAGAGAATTTAGGTTGTCAATATCTCAAAAAAGAGATAGGATTCTCACAGATTCTGATAAGAGATGAAATGGGTAATAAATTTTATTTTGGTGGTCAATATAATACACTAGATATTAATTATGCTCAAAGTGAATATACTGAAGACTACGTTGATAATTCAGGAGGTATGGTTAATAATAGTTACCAGTATACTGCAAAAACGCGGAATAATTATATTATTGGATGGAATTTATCAAAGATAGAATTATCTGACGGAAGACAAATTATCGTTAATTATATTCCTCAATCACAACAGATTTTAGCTGATTTCGTAAAAGAAGGACAAAAAAATCCGAAAAATGTAGTATTTAATAATGAATTTCCAACGAAGGCATCATTACTTGCTGACAATCTTTATATAGCTAATGCAAGATCTTCAAATAGTACTAGTATTGGAGATTTGCTGACCCTTAGTAAAGAACAATACTATACAAAAATTGCTGCAATAGATAATATAAGCATAGATGATATAGGTTCTTTATTCTTTACTTACAATATTACCTCAAACCCATTAGAAATTTCAAATTATTATTTGAAAGAAATTAATTTTAAAGATCTTAATAATAAAACAATTGATAAATATGAATTTGAAATTAAAGATTTTGGAAGCACTAATAAAAGAACATTTTTAACATCGGTGAAGAAGAATAATATTGAAAAATATATATTTAATTATCAAAAAACAGATAATTTCCCTAATTATTCAGCTGGAACAAATGCGATCGGCTATATGGACCAAAATGGAGATTTAGGTTTATTAAAAAAAGTGATATTACCCACAACCGGAGAAATCGAATTTGAATATGAACCTAATACAAGTACATTTGATTACAGAGGGGCGTTTTTACATTTGGTTCAAAACCCGCTTAATGATACAGGAGGAGCACGAATAAAGAAACAACTTTTCCGTACGTCAAAAGATGCTCAGCCTGAAACTACTAACTATTCATATAATTTAGATTACGGAAGTTCCAGTGGTATACGTGAAAATATATCTCTTATTGATTTAGCTGATAAAAAATACAACCGTTATTCAAACACAGTTATAAATTATAGTGAAGTAACAGAAGATACTGGAAAAGGTAAGATTATTTATAAATTTTCAGATTACGTCACTAACCCTGATACTGTAAGTGTTAAAACTCATAATCTTTCTAATAATCAAGAAATAGATATCTCCAAGGCTTATGAAAGAGGTAAGTTGTTAAAAAAGAGTGTTTATAATCAGAACAATTCCTTAATTTCTGTTACGGATTATAAATACACCAATTTTTTAAAAGGATTATCAGATGGTATACTTCAATATCCTGATGATAATTGTACCTTATGTAAAATATTTGACAAGAATTATTATGTTTATATCGGAGGTTCAATTAACAATTCTACAGGTGAAAAAAAGTTACGATACTCCTATGTATCTGTTCTGCCTTATGTGCTTTCAACCGAAACAACAACTGAATACTTTTCCTCCGGAATAATTTTAAATAATTCAAATATTGTAGGATTTGAGTTCAATAAAGACTATTTATATTGGCATCCTCATCCTGTTAAAACGATAAGAGTTAATAATGGAAGAACAAATATATCCTTTTCTTTTTATCCGGGAGATCTTTTAAAAAAGAGCATTTGCTATACTTCTAATTGTACATTTACCAATCTTGATAATCCAGGAAAAAAAATGCTGACTTATAAACAGATGATTGATGAGAATGTTAACTATCCGATTTTGAGTATCAGCAAAAATCATTCAGGAAAATATTCTCTCGTTGAAAATATATATACAAAATTCGGCATTTCAAAGTATTTACTGTCTTCTAAAAGGCTTAGTGAAAATAACTCATTATTTACCGAAACAAATTTTGAGAATGCAACTGTTCATACTGTAAGCACGAATGATTTGTATGATGACAAGCAAAATTTAATCCAATCAACGCCTACGTCCGGTATACCTACTACTATAATCTATGGATATCATCAGACCCTTCCAATAGCCGTGATTAAAGGAGCTACTTATGCTCAGGTAATGCAAGCCTTCAATTTGGATCCGATCAATCCCAATTCTTACTTACAACTTGAAATAGTTAATAAATCGAACACATCAACAGAATCAGAATTACTAAATAAATTAAATGACTTTAAAAATAAACCGGAGCTAAAATCTTTTTTTATTGAAACTTATATTTATGAACCGCTTGTTGGAGTCAAAAGTATTATCTCATCTTCCGGGCTTACCGAAAGTTACAGATATGATAATGCGAATAGATTGGATCGAATTTTAAATATTGATGATAACATCATTAAAGAGTACAAATATAATTACGCTCCGATAAAACATTATAACGAAAAATACACAAAAATTTTTTACAAAAATAACTGTCCTAACTGGATGGTTGGTCAGCCTTACACATATACCGTACCTGCCAATACCTATATGTCCATTATAAGTCCAGAAGATGCAACATTAATGGCACAGAATGATGCATCAATTAATGGTCAGGCTGAAGCCAATGCAAATGGATCATGTGGTTTTATTTCATGTGATTTTACACCGAATTACTATGCAAATGTCAATTATAGTTCCATACAGCAGACCGGTCCTAATCATATCTCGATGATACTTACATACAGCGCAAATCCACCATCAAGTATGAGTTACACCAGTGGCGGAGTTTCAGTTGGATACATAGGTTCTGCATGCCGTCCATCAAGCATACGGTATATCAACAGTGGAAACTGGCGGGTTACCATAACACAGGATGGATATGTTATCGTAAGTGCAAATACAGGTACGCCATCGCCAACTTCTACCGTTGGATTCTCAGTTGAATATGATAAATAACTAATTACATGAAAAAGATACTAATACCTATAGGGACCATCCTTGTACAAGGATTTGTTCAAGCCCAGCTTACTAACACAGAAAATTATGTTCAGTCCAGAACCTATCTGGAACCGGTTACTGTTTCAAGCTCCACGGCCAAACAGATCGAGTTGGTTCAGTACTATGACGGGCTTGGACGGCCCAAGCAGATTGTTAATGTAAAAGCATCTCCTTTAGGGAAAGATGTAGTAACGCCCATCTTATACGACGGGTTCGGGAGGCAGGTCTTGGATTACCTCCCCGTTCCCCAGCAGGGAACAAACAGCGGGGCGATGTACCCCCAGCAAACTTCCGGATATTTTCCGGTAGGCGATCCTACCGGAGTATATACGGGTGAAAAGCCTTTTTCTGAAAAGATCCTGGAAAGCTCACCCCTTGATCGGCTCCTTCAGCAGAAGCAGGTCGGAACAGCATGGGATACTAAGCCTGTACAGTTTAGTTACGATGCCAATACAACCGGTGATGCCGTTAAAAAATATACTACCATTACCAATTGGGTAGATGGTGCCACGAGTTCAGTTTTGAGCCAAAGCACAAATTATGGGATTGCCCAATTGTATAAAAATACCCTGACTGACGAAGACGGCAATGTGACCATCGAGTTCAAAAACGGGGAAGGACAGCTTATTTTAGTTAGAAAAGTAATCAGTGATACGGAAAAGGCAGATACCTATTATGTATATAACGAATACAACCAGCTTGCTTTTGTTATTTCTCCGAAATCCGCTATGGAAACAGATCCCAATACGGTGCTTGGTGATCTTTGCTACCAGTATAAATATGATGGCCGGGGCAGGCTGGTCGAAAAGAAAACTCCGGGAAAAGGCTGGGAATATATGGTGTACGATAAACAGGACCGTCTGGTCCTTACGCAGGATACAATACTGAAGACCACCACAACCAATACCTTTACCAAAAAAGGCTGGCTGTTTACTAAGTATGACCAATTTGGAAGAATTGTATATACAGGATTTTTTTCGAATACGGCTTCCAGATCAGCTATGCAGACGGCAATTAATAATATGAACGCAAATGCCGGGAATAATGAAACCAGAAGTACGATTCCTTTTACATTGAACGGAATCGATGTCTATTATACTAAGAATGCTTTTCCTACCGGAAGCATGACCATTCTTAGTGTAAACTATTACGATACCTATCCATCGGGAACTCCTGTAATACCGACGCAGATCATGGGACAGGAAGTTTTATCGCAGGATAGTCAGAATTCTCCTGTGAGCACTAAAAGTTTGCCGGTCGCGTCTTTTGTTAAAAATGTTGAAGACGACAACTGGACCAAGAATTTTATCTGGTATGATAAAAAGGGAAGAACCATTGGAACCCACTCCATCAACCATCTTGGAGGATATACTAAGACCGAAACCGAACTTGATTTTGCAGGCGTAATCAAAAGAAACAATACCTATCATTTAAGAAAACAGGGCGAAATCGGGATAATACTTCAGGAAAGATTCGTTTATGATAATCAAAACAGATTGTGGCAACACTGGCATAAGGTAGATGATAATATAGAAGTTTTATTAACTGAGAATACATATAATGAACTCTCTCAGCTTTCCAATAAAAAAGTTGGAAATGACCTGCAGAGTATTGATTATTCATATAACATCCGTGGCTGGCTGAGCGGTATCAACCGGGATCAGATGACAGTTCCTGATCTTGGTGGTAAACTGTTTTCGTATAAAATCAGATATAATGAAAAAGAGGGGATTACAAGCCCATCTTCTCTGCAGTTCCCGGGTAAAGAAGTAAAACCAAAATATAATGGAAACATTGCTGAAGTAGACTGGAGAAGTATGGAAAATATCGGGAACAATCCTTCCATAACACCAAAAAGATACGGTTATGTGTATGACAGGCTCAATAGACTTACCGCAGGTTTCTACCAGACCCCGAATAATCCAAGTGTAGGAGAAAACACGGAATCTTTAGAATATGACCTTAATGGAAATATCACCAAGCTCTTCAGGACTTCGGTTCTGGAATACGGCAACACCACGCCTACAAAGATCGATGATCTGGAATATATTTATTCAGCCCAGAATAAAAGCAATAAACTCATTACGATAAATGATAGTTCCTTTAACTCCACCGGTTATGAAGGCGGAGGGTTAGAAATAAAATACGATGTCAATGGGAATATGACCGAGATGCCGGATAAAGGAATAAATAAGATTGATTATAATTATTTGAATCTTCCTAATAAGGTAAATTACAGTAAAAGCGGTAATGAATCGGTAATCATTAACACAAAATACGGCGCGGGTGGCGAAAAGCTTCAGAAAGAAAATACGACAACGACTTTTGGAATTAACGGGTACACAACGTCCCGAAGAATTACGGATTATCTGGACGGGTTTCAATATCTGGTTACATTAACAACAACCCCACCACCATCGGGAGGAGGATCTGAATCCATGATGATGGCCAATACGGAAACGGGAAGGGCGCTTGAGAGACAAGCTTATTCTTTTGACGATCCGTTTCTTACTCCAATCCCAATAACACTTCAGACCCAAGATCTTCAATTTTTCCCGACGGCGGAAGGATATTATGATTATGCAAAAAATCAGTATATTTACCAGTATAAGGACCATTTAGGAAATGTAAGAATAAGTTTTGGAAGAAATTCATCCGGAAATTTGGAAATAACAGATAACAACGATTATTATCCATTTGGGATGAATCACCTGAAAAGTGGAAACTCTTTCTTTGGAGCAGGAAGTTATAAAAATTATAAGTACAATGGAAAGGAACTGCAGGAGACCGGGATATATGATTACGGAGCGAGGATGTATATGGCAGATATCGGTAGATGGGGTGTTGTGGATCCGCTGGCAGAAACTTCAAGACGTTGGTCGCCTTATAACTATGCTTATAATAATCCAATACGTTTTGTTGATCCGGATGGTATGCAGAATGAAGATAAAATTAAGATTTTTAATAATGGAAATATAACACGTACAACCGATGATAATGCTTATGATACTGTAACTAATGAGGATGAATCTGATGCCATACAAATTCCAAGAGTAAATATTACAAAAGATAATCCTAAAGGTGAATCGCAAATTGGAGAATTAAAAAACCAAAAGGTAGATATTGAAGGACTTGGGCCTGATTTTGGATATTTCCAAATCAATGATTATAATTTAGCTACACAAGTGTTTGAGTTTATAGCAGATAATACTTCAGTAGAATTTGGACAGGATAAATTTGATTTCTCTGATGGATTTTCTACAAATGTAATAAGTACAAATTATAGTTCTACAAAGCATTCAAGTGCAGGTGACGTATTAAAAGACCATAACCTTAGTATTGGATCTAAAACAATGCATATAACTATATTTGGGATCTATTCTGAAAGTGTTCATTCACATCCTGGATTTGAATATAACCCTTCAGGTTTTTCTGATGATGCATGGAATAAAGGTTATCCAACATTTAGAGTAGCACATCCAAACGATGGTGATAAAGGAAGTTCATTAAGTAATAAAGCAGTCTCCAAATATGTGTATAGCAAGTGGCTAAAAAATAATGCGGCAAACGGCGGATATGTTAAATATAATTATGATGAAGCAGTTTACACGGGTAAAAAATAATTTTAAATTGAAGTTTAATGAAAAAAATAATTTTAATAATTTTTGTTTTCTTTTTTACATTTAATAAAAGTAATATTAGAAAGCAGGATTTACATAATATCATCAAGGGATATATCGAATATATTTCAAAAATGAGAACTATTGATAGAAGTAACGAAATATTAGCAGTAGTCGTTCATGATGAAATAAAAGAAAAAGGTGAATATTCAATTGATGTTGCTTTTTTTGAACCTAAATTTATGGAAAATACTCAATATAAAGATGTTTATATATTTCAAGGTTACAAACTCATATTACCTGATAATAAATACAAAAGTATTGAGAAGATGTTTCAAAAAATTAAATATGAAAATTTTAATAAAAAAAAAGGTATAGTTACTAACGACTTCAAAAATTGGCATATTGTTTTAGATAGAAAGAATGAAATAACCTTTCTATCTCCTATCCCAATTTCAAGATGTATAAAAGCCATTTTAATAAGTAAAAAATTAAATTTTTCTGAATCATACGAAGATATTACATTCTCTAATCCTGATCCTAATTGTTTAAAGTAAAATTGATCATAGTGTCAGATAAAATAAATTCCACCGCTCTTAGGTGGGATTTATTTTTTATATCGTGTGTCTAATTCTAAAATAATAATATAGATCATAAGTTAATTAAAGAGGCTATTTAAAAAATTGGTAGCCTCTTTATAATATAAAATTTTACAGATCACTAAAACGATGGAAATGTATCAGGAATACAAAAGTTTGTTACTGTAGATGCTTCAAGAATTAATATTGCAAAAGGAATTACTCGCTTTACACCATTGCGTTTAAGCGGACAACCAGTAAGTGCAGGATGGAAACATGTGGTAGAAGGTCATTTTAACCGACCTTTGGGAAATAGTAGGTCAATCTTTACCATAACAGAAAATCAAGTAAAAGATATATTACAAAGTAAAGTTGTACTAAATTCTCCAATACTACCATTAACAGGTGGACAGTTTCAAAGAACTGTAGATACAGGTCAAATAATAGGCAATGCAGCTTTAAAACAAGGTGGAGGAGTAACATCTTGGATTAATGTAATTACTGATTATAAAGGAAATTTAATAACAACATACCCAATAGTGCCATAATGAGTCAAATTATTTTAAAAAAATGGGAACAATTAAGAAAATGTGTAATCCAAGATAGAGATTTTTTGGATTCACGATCTTTATTGAACTTATTACTAGATTGGATGAAAGAAATAAAAGAATTTAATGATATTCAAATACAAAACTTATATAAACTTCATTTTAGCTATTATGAAAATTTAAATATTGATGAAATATTTTATGAAAACAGCGTTGTTTGGTATTCTTTGGAAGAAATTATTCAATATGATATTATTCAAGCAAATATTGATTCTGATAAATGGGCAATTGAAAATTCGAGTAATATAATATATAATCTTCTTGTATTTAAATCAGATAGAGAGTGTCCTTGCTGTCACGATGATAATCTTCGTGTACTTGTAGAAATTAATTCTGAAAGATTAATATTTGAATGTGACAGCTGTTTATGTGCTATTAATGAAGATAAGACAAAATATAATTTAGAAGGAAAAAAAATTATCCCTGTAGCAGCTTTCTTGATTAAGGCGAAAGGTATAAATCCCAGTCCAATTTAATAATCTAGATAAAATCAAAACAAAAAATTGAATGAAATTTTTCGAGAGTATGACGTTCGCTAAATGACAATTTATTAACGAAAGAGGAAATATTTAAGAAAATTATGACTATCTGAAAAGATAGTCTTTTTTTCGTCTTTGCTTCAAACTAAGATTCGCTTTCAAGACTCAGCTCTAGTTGTAACTATATCTATACACCTTAACTAGTGACTGCAAATTAAGTGTGTGGAATGGTGAATATTTTGGGAATTATGAAGTAAAGTTTATGTAAAGAAAGAAAAATAGTTTTGATAAATATCAAATTTATAAAAACGATCTTTACAGAAAGTAAAGAAAGGGGTTGAAAACTATAATGGAGAGATAATCAGTATCATGATTAAAAAACCAATTGACAAATTTAATCACTTCTGGGATGTTGAAAAGTATGGCCATGTGGCTTGGAACTTGTTCAGAAGTTAGAAGCAGAATGGAATTAATCATCGTTAAGAATATTACTCGGAAATCTTATGTTTTGTGGTAATGGCGATGATAGGCTTTTATCAACTACTTTAGCTCTCATTAAAGCCTTTTTATTAAAGTGTCTTGAAATATTTTGTGTTAAATCTTTGAAATTATCGGTTCCATCTTCTTTTTTGTGATAGAAAACTTTAATTGATTTACAGTTATTATGCTCAAAAATTGTATTTAACATAGTTCTATCTGATAGCCCACAAGAATGCCCCATGATAAATACTTGGAAATCTCCGCTATCTACCCATTGAAGTAATTTCCGATAGTTTGAATTTGATAAATACATAAATGATTTAATATTTTCGAGATATTGATTATCATTTGCCTTTTCTAAAACATTATAATTGTCATCCATTTCATCTCCAAAACCAAAGTTTATTTGATTTTTAATATCATGTAATCTGCCATGAATCTGGATATGGGATGATTTCCCCCAGTATCTTTCATCCTTGTGATTTAAAATGTTGATGTAGTTTGATATTGTTGGAGTATAATTAAAATCTAAAAATAGATTTTCAAATGAAGATGGATCTTTCGATTGAAGCTTTAGACCTCGATCAAAATCAATTAAGTTTCTACGATAATCTGGAGGAAATTCTAAAAAATATTTATCATAATTGTTTCCACTAAGATTTCTATGAATTTGTTCAAAGAGATCGCAAATATCCACCATATTAGAGTATCCTAAATTGAATTGATAAGCGTTTTCTACATGTTCAGTAAGATAATATTCCAAAAGATTCTTTACTTCATTAAATTCTTCATTAAGGCGTTTTACACTTTCAATGTATTTATATTTTGAATCACCATTTAGAATAGAAACTAAAACATCATAATAAGTATTTTCAATATCGACCCAATTTTCTGCATTCAAAACGGTTATTAGTTCAAAAAACCTATTATTATAATTGAAATAAGTTTGAGGATCGATACTACCGTAGCGATGATAAGCAATAATTTTGAAAGTTTTTGTATTGTGAAATGTATCCTCAATTACATAGTCAAAATCTATATTATTACCTCTATCATTCAGAATTTGAGGAACTTTATTGTAGAAGTCATTGTAGTTTTCAAATCGCATAGAAATGCCCGTTCTAACATCTTTTATTGGATGTTTTAAAATAAAAAGATTTTTTATTAATGGTATCTCTTCCATGTTATGAAAATTCTTCCAAATAAAATCAACAAAAGATCTATAAGACGTAGGTAGTTTATGAGCAAGGTCAAATCCATTTCCAATAATTACTAGTCTATTCATAAATTAAAAGTTTTCCCAAATATAATAAAAGCGAAAACAATATTATAAGATAATTAATGATTTAAGTCTGCTGAAACTCAAAGCTAAAAAGGTTATGAATTCCGTAGAATTCATTTAGGAAAAAGTAAATTATAATGATATTTTGAAAGCTAAACAATAGCATTAGGATATTTCTTATTTTACACGATCCCAGCTACATGATCATCTGACAAAAATTAACTTGGATAAATATAAGCGGCTGATCATCACCAGGAAATTAGGACTGGATATATCCGGAACGATAGCCACACCAAGGACTACTACAGGTTCCCGATTAAGTTCCTAAATGAAAATGTTCCAACAGGGTTATCCAGCTGACCGGTTTTGGAAGATTGGATGCGGGGATATCAACGGCGATCGCCACCGGTTCCTGAGTAAGTTCCTAAAGGAGAGTAAGCCTGCAGCGCATTCCGTTAATTAGCTACGAGAGATTTGATCCAGATATATCCGGGATGATAGCCGCACCAAGAATTATTGACGGTTCTGGAACTCCTAAAGAAATATAGCTGCAGAGCATAAAAATTGAAACCTAATCTCAAAAAACGATAAGAACAGTACATTAATGGAATATTTGGCTTTAATACTAGGAATAGTGAGTATAATGTTTAGAATAATTTCCAATCGCAAAAGGCTTTATATGAAAGATGATCCTGCGTATCAAAAAGGACCAGTATCAAAGCCTAGATGTTTTCTGTGTTTTTATTATAGCAGGGATATTGGGAATTGGAAAAAATATCATCGCTTTTTTTATTAGATGACGATTTCCTACATGCTGCTACCTGGCAATATACGTTAAGTCAGATCGCTATAATAATGGAAAAAGGAAGTTGTATATTTTCTTAATAGTAACAGTAATAATTTTGCCTCTCCCTCATTTATATCTCTCTACATTCCAGAACTTTTGTATATTTAAAACAATTCTCTCACAACGATAAAAAATCCATGAAAAAAATGAAAAACAGTTTTTATACTTTGTTATTATTATTTTTATTCGCAAGCGTCAATGCTCAGGAATATTCAAAATTAATAAGTGAAGCCGATAAATTATATGACACAAAAGATTATAAAATGTCTACTGATTTATATACTAAAGCTTTTAAAATTGAAAGCAAAAATCCAAATGATCTATATAATGGTGCGTGCGCATCATCTTTAGCAGGAAATACAGAAAAAGCTTTTAAATGGCTGAACTTATCGATAGATAATGGTTGGATGAATCTACAGCATTTAAGTTCTGATACCGATTTAGAAAATTTACATTCAAAAAAAGAATGGGAGAAGACAGTAGGAAAATTAGAAAAAAAGCTGAAGTTAATGGAAGCAAATTATGACAAACCGTTGCAGGCTGAATTACTGGCAATTTATGACGAAGACCAGAAATATCGAATTCAAATGAATGAAACTCAAAAAAAATTCGGTCCGGATTCTAAGGAAATGCAGGATCTTTGGAAAATAGCAGATCAGAAAGATTCAATCAACTTATTAAAAGTAAAAAAAATATTAGATGAAAAAGGTTGGGTAGGTAAAGACAAAGTTGGAGCGCAAGCCAATATTGCCTTATTTCTTGTCATTCAACATGCAGATCTGGAAACTCAGAAAAAATATTTGCCCATGATGAAAGATGCTGTAATAAAAGGAAATGCCAGTCCAGGTTCTTTAGCCTTGCTAATAGACAGAATCGAAATTCGGGAAGGTAGAAAACAAATATACGGAAGTCAGATAGGAGCCAATCCCAGTAATAAAGCGCTATATGTTTTACCTTTAATTGATCCTGATAATGTAGATAAAAGAAGGGCAGAAGTTGGTTTAGGTCCAATCTCTGAATATATTAAAAATTGGAATTTAGTTTGGGACGTTGAAAAGTACAAAAGTGAATTACCCGAATTAGAAAAATTAAATAAGAAGTAATAAGATCTGTTAGCGGCAATCTGCAAACTTTTTTTGGATAATTTAAGTCTCAAAAAACGATGTTAGCGGTAACCTTTACCAAAAGCACACGCTAACCTTCAACTAATTACAAGAAAAGACAGACGAAAATGATTGACTACATCAAAGAAAATATAAGTTGGATAAAAGATCTATTTACACTTTTGTTTGTCGGGACAGGAACAGTTGTTGCAATCTTAACCTATAGACGAGCCAAGGCTACAATACTTCAACCTATAAGGACAGAAGTAATAAAAAAGCAATCTGAACTTTTATCAAAACTGTTACAAACTTTAAGTGATAACGATCAATCATTTGAAGTTGGGCTTGACTATGTAAGCATAGTTCAAATAAATGTTATACTGACCTTGAGAGATTTTGGGTTTGTCTTTAAGGAACAAAAAGAGCTTTTTGAGAAAATAAAAGATAATATTTCAGGTTGGATACCTTGCGGGAAAACAAATATTCTTAAAGATGTCGAAATCATCGGAGCGTTTACTGAAACGCCTGAAAAGAAAAAAGAAAGTGACTATGGTATTGAGAAGTATAACAACTTAAAGAAAGGTGAAATTGATATTGATAAAATCTACCTGACCAAAGAACATTTAGAATTTGTGAAGTTGATTTCGGATTTTAAAAGTGACCCATTTATGCCAATATCAATCCAAAAGATAATCATAGAATTATTTAGCGACATAAATAATAATCTTGCAATAGTGTTAAAGAACGACTTGGAAGTTTTTATGCTAGATTTTAGCAAAGGATATTTTGAAAATGGTAATGCACCACATTTTAACCCTGCTTGCATTTACAACAATTTTAACCACAGCCGCGTTCATCATAGATTAACTCTTGAAAAACTGAAAAATGAAATCCGAAAATATTTAAGGATTGACGAAAAATGGTAGAACAGTACCAACACCTAACAAGGTATTGCCAAAATGTTGGCAATGGATAAAACTTAATCTCACAAAACGATGAAAACCATATTTACATTCATATTATTTTTCGCATTTCTGTTTTGTTCTTCGCAGGAGATTATTAATAAAGAAGCTTTTGCAAAATGCAAAAAGGAATTTAGCAAAAAGACTTGTCTTAGTGATAAAGACAGTGATTCTATTCTATTTTATTTAGATCAATGTCCAAAAGTATTTGGTATTGCAGAGAATAACGGTTGTCCCTGGGCAGATACTGATGGTGATGGTATTATTGATAAAGATGATGCTTGCGTAGATTTGGTTGGTCCATCAGAAAATAACGGTTGCCCTTGGCCAGATACAGATGGCGATAGTATTTTAGATAAAGATGACTCTTGCCCAACTGTTGCAGGAATTCCTGAAAATCAAGGATGCCCAGAGAATGAGTGTGAAAAATTGCAAATACAAGACAGTCTTGATTTTATTAAATTTAAAACAAGTAATAAAGATATAAACATCAAATATTTATCCTTAGGAAAGTTAATAATTGAAAATTTAAAAAATAAAAAAAACGTTGAATTAATCTATATACGTTTTCCTCCTAGTGTTTATTGTTACTATGTTCCAGAATCATTTAGGCAACCCTGTAGTAGTAACTTGAGCAGTAATATCAATCTTTTTTTAACATTTAAAGTATTCACAAAATCTTTTTTTGAAGAAATAAGTAAAAAGTCAGGAAGGCCGATAGTGACTAGTAGAATTGTGTTAGAAGACTTTAAAACGATGCAAAACGAAATACAAATGGATTTGGAGACCTATGATTATTACAAATCAAATTATGATGCCAATTCAATGTCTTTAAGAATAAAAGGAAAAAGAAAGAATAGAGCATATGGTCAAATAATAATGCAAATTTCATTTGTTGATCAAAATCCTTATAATGTTATTGTAGACTTAGGAAAAAATAAATTGAATTTCCAATACCTTGATAACGAATGGAAATTATTTGAAACTAAATAAGATTATATTGTGATTAACTGGCATAAAAATAACTAGCTAATCAGTTTCGAGAAGTTGGATCCGGGATATATTTGGGACAATGGCCACGCCAAAGATTGTCACCGATTCTGTAACTTTTAAAGAAAATAGCTGCAGAGAATAGAAATTAAAAACGAATCTCACAAAACGATTTGTAGGTAGTGTCTCACTAACTGTGTAAGTTAAAAAGTTATTCTGGAAAATTTTGAGCCCTCATAGCTCAAAAAATTTTACGGAAATAACTTTTTATTATTT
>Ga0308161_1002618_pt1 | contig 18811 bp, 18 predicted proteins | sample PhyFR2_FD_201034 | JGI IMG/M metagenome (GOLD analysis project Ga0308161, IMG submission 201034) | Phyllosphere microbial communities from UC Gill Tract Community Farm, Albany, California, United States - DLSLF.R2 | ecosystem: Host-associated > Plants > Phyllosphere > Unclassified | place: USA...
CACATGCTGCCATCAAGATTAATCGCTAAAGGTGCGTGGTGTTGGAACATCCACTTCACAGCTTTAAAAGGAATTCCTGGTGCTGCCCAAGGGGTTGAATACCCTGGCGAAATTTGACCTGCATTACCAAAACTTGTTTCTTCAGCAGGACCTGTCTGGCGATCAAGAACAGTGACCTCAGCCCCTTGTTGAGCCAGATAATAGGCACTTGCCACTCCAATAACGCCGCTACCTAATACAATTACGCGCATTTCCATTCCCTCACGCACACCAGTTTATTTAACTAGTATATTTCTGCTTAAATAGTTTATTTCACTGTTTTTTGGGCTATAATCTAGGTAAATATATGTATTTCTCGTGAGAATTTAAAAAAAAGAGGAAATATCTATGCGCACCTTAGATCGTATAGATCGCATGATTCTGGACATTTTGCAGCGTGAAGGACGAATTGCGATTAGTGAGTTGGCATCGAGAGTCAACCTGTCTACCACCCCCTGTTCAGAGCGTGTAAAACGCCTAGAACGCGATGGAATTATCATGGGCTATTACGCACGGCTAAACCCAGCCTATGTGGATCGTAACCTGCTCGTTTTTTTAGAAATTAAGTTATCTGCCAAATCAGGCGATGTATTTGATCAGGTGGCTAGAGACTTAGTTGAGATTCCTGAAGTACTCGAATGTCACCTCATTTCAGGTGAGTTTGACTATCTTGTAAAAGCTCGCTTAAAAGAAATGAGCGCATACCGCAGATTGTTGGGTGATCTGTTAAAGAAACTCCCCGCTTCGGCATCGTCACACAGTTATGTGGTCATGGAAGAAGTGAAAGAAACTCTATATTTAGATGTAAGTAAGTAAAGCGAGTTCTCTCTAAACTCGCTTTAGCCATATTTTGAAAATTAGAAATATTTTAAAATCGAAATATGTTTATTTTGATGTTTGAATTTCGAGAACCATTTAACCGCTGGATAGAGTGTAAAAGACAGCGCAATCGTAATTAACCACAGCATCCACACATGGTTGACCGACAAATAATTGCCATGGTTGGCTCCCCACATACTTAGCGCAAACACATACATCAGTTTCAAGACATATAAATGCAGCAAATAAAAGAACATAGGTACTGAACCAAACACCACCAGTGGTTTTAAAAATGAATATTGCTGCATACGTTCAAAAGCAACCAACACAATTAAACCTACTCCAACATTCAGCAAAATAAACAGTAAAGACGGTGGGTACTTGGTGAGGTTAAAAAAGCTCATTAATGTCAGTTGTAATGACTCAAAATGTTGCCACGACTGGTCACCATAAATATTGATAAAACGTAGCAAAACAAACAACCCAATACTTGCTAAACCAAGGCTGAGTAAAGCGCGGCTTCTTTGCTTTGCTGAATATTTTGAACTAAAGAACTGACCTAAAGCATAACCCAATAAAATCACACCAATCCAAGGCAAAACAGGATAGCTTGTGCGAAGCTTGATGCCTGCGAACTCGATCCAACCACGTTCATGTAAAACGAGCCATATATTTTGTAGTGCGCCTTGTGAGAAGTGCACTGAATCTAATAAGTTGTGCCCAAAAATAATCACCAAAGCTGTTCCAGCAAGGACAGGCAACGGTAAACTCACGCAGCAAGCCAACACCACCATGCTAATACCAATCGCCCAAATCACCTGTAAATAAATGACGTCTGGTGGAAAAGTTGCTGTCCAAGCAAAGTTCACAAGCGTGAGCTCTAGTACAATCAAAAATAAGCCACGTTTTAATAAAAAAGCACGAGTTTGCTGTAAATCCTGTTTTTTTGATTGAAATAAAAAAGCTGAAATTCCGGTTAAAAGTACAAAAACTGGCGCGCAAATATGTGCCAATAACCGACTGCCAAATAAGGCAGGTTCGGTTACTGTTACGTCCATTGGATCTGGCACCTGTTTATGTAAATAGAAAGTTTCTCGTACATGGTCGAGCAACATAATCAAGATAACCAAACCACGCAAAGCATCAATCGACTGTAAACGCTCAATATTTTTTTCTAAAGACATAGCGATAATCAATAAAACAATGTAACGTTATACTATTACATTTAATTCCTTTTGTCTTTTATGGCTGCTCATTTATGCAACACAAATTAGGATTGTTGTCTTCGTTAGGACTATCGTTTATATCGACATTCACTTGGGGAGAAGAAACATCAACAGTACTTGAGACCATACGTATTCAGGCTGAAACCACCCAAGAAAATCTAAGTCAAAATAGCTCAGCAACTAAATTTTCTCACGATGTTTTAGATGTTCCTTTTAACCGTGCTTTTGTTTCTAAACAAATGATGGAACAACAAGATGTACAGCGGATTGATGATGCATTGACTTTAGTCAGTGGAGTTTTTCATCAAAATAATTATGGCGGCGGCTTTTGGGATAACTACTCTTTCCGAGGTTTTAGTGGCGACCCAAATTTAGGCGCAGCCATGATTCGAAACGGCTTGAGTGTAAACCGAGGGGTTAGTGCTCCTAAAGACATTGTAAATATTGACTCTTTAGAATTTTTAAAAGGGCCAATGGCTGCACTATATGGCCGTGGGGAAACAGGAGGTTTGCTTAACATCAACAGTAAAAAACCACAGTGGGAAAGCGAAAGTGAAGTTAACCTACGTGCCAATACACAAGAACAATATCGAATAAGTCTGGAGCATACCGCCCCTATTAACGATGAACTGGCCTATCGGTTAGCGGTTGCCCACGAAGATAATCAAAGCTTCCGTGATCATGTCAGCAGTGAACGCTGGTTCTTTTCACCACAGCTCACATGGAAAATTTCAGACCAAACACAACTCGACTTTGACAGTGAATTTACTGAACACAAAGGAACCTTTGACCGTGGTGTGAGCACAGTCAATCATCAGTTTGTGATGGATCCGAAAACATTTACGGGGGAACCTGATGACGGCGATATGAAAGTAAAAGATTACTTTTACCAATTACGTCTTAGTCATGAATTTAACCCTGACTGGAAACTGAATAGTGCGGTCAGTTATAAAGATGCTCAAATGTTCGGTTTTTCGACCGAACCACGACGCATACAAGCCGACGGTCGCACTTTAGAACGCCAACGCCGCTATCGTGATTATCAAAGTGAAGATGTGCTCGCTCAGACGGAATTACTTGGTAAGTTTGATACGTCTTGGGCTCGACATGAAATTTTACTTTCAACTGAGCTTGGTCAACTCGATTATCAACAATATCAGCTGCGTCGTAACCACAGCTCAGGCATGCCAAACACAATTGATATTTACCAACCTGAATATGGTAAATATTTACCTAACTTAGCTCCGTTTACCAACACTAAAGAACAGCAACGTTACTTTGCCCTTAATGTACAAGACCAGATTTTTTTTAATGATCAGTGGAGTGTGTTATTCGGCAACCGTTTTGATCAGGTCGGACAAGACTTTAAAAATCACCTGACTCAGACTGAAAACAGCCAGACACTTCATCAAAATAGTCCACGTTTCGGAGTAAATTTTAAAGCCTCTGACCAATGGGCGTTTTATACAAACTATGGTCGCTCATTTGCGATGAATAGTGGCATGAACCGAAATGGACAAACCTTCGCTCCTGAAAAAGGCGAAAGCTACGAAGTTGGCACCAAATATAAAATAAATGACCAAAATGTGCTGAGTCTTGCGTTGTTTAAAATGAAAAAACAGAATGTGCTGACAACCGATCCAATTGACAGTAACTTTCAAACCGCAGCAGGCGAAGTCAGCAGCCAAGGGCTTGAATTTGATTTAAATAGCCAGATTAATGATCGATGGTTCGTCAATGCCAACTATAGTTATACCGATGCTCAAATTGAAAAAGACCAAGATTTAGCGAAAGGTGCACGTCTGAGCAATGTGCCAAAACATCAAGGCTCAGTAAGCACCAATTATGAATTCCTACAAGAAGGTGCAAGAAAAGCAGGTGTAGGAGCTAACCTTACCTATGTTGGCGAGCGCAGCGGTCATAACCTTGATAATGGATTTAACTTACCAAGTTATACGTTGGTAAATTTAAATGGCTACTATGCCCCATCTGACCGTTTACGCTATCAGCTGAATGTAAATAACCTGTTTGATAAAACTTACTATGTTTCAAGCTATAGCGATTTGTGGGTTCAACCGGGTGAGCCACTCAATGCTTCAATCTCAGCACAGTGGAAATTTTAATTCATCCATAAATAAAAAAGCCCGAATCATTTCGGGCTTTTCATTAAAACATACCATTTTCATTGACGAGTGGGTCGGGCTGTACTTGACCGATATCCCAAAACTCAGCAATTTTTCCATTTTCAAAACGACAAATATGGACCACTGCCAAGGTAGTTAATCCGTTCATTTGCATTTCAAGTTTAGAATGCACAGCGACCAAATCACCTTCTTCAATGACATGTTGAACATCAAAGACTTTGTTGGGCGTTTCGGCCGCGCTTTCACGCATCCCTTCCTTCAAAGAAGTCGCATCACCCGCATAATAAGGATTGTGATGCTTGAAGTTAGGTGTGGTGTAATTGCTATAAGCTTCATCAACTTCGCCTGCTGCGGCAAGCTCTAAAAACCGTACTGCAATTTGTTTTTGAGATAAGTTCATGATTATCTCCTACCCTTTATTTTAGACCTTATTGTAGCAGGTCATCTTCTTCGTCATCTTCATCAAAGACATAGGCCATACAACCCCATCCATCATACTCGCCCTGAAATTTCTCAGCGATGCTGCTGAACCATTGCTCTAAGTCAACAATATCTGAATACTCAGGTTCCATGTTAACAAAGATCGTAATCACCCATTCATTTGGTTCAACGGAATCATCTTGAAAAAGTGAAACTTTTTGTTCTTGGTAAAGTAAATAGAGCGCACATTGCTCTGCATTCTTTTGATCTTGAAAAGCAATAGAAAATTCAATTTCATGTAAATCAGTTAAATCATCCCCATCTTCAGCCATTTGCCAAAGTACATTGCCGTTATCGTCATCTGGAAATTGTTCGTAATCACGAGTCATAATATGATCCTTGTTGTTGTCGCAGTATTAATATTATTCGGACTTAGAATACCCGACTTTTATTGCAGTTTGGGTATATATTGCGTTCCCAATTGCATCAAATTAAATTTTTAATTGTATATAAATTTTAAAAAGGGACCTGCGACTCAATCACCACATCCGTTCCATTTAATGGGTGCTTGAAAGCCAAATATGCAGCATGTAAAGCCATTCGATTTAAATGAAAACGTTTAGGCTCAGGGTGATAAAGCTTGTCACCCATAATCGGATGTCCAATATGCATCATATGGACACGTAGCTGATGCGAACGCCCTGTTACTGGTTCAAGTAATACCCGACTTTGATCTGTTTTTTCATCATAAACCAAAGGCTGAAACAAGGTTTTAGCGTGTTTGCCCAATTCAAAATGTACAATTTGTCTTGGGCGATTTTCCCAGTCCGTAATGAGTGGAACTTCAACACTACCCTCTTTTGTTACTTGCCCTTGTACCAAAGCAATATAATGTTTCTTGACTGTTCTCGCCTGAAACATTTTACTTACCGCAACTTCTGCATCACGGTGCTTGGCAAACATGAGTAAGCCTGATGTTGCCATATCTAAACGATGAGTCACTTTGGCTAAAGGGAATTTTTCCAGCACACGTAAATACGCACTATCATGATGCTCAGGTAATCGCCCCATGACCGATAATAAACCCGCGGGTTTATCCACCACAATCAAGTCTTCATCTTCAAATAAAATTGAAAGCGGGTCTTGTGGTGGAGCGTAAACAAAATTATCGTTTAAAGGCATGGTCGTAGAAACAGCAATGGAGCTTGGCGGCAGATCATAATGAAATTTCTGACCTACCGCAAAATAATCTATGAGTTCTCATCATGTTCCACGTGAAACTCAGAAAATATTTATCGTTTTTTATTCATTTCAGCTAAAAGATCAAGCTGAATTTCTTGAATATGTGTAAGTCTTTCCCACTGATGCGATAAAAGATGGTCCATTTTTTCATGTAAATGTCGAATCTCAAGTTCAGCTTTTAAATTAATCTGATAGTCATGTTGAGAGCGCAAACGATCTTTTGCTTCTTGACGATTTTGGCTCATCATAATAATAGGCGCCTGAATTGCAGCTAAACATGACAACACCAAATTAAGTAAAATAAATGGATATGGGTCAACTGGACGTACAACCATCACAACCGTATTTAAAATAATCCACGCGACCAGAAATAGTCCAAAACAAATTAAAAATGCCCAACTCCCCCCAAATGTCGCGATCTTATCTGCTAGTTTTTCTCCAAGCGTCCATTTTTGATCAAAATCTGTTTCTGTATTTCGACTAATTAACTCATGCCGTTGCATACTGCCAATCACTTCATTTTCTAAAGTAGATAACTCACCTTTTTCAGAACGTAATAAAGACTGCACATATTTAACTCGATAATCTGCCAGATCTGCTCGGCAAATAAAGCTTGAGAATGTCCAGTCTGGATGGTCTTTTAAAATTTCATCACTAATGACATTCCGAATGACTTCACCAGGCACAAGATCTTTTAAGGGAAAACTCTTTCCACAAACAGCGCATTGGCGACAATGGTTTTTATTTTCCATATTATTCAGCTCGTTATTATGATAATAAGAATATTATATAAACGATTTCAGTCATAATATCGTAAATAAAAATAGTGCTCTAACCTAATATCTGTAAAGTCGCTGGTACGATTTTTCGATGCGCAGGAATAACTGGCACCATATAGAGTCTTCCCAGTAAATTTTTAATATGCACTACAGTAGTAATGGTAAGCACTTGAGTCTTTTCATTTTTATAAATAGATAAAGTTACATTTAAATGCTTATCATCATCTCCAATGACTAACTCATTTTCCTTACGTTGTAACAAGGTAAAAATTCCAATTCGGTCACCAGCGACATATTCATTTTCTTTTTTATGCGGATCAATCTGCTTAAAACTCCCTAAATCTTTAAGTCCAATCTTTGAAGTAATTTTATTACGCACCTTCATGCTCCACTCTATCCATTGAGGAGTGTGGTCGAACAACTTCATCAGTTGTTGAAATACATTCAGGTCTGGTTGTCCGAGCACAATACTCCACGAGTCGTGGAAGTAAGCATCGTTCAATTGAGATGAGATTTGACTGTCGTGCGGCAAGGCAGAAAGATAAGGCTTATTCATGAATTATATTCTTGTAAAGTATCATTTTTATTATAGAGAATTTTTTAGGGTGTCAAGGGAAAACATCTATGGTTTACTTCAACAATTATAACTTTGTAAGTTAGAACCTTATGCCTATAAACTTTTGATCTATAGCGTCCTAAGCCGAATCGAGACCTTTTGGGTGAGTACACACTAACGTTATACGTTTTGGTGCATGCTACTCTTTTCGATCCCTATCACACCCTTGAGATATAGTTTAGCCAGCACCCTGCGGGATTGTTTTTCTAAGAACAGCTATTTTTAAATATTTTTGGGAATTTTTACGCAATAAAGCAAATTTAAAAGAATATATTCCCATATCAATATAATTAGTTAAATTTAAATTCCACTTTATTTGTATTTTACGGTTTATTTTACCAAGACATTGACCATTTTTAGCCACAGTGCATCAGAATATAAAAAAATAAATCACCCTTCAATTCTACATTCATGAAGGGCAAAACTTTTTATGAGTAAATAAAACCATGCTTATGGGCATGGTAAACAGTAGATAACGCGATCAGGGCAAAAGCTAGCATAAACCATGAAAAAGAAGCTGCTCCAAAACTTTCAAGCAGTCCTCCACCAATCATTCCACCGAATGCGATAGCAAGGTTAAATATAGTGACCAACATGGACTGAGCGACATCTGCCTCATTACCCGCAGTATTTGCTAAAGCTGTTTGTAATAATGTTGGAGCCCCACCAAAAGTGACTCCCCATAACACTACACCCGTGAGCACGACAAAATTTGAAGAACTATAAACACCTAATAGTGCTGTTGCGATTGCAAAGATAAATAAACTTAAAAGTGTTATTTTTCTTAATGAACGATCGATAAACATTCCCGTAATTACGATGCCTATAATCGAAGAAATACCAAATAAAAAAAGAATGGTCTCAACTTTATATGCATGTCCTGTCGAGGCCAAGAAAGGTGAAATATAGGTATAAAGAATGCTATGAGCCAATATCCAAAGGAAGACGACTGCTAAAATAGCTCTAATGCCGGGTATTAAAAGAACTTTTAAAATGGGCAATTTTTTTTGTGCTGACTGCCCCGCAAAATCAGGAATACTAAAACGAATCCAGACAAATAAAATCAATGCCAATAAAGACATGATCCAAAATACACCACGCCACTCAAACAACGTTCCCAACCATGCACCTAACGGAACACCAATCGCCAAAGCAATGGGCTGCCCGACTCCGGCAATTGCCAAAGCTCGTCCTTGATACGATGCTGGGACCATACGCCTTACATATCCAGCTAAAAGTCCCCATATAACACCCGCTGCCATGCCTGCAATAAAACGAGCTATCAAAGTCAAAATATAATGATTTGATAAGGCAGTAATCACATTGAATAAAAGCAATCCAGCAATCGCACTGAGTAACAATGGTCTTCGATTCCAACTACGAGTAAAGCTAATAATAGGTATTGCAGCCAATACCGAACCTAATGCGTAAACTGTAATAAGCTGACCTGCATAGGCCTCTGAAATGTTTAATCCCTGACTGATTTGTGGCAACAGCCCTGCTGGCATGGTTTCTGTCATGATGGTCAGAAAGCCCGCAACTGTAAAAGCCAACAATTTCCAAATCGGTAATTGAGCAGAGAGTTCATCAGTTAACTGATGAGCTGTTTCATCACACTTAATATTCATAAAGCTTTACTCTCAAATTCGCTTGCAGCGTACTTACTCTGCTCTGCATAGCTATATGCTTGTTTTATAAAGTTAGGATGGGAAGACATTTGTTCTCCGTGTAAACTAAAAATCATTATTTTGGAATGATCATTCCAATTAAAATCAAATAAAAACCTTAACTATTCAGCTCAACAATAGTTAAGGTTTAAATGAGTTTTATAAAACGCTTAAAGCAACCTCAATGACGTCCATTAAAGAGTGTCTCCGTTCTTGAACAGGGCTGCCTTTCCCCAAAACACGTAATCCTTGGATAGTATTTACAAAGAAACTCGCTAATGCACGTGGGTTTTGGGTAGAAGCAATTTCATCAGATTGTTGAGCTTTAATTAATAAATTCTCTAAAGCATGCTGTATTTTTTGCAGATTACTTACAACAAATTCGGCGACCTCTTCGTCATGACCTGCTAGCTCTAAACATGCATTTGCGACCAAGCAACCTTTGTGCTCTGGATCACTCAGCTCATCTTCAACAATATTGAGAAGTAATTGTCGAATGAGTGCTTTTGGAGAACCTGAACCAGACAATAACTTTACATTATTAAGAGTGGTTAAAAGTTCATAGCGACGTAATGCTTGTTGATAGAGTCCCTGTTTACTCTGAAACGTACTATAAAGACTGCTTCTCGATAAGCCAGTGCCATCTACTAAATCTTGAACCGAAGTAGCAGCATATCCACGACGCCAAAAAACATGCATGGCTGCATCAGCAATTTCATCAGTTTCAAATTCTTTTGTACGCATAAATAGATGCTAACAGGAACGATCATTCCAATTAATTTATGATAGGACGATAGAGAAGTCAAACTAAAAAATTATTTCATAGCTAACATTACTCTACACTTTTAATAAAGTTGAAATTTTATTAATGGTGGTCCCATCTAGGTCATTCAAAGCAAACTTATTCATTGCCGCTTTGAAGATTTTTTGTTTTGTTCTTTCTATATTATTTTCAGATGTCACTTTTTCGCTTGAATACATTATAAAAACATATTATAAACTATTTCTAACCAAATAATTGGTTTTTTGGAACTTTATAATGAACAACAATATTATAATTTTTGGTTATGGAACAGGTATTTCTAAAGCCGTAGCACATAAATTTGGTAAAGAAGGCTATAAAATTGGGTTAGTGGCACGAAATGCCGAAAAACTCGAAAAGGCCATTTTAGAGCTTAAAACACAAGGTATTGAAGCTTACGCTTTTACATGTGATTTAGCAGTTCTTGAAAACATACCAAATCTTATTAAACATATTAAAGATCAATTAGGAGAGATTAAAAATATTCACTGGAATGCTTTCCATGATATTGAGGGCAATATATTAGAAACACACCCACTGGAGCTCACCAAAAGTTTTCATATTCGTGTTTCAAGCTATATTGCTACGGTACAGGCTTGTCTACGTGATTTAGAAAAGAATAACGGTAGTATTTTATCAACCAACGGAATTTTCGCATTCGATGCAGTCGGAATAGATTTGATTGCCAAAGAATATTCATCTTTAGCCATTACCGCTGCCGCTCAATATAAAACCACTAACTTACTTGCTCATAGTCTAGCTGACTCAAATGTTTACGTGAGCCAAGTCATTGTTAACGGTTTCGTAGATGGAACACCAGGCACAGAAGATAAAAGCTACACGGTACATCCAGAAACGATTGCAGAGCAGTTCTGGTACTTGCACCAACATAAACAAGAAACTGTTTCTCTTTGTGGAGAAGCAATACAAGCTGCTTAAAATTATTTCTTATAACTGAAGAAGCGTAATAAATTATGCTTCTTCCAGTTTATTTCACGTAAGGCCAAATGTCTGGGTCTATATAGCTCTCATCTATATGATAACCCTCCTTTTTCATATTATTTTCTTCAGTTTTACGGGCTTTCTTATTATTGGCAACTTCAGTTTCAAATGCTTGCTTTAACTGTTCTGAATTCATCTTGTCTGAACCAGAAATAGCATTTCGGCCTGCATATTTAAAATTCTCAAAGCTATATCTAACTATATATTGCTCCTTTTTATCATCCTGATAGGTCCGTTGAAGGCTAATACCTAACTCTACATCTCCATTATATAAATTAAATATAATCCCCCCCGAGGTTTTTAACAGAACATCCTGCCACTCTTTAAAACTTAAAACATAAGTAGGGTCAATAACCTCTCCCATTGTTTCACTCATATGCTTAAAATTATCTTGCTTATCAATTCGAGCACTAAAAGGTAAGAAATATTGCTTCCATTGTTTATCATTAATTTGACGTACTAATTTGGTATAAGCAGTATAAGCTTCTTGGCTAGTGGTATATTCATTTGGATGTAAACTTGCATCGATATCCATGATTTGAATACCGTCATTGCTTCGTCGAGCTACTTGTGTACCTAGAACACTGATCACATTTTCAATTTCTAAATTACTCTTTTCAGTAATCACACTTACTCGACCAAGTTTTGGTGGAGTCCAATCTAATGATAAGAAATTCATTCCCGCAGGTTGGCGATCAACTGGGGTATTACTGTTTTTAGCAAAATCCTGAATGCCTTGTTCGCCAAAATGAAGGGCTATTACATCTTGATTTTGGTTCATCGACTTATTTCCTTGGGTAATATTATTTGCAGGCTTACAAGAATTTAAAAAGATGCATGCAATAATGCAGATAAATAAAGAATAGTTTTTCATAATAAGTACCCAGCCTTGTCTAGCATCACACCTTCCCTTCATTACTACTTGAATGTATTTTAAAATCGGCTTTACTTTTTCCCCATGTAGAAATGGTTTTCAATTCTTGTTGTAAAAATGGCCGACCTTTTTCATCAAGCATTAAACGGTGATACTTCTTTGCTGCCGATCCAATCCATTTCATACGACTATCATAATTTTCGGCAATTGTACCATCGAGAGGAGCAAGGTAAACATCCTCTTTTAACTCTACTAATTGATCAGCTTTACTACCGTTATAATTACCGAACCAATTCTTTTTTACAGCGTCTACACTATAATCGCTTGATAGAACAAGCGTTGCATCAGGCATACCTATAAACCAACGTTGCATCCAAGCACCAAATTTAACTGATGTATTTTCCCAAACAACGACTTGTAGAATATTATGTTGTTCCTGAACAGCAATAAACATCAAATGATTAAATAAGTGTTTACTTGCTTTTTTATATTTATTTTGCTCAATTCTCTCTTTAGCAAAAATTTGTTCAATTGTAGGTAACAGAGCAAAGGCTTGATTAATCTCTGAAGTAACTTTTAAATTTTTAACACTGGGCAAACATGATGACCATGGCAAATTCATTAATGCCGGTTTAACAAATTTGTATTTACTAGTATCTCGCTGATCTTTACAACTTATAAAAGATTTTGAAGATGCACTCCAAGCTAAATGCCACGGAGCAATATCCATAAACAACCACAAATTACCTCGAGCAAAAAGATTTATAGCCTCTTGTACACCGACATTATAGCCAAGCATACTCCCCCAATGCTTGAATATAGTTGCAACTGTTTTCGAAGCAAAAGCTCCTAAGCCCATCCAATAATATCGTCCTAAAAGATTGTCATTTCCACCTAGCTCCATTTCTAAAAATATTTTGGCATATACGGAGGCAATTCTTCTTGCTCTTGCCTCATATCCTGGCTCAAGTTTATAGTTATTCGCTTTTTGTAAGTTAGATAATCTCTTGATCGCTTCTTGCTGATATATTTCCCAAAATGTCAAACAATCACAGTGAGCATCCTTACAACTATGTTCACTTATATTTGTTTTACTGTTCCAATCTAAACTGTTAGACATTTTTACTTCCTTGCGCTGGATCTACCCAAACTTCGGCTTCATCTACTGTTTCTAGATCCAACCATAACAAATCGAGCTTAAGCCCCTGTTCTTTAGGGCTATGTATTTCTTTGGTTTGCCCTTTCTTATCTGCGTTAGCAAAAATTTCTTTACCTTCAGAAGATATCTTGTAATCAACAAATGAAAGTGGTTCACCTGAAGGCAATAGCATCTTGAATCTCTCATTATAGGTTTCATAAGCTGGCAAACCTTGAAGGTTCATGCCTACTTCAGCTCCCCCCATAAACAAATGCTGCCCAGCCTTCACTTCAAATTTGCCACTCGTGGTCATAAAAATACCTGAACCAGTAATTTTGACTTGAGAGCCGCCTGCAGTGAGTACAATTTCTTTGGCTGCTGACGCCTCAATTTTGTCTTCTGCTGAAATAATCTGAACAGCTTTACGGGCAATTAAGTCTGCTCCATCACCTTGGGCTTGTATTTCAACTTTGCCTTTACCTGCATAGAGTCTTGCCCCTTCTTGCGCGGCAAAAAGGCTGATTTTATTTTGGGCATGTGCAATCAAGTTCTTTTGGGTAGACAGATTAATGCTGTCTCCAGCAGTTTGGTTTAACTGCCCATCTGCGCTTAAGTGAATGTCTTCGTTACTGCTCAGCGCGATGCTATTTGGGCTCGCTAGCAGCATAATCGCCTCTTTAAACGTTTTGGCTTTTGCGTTGTCTTGCTGCTCAAGTTTTTCAATAAAAGATTTTAGGTTTTCTAAATTTTCTAACGGGTCAGTTTGCTGGTTTTTAGCAACTTCACTGAGTGCCTTGGCATTGCTAAGGCCACCTTCAATTTGTTGCTTGGCCTCATTTGCATCAAGGTGCACGCCTTGAGCTTGGTCCTGTTTGTGGGTGCTAATGAGTAAACCACTTCCAGCTCTTACCGCACCCCATTGGTCTGTTCTGAGTTCAAAACCTTCACCACGACCATCACTTTCCGCCTTATCTTTTGGATGGCTTAAGTTACCCAAGTTGAGCTGACTGGCTGCATGGCTACTTTGTAGCTGGGCACTGATCTGGCCTGTGGTGTCATCAAAACGGAGTTGGTTAAAGCCTTTGCCGTCGACTTCTTCTGAACGAATGCCACTGAGTTTTTTGGTGTCGGGGAGCTGGCCTTTTTGATCGAACCGGGTTGGGTGACGTTCAGCTTCGTGAATACGCCCCACCACAAACGGGCGGTCAATGTTGCCGTCAAAGAAGTCAATCACTACGATTTCACCGACACGTGGCAAGAAGCGTGCCCCATAACCTGCACCTGCCCATGGAGTCAGCACATCAACCCAAGCTGAGTCGGTATCATTGTCGTTACTGCCTGCCCCACCGTCATGACTGTGGTCATCAGTTCGAGTAAACAAGAAACGGACTTTAATGCGTCCCCACTGGTCGACATGGATACTTTCGCCTTCTAATCCCACGACTTTAGCGCGTTGCGGGTGAGCTGCTGGTCGGTGTTCTAGCGGGCGATACTCAGGCACAGCTTTAATATTGCGTCGAACAACATTCAGCTCAGCAAAGTGGCGCTGCTCTGGATTTTGCGTGTCGAGTTGGGCAGCTTTGAGCTTGTCTTTTGGCAACAAGCGCTCAAGTTGCTGTTGTAATTCTTTCGGTAAATTATTCTGGTTATAGTAGTGTTTGCTTAAGATTAAGAATTCTTTGTCGGCACTGTCATGTTGATCGAGTTCTGGGTGGTCATTGAGTTCAAACCAGTAACCCACCTGTGCATCCCGAACGTTGCCTGAAACCGTAAACTGTTTAGAACTCAAGTGATGGTAAGCATTGATGTGCTGGTTAAATTGTTCAATCTGGCTATTGCCTGAAGCGGTGGCTTGGTCTTCACCGTTTAAATCCTGCATCCATGCGGGGCTGACATGCCATGCATCTTCAAGGTTTAGGCTAGCATTGTCATAGTATTCGCTGTGTTTCTGCGTACCTTGTACGCTGCCACTGCCTTCTTCTTGTTGTAAGGCATCGGCTTGCCAGCGTTGCACATGAACAGACGTCGGCTGTAAGCGGCGCTCAGCTTTAACTTGGGTAATGGTATCGAACTGTTCTGTCGCACTGCTGCGTTGATAACTTAGGCTACGACGGTCAAGCGCCTGATAATTTTGGTTATCGTCAATCAAACGTAACACTTGTGGCTGAATTGAAGCATTCGGGTCAGCGACCAAAAGCTGCGATTCATCGATTAGCCAGTTAATGCCTTCGCTGCGCCACAAACGGGTTAAAAAGTCATAGTCGCTTTCGTTTGACTGCATCACAAATGGACGCACATCGTAGTCTTTCGTTAAGCCAGATGTGTCGAGCGTTAAACTTGAGGCAAATAAGGGGCTTTTGCCCTGCCATTCTTTAAACAAAATTTCGCTAATATCGCGCACGCTTTTGTTCATAAACACACGGCTATTACGGCGTTTATGCCAGAGTGCAGTTGGGTCTTTTAAGGTGAGGTTATAAATGGTGAGTGAGCCATCACTTTGCCCTTGGCTCGCTTCGGTAATAATGCCTGTTGTTCTAAAGAACTGGCCTGTGTCTGTCACCTGATCTACGGCAACCTGACAGCCAATAAATTGTTTTAATGCAATATGCGCGTTCGTCGACAGACACAGTAACTCAGCAACGCTACCCTGATTGAGCGTATGTTCGCCTTCAATACGTTGTAAGAAGACTTGCTGATTTAAAGACTGATTTGAGAATTGGATATGAACGGCACGATTTTGTGAAACAAGGCCTAAACGCTCCAATATACTCGACACACTCATCTGCATTTTTATTATCAATCAAACTTATATTTAGGCCGCATTTTAATTAAAAAAAGACTAATCTGTCTATCTATACTCATTTTCAAAATGTAACTAGTCTAAATATGCAGTTTTACGTTAATTTGTTATTAAATGAATATTTAAAAAGTAAAATTGGATCATTTTAAAGTGCTATAAACCACCCAAACATAATTAATATTTTTCTTATATAATCAAATATATATCAAGAAAAATAAATGTTCAAATTAATAAAATTCAGGATGAGATATGAAAATAAAAAAGTCTGCTTTTTATATATTTACGGTGATTTTCTCACTTCATTCTTCAGCATTTGCTGAACCGAGTGTGGCCGATATTCAATATCGTGCGCAGCAAGGGCAAGCTGTTGCTCAATATCATTTAGGTATGATGCTTTTAAGCTGCGAACAAGGCGTGGTTAAAAACTATGAACAAGCGTTTAAATGGTTAACAGCGGCTGACCAAAATGGAAGCGTGGGGGCAAAATATAGTTTAGGAATGCTGTATTACACAGGTACAGGTGTCGAAAAAGATGCCAAGCGTGCTTTTGATTATTTCACTAAGGCAGCGGCCAAGGGCCATGCTAAAGCGCAATATAACTTAGGGGTGTTATATGGCAGAGGTGAAGGAATTGCTCAAGATTATGGGCAGGCATTTGAATGGTTTAGTCGTGCTGCCGAGCAAGGCTATCCACCCGCAGAATATAACTTAGCTCAACTCTATAAAAAAGGTCACGGCGTCACCCAAAGTAATGAGCAGGCCCTTAAGTGGTACACCAAAGCGGCTGAGCATGGCGAAAGTGATGCCCAGTACAACTTGGCCCAGATGTATTTAAATGGTGAAGGCACGCCAAAAAACCTGCAACTGGCAAAAAAATGGTTCCAGCAAGCTGCTGATGCAGGCGATGTAGATGCGAAAGAAATGCTTAAAAGTTTAGAATAAAGAATCAAAACTTAATGTTTATCTAACTCTAATAACTCACTAATTTCTTCACCGTATACCCATTTATTTAAAATACCTTCCGAACTTTCTAGACCTACAATATCGAGAAAACTTTCAAATGTAGTTGCCACTTGTTCTCGATCTTCTGTATCAAGCTTATCAGGATCGATTTGGCTGATTCCATGAGCAAGAACATGTAAAAGTTCTGCCTTAGTTGGTTCATTCTTTTGTTGATAGATAACAATAAAAGCTTGTGCAGCATCCGCTACTTTTTGATTCAAACTCATACGTAATGCAGGATTTTGAACCCCTGTATATAGCTGTCCATCTCCAACAAAATGATCTTGGGCTTTAAACTTTTCTAATTGTTGAATAATAATAGAGTTGGAATTTTGAATACTCATTTCTGTTTTATTCTCAGTTTTTTGAGCACAACCAACTTGTGAACTTAAGACAGCCATGATTAAAACCAAAAGCTTTTTCATAATTCTATTAATTTTTTATTTAAAGAAAGTAAATATAAACTAATTTAACTATAAATTTCTATCACTTATAAAATTGTATGTATGACCTATTTTATTCTTTTTATCAGGTCCACATATATTTTTGACCTTAAATTACCCTTCCCATTTTCTAAAAACGAGGCATGTATTTACGCCACCAAAACCAAAGCTATTGCTCATGACTGTTTTCAGTTCGGTTTCCCTGCACTCTTGAACAATATCAAAATTTTTAGCTTCTTCTCGTAGTTCAGTAATATTAATACTCGGTGCAATAAAGTCATTTTGCAGCATTAAAATAGAATAAATGGCTTCATGTACGCCTGCTGCCCCTAAACTGTGCCCAGTCATCGACTTGGTCGAACTGAGTGGCGGTACTTTTTCGCTACCAAAAGCCCTTTCAATGGCCAATAGTTCTGGAATATCTCCTGCTGGCGTTGAAGTACCATGCGTATTTATATAATCAATCGTTTCAGAGCCGTTTTGCTTAGCTTCTGCGAGTGCCAGTTTGATACAACGGGTTGCGCCTTCGCCACTTGGTGCAACCATATCGGCGCCATCACTATTGGCAGCATAGCCAACCACTTCTGCCAAAATTTTTGCTCCGCGCTTTTGAGCATGGCTTAAAGACTCTAAAACCACCATGCCACCGCCGCCAGCGATCACAAAGCCATCGTTATCTTTTGAATATGGGCGTGAAGCCGTTTCAGGTGCATCGTTATATTTGGAGCATAAGGCTCCCATCGCATCAAATATGGCTGTTTGAGACCAATGGTCTTCTTCCCCACCGCCTGCCAACATCAGGTCTTGTTTGCCAGCGGCAATAAGATGAAATGCATAGCCAATTGCATCTGCCGAAGTTGCACATGCACTGGCAATAGATTGAGAAATACCTTTTAAATTGAAAGCATTTGATAAGTTAGAACTAACCGTATTTGTAAGATAACGTGAAGCTAAATAAGGAGATACGTCGCTTGCCCCTTGGTCTTTTAAGGTATAAAGCATCTCAACAATTGAAGCTGTCGAAGAGCCTCCTGTTCCCCCAATAATTCCATATTTAGCGTTATTGGCAATATCACTCACAGTGAGCTGGGCATGTCGCACGGCATCAACCGCAGAGTTGTATGCATACATGGCGCAAACGCCCATGTGTTTTTTTAACTCTAGATCGATATTTTCAAAATTCATTTCTGCCGTAGCGCTGACGCGACTTCGAAAATTTAAGTTTGCATAAACATCGTTATAGCGAATGCCTGAGCGACCTGATTTTAAGGACTCAGTGACGTCTTCTAATGTATTTCCGATACAAGAATTGATTCCCATACCCGTGATGACAACACGTTCCATTTTTATCTCTATAAAAATAATGAAAATAAATCTTATCAACCAAGTTCCGTTCTGGAACTGGCATAATGTTTCTATATTTATTATTTTTTCTAATCGAATATAAATAAAAAGTTAATAATAATGTTTTTATTTTAAAATATATTTATTTTTATTATTAAATCAAAAATATTTTAAATATTAAATTGACGTAATTAAAATCACCAATTATTATTTCGTTGCTGGCCACATTGCCAGTCGGTTTTGACAGACCGTTGATCCACGGCGGATTATAGTTCTACTATAAGTCGTTAGACCCTTGCGTCCCCTTTTCTTTGCGGTAGGACGGGAGGGGGACGCCCCGTGCGTGCTGGTTCCATGGATCCCAGTCTGTCAACCCCCTTTCGTTCTACCACCATAAATTAATTCGCGGTAATCTGGTGGTAGGACTCCATTTTTTAAGGAGTTGACCATGACA
>Ga0308161_1002622_pt1 | contig 18791 bp, 19 predicted proteins | sample PhyFR2_FD_201034 | JGI IMG/M metagenome (GOLD analysis project Ga0308161, IMG submission 201034) | Phyllosphere microbial communities from UC Gill Tract Community Farm, Albany, California, United States - DLSLF.R2 | ecosystem: Host-associated > Plants > Phyllosphere > Unclassified | place: USA...
CCGCGCCTCCCGTTCCGTCGTGCCGCACCCCGCGCGCACCGCGACGTGCGCGGGTCAGCGCGAGAAGAAGAGCAGGCCGCGCACGTAGCCGGCCTGGCCGGCGTGCTGCGTGCAGTCGTCGAGGATGCTCACCAGACGCGCCCCGCGCGTGACGGGCGGGTCCCACGCCTCGTCGACGACCTCGTCGAGGTCCTCGGGCGCGAGCGTGCCGAGGTAGGCGACGGTGCGCTCGTGCACCGCGTGCAGGTACCCGCTGAGCAGCTCGGCGGACGCACGCACCCGACCGACGTCGTCGCGGGACATGCCGTAGCCGAGCGCCTCGGCGGGGAAGGGCAGCCCGAAGCGCTCCACCCAGCCGTCCGCGGTCCAGACCTGCTCGCTGCCGGCGAGGGCCGCGACCTGCGCGTCCTGGCCGCGTGCGGTGTGCCAGGCGAGCCATGCGAGCGTGTTGGCACCGGCGGCGGGTCGGGCCGCGAGCTGGTCCGCGGACAGGCCGTCGAGGGACCGGTCGACGGTCTCGGGGATGCGGGAGAACGCTTCGGTGAGGAGTTCGGACGGGGTCATGCGCCCGACCGTACGCGGCCGGGCCGGGGCCCGACCGTCAGGGACGGTGGCGACGGAGCGCGGCACCGACGCCCGTGAACGCCGCCGCGAGCGCGGCGAGCTCCGACGCCGGGACGCCGTCGCGGAAGGCCTCGCGGTACACGGCGACGACCTCGTCGGCGAGCTGCGCTCCGGTCGGGGTCAGCTGCACGAGGATGCTCCGCCGGTCGCCGGGGTTCGGGCGGCGTTCCAGGTGGCCCCGACGCTCGAGCCGGTCGATCAGCGAGGTCATCGCGCCGGTCGTCAGCTCGAGGTGGTCGGCCGCCTGCTTGGGCGTGAGGCCGGCCCCCTCGGTGCCCGCGACGACCAGGACGAACCGGAGGTCCGTGGCGTGCAGCCCGCGGGCCGCGCTCTCCTGCGTGAGGACGCGGGCGTGCTGGGTCTGCAGCGTCCGGAAGGCTCGGAGGGCGGACGACAGGCCGTCGGTCGGGGTGGGCACGACGGGGGCGGCGATCGTCACGGGTCTCGTCTCGGGTGGTGCCGTCCCGGGTGGACGAACTGTCTCATTCAACAAGAATGTGAACGATCAAGCAACCCCCATCTCCGGTACCAGGAAAAACGTTGTGGAGTCCTCAGGTTCGTCGTACGGTGGTGCGCAACCACCAGGTTCTGCAGCGCGACCAACCACCGCGGGTCCGGGACCGCAACCGATCAGATCACCTTCTCGGAGGACCACCATGTCCCGTGTCTCGCCTCGTGCTGCCCGCATCGCAGCCTGGATCGCCGTCCCCGCCGCCATCGTCGCGTCCGGCGTCGTCGTCTCGACCGCCTCGTACTCGGCGTTCTCGGCCACCACCACGAACCCGACCAGCAACTGGACCGCGGGCAGCGTCGCCCTGACGGACGACGACAACGACACCGCGCTCTTCACCGCGACCAACCTGAAGCCCTCGTCCACCGGCTCCAAGTGCATCGCCGTCACCTCCACCGGGTCCCTGCCCGCCGTCGTGAAGCTCTACGGCACCGGCGCGCAGACGACGAGCGAACTCGCGACCCACACGAACCTGCTCGTCGAGGCGGGCTCCGGCGGCAGCACGTCCTCGTGCACGGGGTTCACCGCCGACGCCGGCCAGCCCGTGTTCACCGGGCTGCTCTCCCAGTTCGGGTCGACCGCGACGAACTACGGCAACGGGCTCGGTTCCTGGGCGACGACCGGCGGTGCCACGTCCCAGACCCGTGTGTACAAGTTCACCTACACGGTCGCCTCGGACACCCCGACCACCGCGCAGGGGAAGACCGCGTCGATCGGCTTCACCTGGGAGGCACAGAACAGCTGATCCGCGACGGGCACCGTGATGGACAGCACCGGCGTGGGCGGGCAGCACCGCCACGCCCGTCCGGACGCCGTGCTCGAGGCCCTCGACTGGACGCGCGTCGTCGTCGGGACGGCCGCGCGCGCGATCGTCGCGACGGTCGTCGGGCTCGCGCTGTGGGCCGCCGCACCGGCGGTCCTGGGGTGGCAGCCCACGACGGTCGTCACCGGCTCGATGGCCCCGAGGCTCACGCCGGGCGACGTCGTGGTCTCGCGCCCCGTGCCCGAGCCCGACGTCGTCCCGGGGCGTGTCCTGCTCGCCGACGACCCCGACCAGCCCGGTCACCTCCGCCTGCACCGCTACGTCGAGGCGCGTGACGACGGGACCCTCGTCACGAAGGGCGACGCGAACCCGGCGGCCGACTCCACCCCGCTCGACCGGTCGGCCGTGCACGGGGTCGGCTACCTCCGGGTGCCGTGGGTCGGCGTCCCGGTCGCGTGGGCGCACGAGGGGCGGTGGGGAGCCGTGGCCGGTGCCGCGGCCGTCCTCGCCGGTCTGCTCGCGCTGTGCGCGGTGGACGGCGGGTTGCGTCGGGCCGGCCGGGAGGCGCGTGGTGCGTCCGCCCCGCCGCCACCGTCCGGCGGCACGCGCGTCCACGGCCGTCGCTCGGCTCGCGGCCCGGCCGTGCGGGACGGCTCGCGGGCCGGTGCCCGGCACGCCGCGCTCCGGCAGGGGGGTGCGCTGCTCGTCACGGTGGCCGTGCTCGGTGTGGTCGGCCTGGTCGCGCCGGACCGCGCGGAGGCGGTGCCGTTCGCCGCGTCGACGACGTCGCCGCCGTCCAGGGTCACCGCTGCAGTCATGCCCGGGCCCACGAAGGTGACCTGCGTGTCCAACGGACTGGGGAAGGGGGTCACGATCTCGTGGACGAAGCCGAACTGGGCGATCCGCGGGTACGACGTCTCCTGGGGTGGGACACGGATCGCCTCGCCGGACGCCGCGGCCACGAGTGTCGTCGTCACGGCGGGGCTGCTCGACATCACGAGCGGCAAGATCACCGTCCGTGCGCTCGACGCCGGTCCGGGGAGCGTCTGGTCTGCCGACGGCGACGCGCAACCGACGGTGACCGTCGTCACGTCGTTGTCCCTGACCTGCAGCTGACGCGCTCTCCACGGGCCGCCGCGGGGCGTCGGGCGATGTCCCAGGCCGCCGATACCGTGACGGCATGCGCATCCTGCACACCGGCGACTGGCACCTCGGCCGCACGCTGCTCGGTGCGGACCTGCTCGAGCACCAGGCCGCCTTCACCGACTTCCTCGTCGAGACGGTCCGTGCGCGGGCGGTCGACCTCGTCGTCATCGCCGGTGACGTCTACGACCGCGCGATCCCGCCGGTCGACGCCGTCCGGATCCTGTCGCGCGCGCTCGAGCGGCTCGCCGAGACCGCCACAGTGGTGCTGACGCCGGGCAACCACGACTCCGCCGCGCGGCTCGGCTTCGGTGCCGGGGTGATGCACGACCGCGTCCGGATCCTCGCCGAGCCGGCGGGCATCGCGACGCCCGTGCTCCTGTCCGACGCCGCCGGACCGGTCGCGGTGTACGGCATCCCCTACCTGCACCCCGACCTCACCCGCCACGCCCTCGCCGCGGTCGCCGACGAGCCCCTCGCCCGCTCGCACCAGGCCGTCCTCGGTGCGGCGACCGAACGCGTCCGGGCAGACCTCGCGTCCCGCCCGGGCACCAGGAGCGTCGTCGTCGCACACGCCTTCGTGGGCGGAGCCGCGCCGAGCGACAGCGAGCAGGACATCCGGGTCGGCGGGGTCGACGTGGTGTCCGCGTCGGTCTTCGACGGCGTCGACTACGTCGCACTCGGTCACCTGCACGGCCCCCAGCGCGTCGGGCCGGACGACCGGATCCGGTACGCGGGCTCCCCGCTCGCGTTCTCGTTCGGCGAGCGGCACCAGCGCAAGAGCGTGACCGTGGTCGACCTCGCCGCCGACGGCTCGGTGACCGTCGAGCTCGTCCCGACCCCGGTACCGCGCCGGCTCGTCGACGTCCGCGCCACGATGGCCGACGTCGAGTCCGGCGCGCACGCGTCCGACGCCGACGCCTGGGTCCGCGTCGCGGTGACCGACACCGTCCACCCCGAACGGATGTACGCCCGCGTGAAGGACCACTTCCCGCACGCCCTGGCGATCACCCACGAGCCCGCGGAACGGCCCGAGCGTGCGGTCGCCACGGCGGTCTCGGCGACGTCCGACCCCGTCGAGGTCGCCGCCGACTTCGTCGCCTTCGCCACCGGTGCGGCACCGAGCGAGGACGACCGCGCCGTCCTGACCGAGGCGTACGAGGCCGCACTGCTCGCGATGCACGCCGACGGGGCCCGCTGATGTACCTGCACCGACTCGACCTGCGAGCCGTCGGGCCCTACCCCGACCTGGTCTCGATCGACTTCGCCGCGCTCGCGGCGTCCGGGGTGTTCCTGCTCGAGGGCCCGACCGGCTCGGGCAAGTCCACCATCATCGACGCCGTCGTGTTCGCCCTGTACGGCGGGCTGGCGGGCGAGTCCTCCACGCCCGACCGGCTGCACAGCCAGCACGCCGACCCCGGGGTCGAGCCCTTCGTCGACCTGGTGTTCGAGACGGGTGCCGGCGTGTACCGGGTCCGACGCACCCCGCAGTACGACCGCCCCAAGCAGCGCGGCACGGGCACCGTGCGGCAGCAGGCGTCCGCGCAGCTGTTCCGGCTCGCGCACCCCGCCGACACCGTGGGCGAGCCGGTCTCGTCCCGCATCCCCGAGGTCGGGCTCGAGGTCGCGCGGATCGTCGGACTCGACAAGGTCCAGTTCCTGCAGACCGTGGTCCTGCCGCAGGGGGAGTTCGCGCGCTTCCTGCGGTCCCCGGGCGAGGAACGCCGCAAGCTCCTGCAGTCGCTGTTCGGCACGCAGGTCTACGACCGCACCGCCGAGGAACTCGCCGCCCGACGCCGGGCCGTGCAGGCCGAGGTCGAGGGCGCCGACGCCCGCGTGCGCGACGCCCTCAGCCGCTTCGCCCAGGCGGCCGGGGTCGACGACCCCGACGAGCAGCAGGTCGACGCGACGGTCGCCGCCCTGCGGTCCACCGCCGACGAGGCCGCGGCCGCACGGGACGCCGCCGTGGCCGAGGCGCAGGCTGCGGCGGTCCGGGAGCAGACGGTCCGCGCCCGGGTCGCCGCCCGCGAGCGCCGGGCCGCACTGCTCGACCGGCAGCGCGCGCTCGACGACGGCGCCGCCCGGATCGCCACCGTGCGGGAACGGCTCGGACTCGCCGCCAGGGCGACCCCGGTCGTGCTCGCCGCCGATGCGCTCGGTTCCGCTCGGGAGCGTGCGACCCGGGCGGCCGAGGCTGCTGCGGCGCTCCGTGCCCGGATCGGCCTCCGGCCCGACGCCGACGCCACCGGACGACGCGCTGCGCTGACCGCGTTCCTGGGCAACGTCCGGCACCTCGTGGCGGTCGAGGACTCCCTGGCCGCCCGACGTCGGGCACGGTCCGACGCGACCCGACGGGTGGCGGAGCTGCTCGACCGCGCGGCGGCGCTCGACGAGGAGATCGCCGGTCGTCCGACGCAGCGTGCCGAGCTCGTCGAACGGCTCCGCGCCGCCACCGAGCGCGCGGCGGACGCCGAGGCCGCGCGGCTCGAGGTCGAGCGGGTCGCGCACCTGCGCGCCGAACTGGCCGCACGGGACCTCGCGCGCGGGTCGGTGGAGACGGCCGAGCGTGCCGTCGCGACCGCGCGGGCCACGGCCGAGCGTGCACTCGCGGCCGAGCACGACGTGCGGTCGCGGCGGATCGCGGGCCTCGCGGGCGAGCTCGGTGCGGCCCTCGAGCCCGGGGCGCCGTGCCCGGTGTGCGGCGCGGTCGAGCACCCGGACCCCGCGGCACCGCAGGACGACCACCCGGCGGTCGAGGCGGTCGAGGCGGCGTCCCGGGCGACCCGGATCGCCGAGACGGCACTCTCCGACGCCGCGGCCGACCTCGCCGTCGCCCGGGCGCTCCTCGAGCGGCTCGACGAGACGGTCGGTGCCCTCGACGCCGCGACGCTCGCGGAGCGCGCCGCCGCGGCCGACGCCCGGGTGGCCGCCGCCGAGCAGGCAGCGGTCCAGGTGCGTGACCTCGACCGGCAGCGGGACGCCCACGACGAGGGCACCACGACCCTCGAGCGCGAACGGGAGGCCGTCCGGTCCCGGCACGCGGTGCTGGTCGCCACCGGCGCGGACGAGGACCGACGGCTCGCGGACGACACCGCCGCCGTCGACGCCGCGCTCGGACGGGCGCGCGACCACCTGCGCTCGGAACCGCGGACGGGCGGGGCGCAGACACCCGACCAGCACCCGACCGGAGCACCCGCGGGTGTTCCGGCGTCGAGCGCGCACCCGTCCACCGACGGTCCGGCGACCCTCCACGACGCGGTCGCAGCGCTCGACCACCTCGTCGCGGAGCTCGACGCGGTCCTCGTCGCCGAGGCCGGGGTCACGACGGCCGAGCGCATCGCCGAGGACCGGCAGCGCGACGTCCGGGCAGCGCTCGACCAGCACGGCCTCGCCGACGTCGCCGAGGCCCGGGCAGCGCGCCTGACCGCCGCCGACGAGGAGCGCCTGCGCGCCGAGGTGACGACCGCCGAGCGCGAGCGGGCCGTGGTCGAGGCCGGCCTCGCCGCACCGGACGTCGTCGAGGCGGCCGCGCTCGGCGACGAGCCGCTCGACGTCGACGCCGCACACGAGGCCCGGGTGCAGGCCGCCGACCGTGCCGACACGGCGACCCGGACCGCCCAGTCCGCGGCCGACCGAGCCGGAGCGGCCGCGGCGTGTGCCGCCGACCTCGACCGTGCCGTCCGGTCGCGCGACGCCACCTCGACCCGCAGCCGCGCGGTCGTGCGGCTGGCCGACGTGGCCTCGGGTGTCGCCTCGGTGAACCCGAGCGGGATCACCCTCGGGACCTACGTGCTCATGCGGCGCTTCGAGGACGTCGTCGCCGCCGCGAACGACCGGCTGCGGGGGATGCTCGCGGGCCGCTTCACGCTCGAGACGTCCGACGAGCGCGAGGCCGGGTCACGCGCCCGACGCACGGGCCTCGCACTGGCGGTGCACGACCACACCACCGACACGCTCCGCGCCCCGGGCAGCCTGTCCGGCGGCGAGACGTTCACGGTGTCCCTGTGCCTCGCGCTCGGGCTGGCCGACGTCGTGCAGGCCGAGGCGGGCGGGGTCGCCCTCGGCACGCTGTTCGTCGACGAGGGGTTCGGCACGCTCGACCCCGAGACGCTCGACGACGTCATCGGGCAGCTGTCGCGCCTGACGGCCGGCGGTCGTCAGGTCGGCATCGTGAGCCACGTCGAGGAGCTCAAGCAGCGGATCCCCGAGCGGATCGCGGTCCGTCGCGCGCCGGGTGGCGGGTCCCGCGTCACGACGACGGTCTGACCCCCACCGCCCGAGGCCGACCGTGCCGGCGGGTCAGGGCGTCGGCGAGACGTCCACGGTCCCGTCGGGCGGCGGCAGGATGTCGGCCGCGATCCACGGGAACACGAAGGTGAAGAGCACCCACACGACCGCGGCGAGCAGCACGAGCAGCTCGAGGACCTTGAGGACGACGGGACCCGGCAGCACGCGCCAGACGAACGGGAAGATCACTGCGGGGTCTCCGAGAGTTCCTTCGGGGTGCCCTCCGAGGCGGGCATCCAGTAGTCGAGCTTGGCGTGCGTGACGTACCGCTCCTTCGCGGACCACATCGGGTGGCACGCGGTCAGGGTGAGCCAGCGGTCCTCGGCGGAGGGCGCCACACCGGGCTGGTTCGGCACCGGTGCGATCGTCTCGATCTTGTCGGGCGTGACGATCTGCGAGTCGGTGACCTTGTAGACGTACCAGACGTCGAAGCCCTTCGCCTTGTCGGTCACGCGCACGACGACGGAGTCGCCGTCCTTGAGGTCGGCGATCTGGTTGAGGGGCTTGCCGTACGTGACGCGGTGCCCGGCGACGGCGAAGTTGCCCTCGGCGCCCGGCATCGCGGTGTCCTGGTAGTGGCCGAGGCCGATCGTGTTGAGGACCTTCTCGCGGTCGGTGCCCTCTCCGATCGGGCGGACGTAGTCGGCGCCGAAGCGGGGGATCTGCATCGTGCCGAAGACCGAGGTGACGTCCGGCGGCTCGGGCAGCACGGGCGCGGCGTCCCGGTGCTCGGTCCCGGCGGCGGTCGGTACCGGGGTCTGCTCCAGGTCCTGCACGAGGGCGGTCTGCTCGTTCACCGCGACGACGTCCGTCCACCACGCCGTCCACAGCACGTACAGTCCCGTGCCGGCACCGGCGATGATGAGCAGCTCGGCGACGAGCGACACGAGCGCACCACCGACGGTCTGACGGGGCCGCCGTCGACCGGTCCGGGTGTCGTCGTCCCCCCGCGCGGATCGCCGCGACGGCATGGTGTCGTGTGCGGTCACGGTGCTCCTGATCCGACGGATGCGGTGGTCGACCAGGTATAGCAGACGTGAGCGTCCGTCCGGTGTGGGCCGCGCTAGCCTGTGGACGTGCCGTACCGCTTCCGGACCTTCCACGAGGACGACACCGACGCGGTCGTCGCACTGTGGGACGCCTGCGGACTCCTCCGTCCGTGGAACGACCCGCACCGGGACATCGCCCGCAAGACCGCCGAGCAGCCCGAGCTCTTCCTGGTCGCCGAACAGACCGATCCGGACGACGACGGGACCCCGGCCCTGCTCGGCGCGGGCATGGCCGGCTACGACGGGCACCGCGGCTGGGTGAACTACCTCGCGGTCCGGCCCGACCAGCAGGGCACCGGCCTGGGCCGTGCCTTCATGGCCGAGTTCGAGCGGCTGCTGCTCGAGCGCGGCTGCCCGAAGGTCAACGTGCAGGTGCGCGCCGGCAACGAGCATGTGCTCGGCTTCTACGCTTCGCTCGGGTACGCCGAGGACCACGCGGTGTCCCTGGGCAAGCGCCTCGTCGCCGACGACTGACCGACGTCACGCGAGCGCCAACCCGACGGCCGCCGCGAACGCCAGCCCGACCCCGCTCCACTGCACCGCGGTGAGCCGCTCGCGCAGCACCACCCCCGCGAGCGCGACCGTCCCGATCGGGTACAGCGCGTTGAGCACGCTCACGACCGGCAGGGTCGACGGGTCCTCCCCGGCGCGCAGCGCCGCCTGGATGCAGACGTTCGCCAACGCGTCCAGCACGCCGCACGCGACGACCGTCGCGACGACCCGACGCGACCACCCGCCCACGCGCCCCGCCCCGCCGACCGGCACCGCGCCTCCCGACCGCAGCGACGCACCGGGCCGCGCCGACCCGCCCGCCGGCACCGCGCCTCCAGGCCGCCCCGCGCCACCCGTGCGCACCGCGACCACCACCGCCACCGCACCGAGCAGCACCGTCTGCACCCCGCGCGCGACGAGCAGCGGCGCGACCCCGGACCCGTCCGGCGTCGCGTCGTAGGCGAGCACGATCCCGCCGAAGCCGCACCCCGCGACCGCTGCCGTGACCAGTCCGACGGCCGTGACCCGCGCGCCCGAGGTGTCGCGCACCGCCGCGACGAGCACCACCGCGACGACCGCCACCACGAGCGCGGCCCACCCCGTCGGCGACAGCACCGTGCCCCGGACCAGGGCGACCACCACGGGCACGACGGCCGCGAACACGGCCGTGAGGGGCGACAACACGCTCATCGGCCCGACGGCGAGCGCGCGGTACAGGAGCAGGACGCCGATCCCGCCGGAGCACCCGGCGACGAGCCCCCAGCCGACGGCAGCCCCCGAGAGGTCGGCACCGACGAGCGGGACCCCGACCAGGAGCGGCACCAGCCCGACCGCGGCGGTGGCCGCCGCGACCGTGACGGCACGCAGGTGCCTCGCCGCGACACCGCCCAGGAAGTCGGCGGCGCCGTAGACGACGGCCCCGGTCAGGGCGAGCAGCACGGTGGTCACGGGTCCCATCCTGCCCGGCCCGGTAGCCTGCGCAGGGTGAGCGTTCCGTACCACCGCCTGCCCCGCGTCGACGCCCGTTGGCGGTGGTGGCGCCCGTTCGTCGCGCTCGCGGTCCTGGCCGGCTGGTACGTCGCGACCCAGGTCGTGCTCGCGGTCGCGTACTTCGTCCCGATCGGAGCCTCGCAGGGTCCCGAGGGGCTGATGCGCTTCCAGCAGGAGCTGTCGAGCGGGGCACTCGACCCCACCGACCCGCTGGTCCTGTCGCTGTCGCTCGTGTCCCTCGTGGTGCTGCTGCCCGGGATCCTGCTCGCCGTGAAGCTCGCGAAGCTCGGTCCCGCGAACGTCCTGTCGTCGACGCGCTTCCGGGTGCGGTGGCGGTGGACCGCGTGGTGCCTGCTGCCCACGCTCGTCGTCGCGGCGATCATGTTCTCGGTCCAGACGATCGGCATGTTCACGTTCGACGGCGGCTTCGGGTGGGACCACGCCGCCATCGGGCACTCGACGGTCTCGGCGGGCACGCTCACGCTGACGATCGTCCTGGTCCTGCTGCTCGTGCCGTTCCAGGGCGCTGCCGAGGAGTACGTCTTCCGCGGCTTCCTCATGCAGACGATCGGCTCGTGGATCCCGGTCCGCGTGGTCGGCACGGTCGTCGCGGTCGTCGTCTCGACCGTCGTGTTCGCCCTGCTGCACATCCCGAACGGCTACAACGTCTGGGGCATCCTCGACGTCGGCTCGTTCGGTCTCGTGGCCGCGATCATCGTGCTGCGCACCGGCGGCATGGAGGCGACGGTCCTCCAGCACGCCTTCAACAACATCATGATCTTCGTGCTGCAGGCGCCGGGGTGGTCGCGGATCGACCTGACGTCGCAGGACGCACAGGGCACGGTCGGCGGGTGGCTCGTCACGCTCGGCACGTCACTGCTCTACTGGGGGATGGTCGAGGTGCTCGCGACGTGGCGGGGGCTGGACCGGCGGTTCGCCGGTCACGAGGCGCCCCGGTTCCGCGGGACACCGCCCGGGTTCGCGGGTGGGTCGCGGTGGTTCCGGCCGGGAGGCGCAGGCTGGTCGGACGCGCCGGCGCGCGTCGACGACGTGGCCGGGTCGGGTGACCCCGCCGGGTCCGGTGAGCGGGTGGGCTCCGGTGACCGGGTCGGTTCCGACGGACGGGGTGTGGACAGCGCGGTGGGTGTCGCCCGTCGCCCGTAGGCTCGTGCCATGAGTTCCACGCCCGCGCCCGCCGTCGCGCCGGTGTCCCCGTCACGCTCGGCGGCGCTCGACGTCCTGCGCCGGGTGTGGGGCTACGACGACTTCCGGGGTGAACAGGCCGCGATCATCGACCAGGTCGTGTCCGGTGGGGACGCCCTCGTCCTCATGCCGACCGGTGGCGGCAAGTCGCTCTGCTACCAGGTCCCGGCACTCGTCCGCGACGGCGTCGGGGTCGTGGTCTCGCCGCTGATCGCCCTCATGCAGGACCAGGTCGACGCCCTCGCGGCGAACGGCGTGCGCGCGGCGTTCCTCAACTCGACCCAGGGGCCCGACGAGCGCTCGCGGGTGGAGCGTGCCGTCGTCTCCGGCGAGGTCGACATGCTCTACCTCGCGCCCGAGCGCCTGCGGCTCGAGTCGACCCGCACCCTGCTCGACCGCGCCCGCATCGCCCTGTTCGCGATCGACGAGGCCCACTGCGTCGCCCAGTGGGGCCACGACTTCCGGCCGGACTACCTCGAGCTGAGCATCCTGCACGAGCGGTGGCCGACCGTGCCGCGGGTCGCGCTCACCGCCACGGCGACGCCGCAGACCCACCGTGAGATCTCCGGGCGGCTCGGCCTCGACGACGCAGCGCACTTCGTCGCCGACTTCGACCGGCCGAACATCCAGTACCGGATCGAGCCGAAGACCGGCGCGATGCAGCAGCTGCTCACGTTCATCCGCACGGAGCACAGCGGGGACGCCGGCATCGTCTACTGCCTGTCGCGCAACTCGGTCGAGCGCACGGCCGCGGCGCTCGCCGACCAGGGCATCCCGGCACTGCCGTACCATGCCGGTCTCGACGCCAAGGTGCGCGAGCGCAACCAGTCCCGTTTCCTCCGCGAGGACGGCATCGTCATGGTGGCCACGATCGCGTTCGGCATGGGCATCGACAAGCCCGACGTCCGCTTCGTGGCGCACCTCGACCTGCCGAAGTCGGTCGAGGGCTACTACCAGGAGACCGGTCGTGCCGGGCGGGACGGGCTGCCCTCGACCGCGTGGCTCGCGTACGGCCTGAACGACGTCGTGCAGCAGCGCCGGATGATCGACCAGTCCGAGGGTGATGCCGCACACCGTCGGCAGCTCAGCGCCCACCTCGACGCCATGCTCGCCCTGTGCGAGACGATCGAGTGTCGCCGGGTCCGGCTGCTGGCGTACTTCGGTCAGGAGTCCACGCCGTGCGGCAACTGCGACACGTGCATCGCGCCGCCCGAGCCGTGGGACGGCACCGTCCCGGCGCAGAAGCTCCTGTCGACGGTCGTCCGGCTCGAACGTGAGCGCGGGCAGCGGTACGGCGTCGCGCACCTCGTCGACATCCTCGTCGGCAAGCAGTCGCCGCGCGTGCAGGAGCTCCGGCACGACTCGCTGGCGACGTTCGGCATCGGCAGCGACCTGAGCGAGGGGGAGTGGCGCGCGGTGGCGCGGCAGGTCCTGGCGCAGGGCTACGCCGCGGTGTCGGGCGACGGCTACGGCACGATCGTGCTCAGCCCCACGAGCGCCGACGTCCTGAGCGGACGGGTCCGGGTGCTCATGCGCCGCGACCCGGTCAAGGCGCCGCGCACGTCCCGGACCAGGCGGCAGGCCGTGACGGACATGCCGCAGGAGGCCGTGGGCCTGTTCGAGGCGCTGCGGGCCTGGCGTGCGGCGCAGGCCCGCGAGCAGGGCGTCCCGGCGTACGTGGTCTTCAACGACGCGACCCTGCGCGGCATCGCGGCCGTGCGTCCCGCCGACCAGGACCAGCTCGCCGAGATCTCCGGCGTCGGTGCGGCGAAGCTCGAGCACTACGGCCGTGCCGTGCTCGACGTGGTGTCCTCGCACGCCGACTGACCGGCGCGGAGCGCACGGCGGGCGTTGACCCGGGGCCGCTGCGCGGTGTCCCGGGCACCTACCGCGGACCCATGCCGCACGCGGCATGCGGGTCCCGGCGCGCTCACTACACTCGGAGACCCCGCCACGAGGAGGCCCCGGTGTCCGGTTCGACGAAGATCACCACCACGCTCAGTCGCGCGGTGGTGACCCCGCTCGCCCGGATGCTCTGGCGCCCCCGCATCGTCGGTCGGCGCAACGTGCCGAAGCGCGGTGCCGTGATCCTGGCGAGCAACCACCGGTCCTTCATCGACTCCCCGGCGATCACCCTCATGGCGCCGCGGAAGGTCTCGTTCCTCGCGAAGCAGGAGTACTTCACGGGCACGGGCTTCCGCGGTGCGGTGTCGAGGGCGTTCTTCGGAGGCATCGGCGCGATCGGCGTCGAGCGCGGTGCGGGTGCGGCGGCGCAGCAGGCCCTCGACCTGGGGCTGGAACGGCTCGAGGCGGGGGAGGCGTTCGCGATCTACCCCGAGGGCACGCGCTCCCTCGACGGCAGGCTCTACAAGGGTCGGACCGGGGTCGCCTGGCTGGCCCTCACCAGCGGCGCTCCCGTCGTGCCGGTGGCGCTGACCGGCACCGAGGACGTGCAGCCGGTCGGCTCGAAGGTGCCGAAGCTCGCCCGCGTGACGATCGAGTTCGGCGCGCCGATGGACCTGTCCGGCTTCGGTGATGCGTCGTCCGGGCGGGCTCGACGCCACGCGACCGACGCCGTGATGGCGGCGATCCAGGCGTTGAGCGGGCAGGAGCCGGCGAACGCGTACAACAACCCGCCGTCGACGATCGTCGAGCGCGTGCGGCAGGTGCTCCGGCGGGACGATCCGACCCAGGCGGTCGAACCGGACTGATCCTGGAGCACGCTATTGCACATTCTGCATATCAGTGGTTGAATCGTGGTCGTGCCCGCAAGCGTCCGAACGCTCGGCGGGCCGGACCACCCGACCTCGATCAGAAGGCACGCAGCATGTCCTCCACCCCGCTCTTCGACTCCATCGCCGACCGCGCCTCCCGTCGGGGCCCGGTCAGCAGCACCGGCACCGTCCAGACGGACACCGCCGCGGAGGTCACCGGTCGCTCGAACACCGGTCGCTCGAACCCCGGACGCACGGGCACCGCGCGTGACGACGCCGACCGTGCCGTCCCGGTGGTGTCGTCGGTCACCTCGGCCCCCGCGCCGACCTCCCCGTTCGCCGCGCCGGTCCCGCCGCAGCAGTCTGCCCTCGTGCCCGCCGCCCTCGTGACCGCCATCGACGCGATCCCCGCGCAGGCACGTGCGGCGCTCGGGAACGAGCACGTCGTCGGTGCGGGGCAGCTCGGCCTCGTCGAGGCGGTCGCCGACGCCCTGACCCGCGTGGTCGTCGACGCCGTCGTGCACGAGCTCGAGCGCATCACCCGCGACGGTGTCGTCCGCGCCTGACCGCTCTCCGTCCGGTCCGATCATGTCCGCCACCGAGTCCCTCCCGATGCGTGCCGCCCCGCGACGACGTGCCGGCGCACGACACGTCGCCCAGTGCCGTCGCTCGTCGCGAGCCGGTGTCGCCGGGCCCCCGACCACCGGGGCGGCGGTCCCCCCTGCCGCCGCTCCGGTCTCCTCTCCGCGCCGGGCTGCACGCCGTGCTGCTGCCCCGACGCCTGCCGGTGCCGCACGCGGTGCCGGACGCCTCCTGACCACCGGGGCGGCGGTCCCCCCTTCCGCCGTCCCGGTCTCCTCCCCGCGTCGCGCCGCCCGTCGTGCCGCCCCGATCCGGGGCGCGACGCCGTCGGCGGGTCCGCGCCCCGGTACGACGAGGCGGGCGGCTCCGATCGTCGGCGCGACGCCGCCGGCGCGTCCGTTCGTCGGCGCACCGGCCCGGACGGAACGGAGCGCGGCCGCCCACAAGGTGTCCGCCAAGCTCGTCCCCGTCACCGCCGCCGTGCTCGCCGCGTGCCTGTTCGTCGCCGTCGGTGACGCCCGGACGGCGACCGCGGTCCCCACGACGCCCGCGGCCGGACGCCTGGCGACGCAGCACTTCGCCGCGCCGCCGGCACCGACGACCACGATCACCCGCGACGGGTACGAGGTCGACATCGACGACGACGGGCACCGGTGGCCGAGCACGACGATCACCTCGACCGTGGTCCGACCGGTCGAGGGCGCGGTCCCGATCGCCGGCGGGTTCGGCGGTCGACACGTCGCCGGCTGCGGCGCGTGCTCGACGAACCACCACGGACTCGACTTCGCCGCGCCGAGCGGCAGCCCCGCCCTCGCGGCGATGTCCGGGCGGGTCGTCTCGGCCGGGGTGCTCGGCGGCTACGGCAACCAGGTCCTGCTCCAGCACCCGGACGGCACGCGGACCCGGTACGGACACCTCTCCCGCATCGACGTCCGGGTCGGGCAGGTCGTGACCGCCGGCGAGCAGGTCGGCGCGGTCGGCAGCACCGGGGTCTCGACCGGGCCGCACCTGCACTTCGAGGTCATCGTCGGCGGCGTCCCCGTCGACCCGGAGCCCTGGTTGGCGGCACGCGGCGTGCTGTGACCCGGCCAGGGGAGCCCGCGGCTGCGCGCCGATGTTCAGCCGTCGCCCCGCGCATCCCTCGTGCGCCCCGTCGATCCCCGGACCCGGCGCGTACGGTCGGCCGGGTGGCGGCACGGTGCCGTCACGGGACGGAGACTCGACGTGCGCGTGACGGTGCTGGGAACAGGGACGATGGGGGCCGGCGTCGCCCGGTCACTCCTCCGCGAGGGCCACGAAGTCACCGTGTGGAACCGCAGCGCCGAACGGGCCGCCCCGCTCGCGTCCGACGGCGCCACGGTCGCACAGGACGCCCCGAGCGCGGTCGCCCAGGCCGAGGTCGTGCTGCTCACGCTCTTCGACACGGACGCCGTCGTCGACGTGCTGCGGGCGGCCGGGAGTGCCGCGCCGCGGGACGCCGTGTGGGTGCAGGCGTCGACGATCGGGACCTCCGGGACCGAGACCGTCGTGCGGCTCGCCGAGGAGTCCGGCGTGACCCTCGTCGAGGCGATGATGCTCGGCACGAAGGGCCCCGCCGAGCAGGGGAAGCTCACGATGCTCGCCGCCGGCCCCGCCGACGTGCTGGACCGCGTGCAGCCGGTCCTCGACGCGATCGGTGCGAAGACGGTCCGCGCGGGCGAGCGTGTGGGCGACGGCACCGCGGTGAAGCTCGCCGCCAACGCCTGGATCGCTGCGATCACGGCTGCCACCGGCCAGTCCCTCGCGGTGGCACGCGCCCTCGGCGTCGACCCGCAGCTCTTCCTCGACGCGATCGAGGGATCGGCGAGCGACTCGGCATACGCGCACACGAAGGGCGCGTCGATGCTCGCGGGGGAGTTCCCCGCCCAGTTCGCGCTCGACGGCCTGCGCAAGGACATCGGCCTCATCACCGACGCGGCACGCTCGACCGGGGTGTCGACGACGCTGCTCGACGCACTCGACCGGGTCTACCGCGACGCGAGTGCGGCCGGGCACGGGGACGACGACATCGCCGCGGTCGGTACCGCCTTCTGACGACGACGTCGGTGCCGTGCTCGCGTGCGGTGCCGACGTCCGCGCGGGCACGGTGACCCGGGCCCGCGACTCAGGACCGGCGGAACCACCGCCGGACGGCACCGGCCAGCCGCCCGACCGCCTCGTCGTTCATCGTGTTGGCGAGGTCGAACGCCTCGCGGGCCGGGTCGGCACCACCCCGGATGCGCCGGAGTGCGGCGTCGGCGCGGGCCCGGGCGTCGAGCTCCGCGTAGGGCATGTCGTCCTCGGGGTCGTGCGCCGGTGCCGTACGGGGAGCGTCGTCGGCGGACATGGCGTCAGGCTACGCGCGCACCCCGGGACCCGGCGGCGAGCACACGGTCGAACCGGGCTACGCGCTCCGACGGGCGGGATCGGCCGACTCGATGTCGCGGCCGACCACGCGGGCCATCTGCTCGAGGAACCCGACGACCACGGCCATGTCCGACGGCGGCAGGTGCTCCGCGACCTCGATCGCGCGGTTGTCGAGCTCGTCGATGACCTGCAGGACCTGGCGCATGGAACCACCCGTCGCCGTGAGGAGCACCCCGCGGCGGTCGTGGGGGTCGGCGTGGCGCTCGACGTGACCGCTGCGGACCAGTCGGTCGACGAGGGCCGAGGTGGACGCCGGCGTGATGTCGAGCCGGTCGGCCAGTTCCTTGGCGTTGACGGCGCGGCCCGCGGCCTCGGCGTCGAGCAGGACGCGGAGTGCGAGCAGGGCGTTCTCGCCGATGCCGAGCGCCTCGCGTGCCCGTCGTTGTGCGGCACTCTCGGCACTCCGGTACCGCCGGAGCGCGTTGAGCACGTCCACCGCGTCGACCCTGGAATCCGTTCCGTACCAGAAGCCCGTGGTGGTGTCCGTCACCTCGGTCGTCATGCGGACAATGCTAGACGCTCTAGTTAGGTTGTCTAGCGAGTGCGCGGAGAACGGCTGGTGCGACACACCCGCAACACCGGGGACCTCCGCCCGAAACACCGTCGCAACGCCCCGTCAGTAGGTTCGCCCCATGCAGGAGCCGACGTGCTGAACCGTCTCGCCGGCAGTGTGTTCCACGTCGGGAGCGCGGTCGAGCGTGCCGACGTGGTGGCCCGGATGCTCGACGTCTACGTCGTGCGCGCCGACCTCGGTGCCGACGGGGTCGCGAGCACCGCCGCGCTGCGTTCCGTCCTCGGCGCCGAGGGGCGGCAGCGCGACCCCGGTGCCGCGGCCACGGTCGACGCGCTCGCGCTGGACCGGCACGAACCCGCGTCGATCGCGCACGCGGTCGGGGTGGCCCGCGACCACGCCCGACGTGCCCGCGAGGTGGTCGCGACCGAGCTCTGGGACTGCCTCGACGCCACGCGGTCCCGGATGCCCCGGAAGGTCGCGCTCGACCGGTCGCACGAGTTCCTCGGGTGGGTCCGGGAGCGGAGCGCCCTCGCCGTCGGCGTGGTCGAGGGGGACGCCAGCCGCGACGAGGTCTGGGAGTTCTTCACGCTCGGCCGGTCGTTGCTCCGGTGCGCGGTGACCGCGCGCCTGCTCGCCTCCGAGCTCGTCCACACCGGCCCGGGCGGGACCGCGGACCCGGACCGTCCCGAGCCGGTGTCGACGTCGGGACGACCCGGTGCGTCGGCCGGCGCGGCACCGGACGACCCGGGACCGACCACCCACCAGGACCGCGCGCCGTCGGCGCACGCGTGGACGACGGCGCTGCGCGCGTGCGGTGCGGTCGAGGCGTTCCGGCGCGGGCACGGGCACCGTCCGCCGCGGCCCGCCGACGTCGCGTCGTTCCTGCTGCACGACGCCACGAGTCCCCGCTCGCTCGCGTTCCTGGCGCAGCGCGCCGAGGACTGTCTCGACGACGTCGCGCCGGCGTGCCTGGCCGACGAGGTCGACGGCTTCCGACGGGCACGTGCGGCACTCGGCCGGATCGACGTCGGCGGGCCGGAGGACGCGCTGCGGGCCGCGGTCGCCCGCCTGGCCGCCAGCGTCGACGCGGTGGTCGGCGCGCTCGGCGCACGCGTCTTCGCACCGGCGCCGGTGCGCTGAGCGCACCGGGCCGGCGCGGCCGGTCTCCGGGTGGTCCGCGCCGGCCCGCCACCCGGCTGCCGCGAGGCGCGTGACCGCGGTGCGGCGGGCTCTGCGGCCGCGCGCGTGGCGGCCGGGAGGCGCGTGGCGGGGCGGCACCGTGCCTCCCGTCCGTCGGTGGCGGGTCCGGAGGTGCGTGGCCGCGGTGCGGCGGGCTCTGCGGCCGCGCGCGTGGCGGCCGGGAGGCGCGTGGCGGGGCGGCGCCGTGCCTCCCGTCCGTCGGTGGCGGGTCCGGAGGCGCGTGACCGCGGTGCGGCGGGCTCTGCGGCCGTGCGCGTGGTGGCCGGGAGGCGCG
>Ga0308161_1002623_pt1 | contig 18782 bp, 14 predicted proteins | sample PhyFR2_FD_201034 | JGI IMG/M metagenome (GOLD analysis project Ga0308161, IMG submission 201034) | Phyllosphere microbial communities from UC Gill Tract Community Farm, Albany, California, United States - DLSLF.R2 | ecosystem: Host-associated > Plants > Phyllosphere > Unclassified | place: USA...
TAAAGACGGTGGAATAACCAGGACGGGAAAACAGTATACTGGAAACCGCTATCAGCCACAATTGATGAATCACAGCCATCCTCCAACGCATTGCTGCGCCTTAACATAGCGGATAGCCGCCTATGAAATGTTGATGTGCGTCACAAAGTTGCCGCCACGCTGAATCGAGTAAGCGCAAGCGGCGACTTAATGCACAGCGCTGGAATAATCAGCACTTCTCGCCCTGTTTCACCTGCTGCCAGGCCGCTTCCATCTGTTCCAGCGTGGCACCCGGCATGCTCAGCCCCTGCGCAGCGATGATCGCTTCCACTTCGCGGAACCGGCGCTCAAACTTGTCATTGGCCTTTTGCAGCGCGGTTTCTGCTTTGCTGCCAAGATGGCGTGACAGATTAACCGTGGCAAACAGCAGATCGCCAATCTCCTCTTCCAGCTTCTCGCTATCCACCACGCTCTGCTGCGCCTCATGCATCACTTCATCAATCTCTTCATGCACTTTCGCTACCACCGGCCCCAGCGTGGTCCAGTCGAAGCCGACATTGTGGCAACGCTTCTGAATCTTATGAGCGCGCATCAGCGCAGGCAGGGCTTTTGGAATATCGTCCAGCGCGGAATGCTGGGCTTTATCAGCCCGCTCGGCAGTTTTAATCGCTTCCCAGTTTTTCAGCACTTCGCTGCTGGTTTCTGCCGTGGCATCGCCAAAAATATGCGGATGGCGGCGCTCCAGCTTGTCGCTGATCGCGTGGCAGATATCCTCAAAATTGAAGCGTTCCTGTTCGCTGGCCATCTGCGCATAGAACACCACCTGAAAAAGCAGGTCGCCCAGCTCGCCGCGCAGGTCGTCAAAATCTTCGCGCTGAATAGCGTCCAGCACTTCATAGGTCTCTTCCAGCGTGTAGGGCGCGATGGTGGCGAAGGTCTGTTCACGATCCCACGGGCAGCCATGGAGTGGATCGCGCAAGGTTTTCATAATGCCAAGCAGGCGCTCAATAGCGTTCATTCAGAGAGGTCCTTGAGTAGTCAGGTGACAGGCAACGGGCGAAGAGGCAAGGCGTGCACACGGCCGGACGCGGTGAACAGCGTCCGGCCATGTTTTAAAGTGCAGAAAACGCCCTCGCAACCTCCTGTTGCCGGTTGCCGCAGTGCCTGACTGAATATCAGTGCAGGCGGCGGGCGTCAATGATATCAGAGACCTGGTTCAGGCGTGCCAGGACACGTCCCAGTACCTGGTGATTGTAGATCTCGATATCCATGTCGATGGTCGCCAGCTGCTTTTTAGTGTCGCTGCGGCTTGAAACGCCCAGTACATTCACTTTCTCGTTAGCGAGAATGGTAGTGATGTCGCGCAGTAAGCCGCTGCGATCATTGGCGGTGACACGCACCACCAGCGAATAGCCGCTGGAGTAGCTTTCGCCCCACACCGCATCGACGATACGTTCCGGCGCGTGGGAAGTGAGTTCAGCCAGCTGGTCGCAGTCGGCGCGGTGAATGGAGATACCGCGCCCCTGTGTGATGAAGCCGACAATGTCATCCCCCGGAATCGGCTGGCAGCAGCGGGCAATGTGGTGCATCAGATTGCCAACGCCTTCCACAACCACGCGTCCACTCTCTTTACGGGCGGAGGGGGTATACGATTTCTGAGTCAGCTGACGCAGCGCTTCGCGATCTTCCTCTTCGGCACTTGGCTTGTTGAGCTTCGCCTGCAGGAAATTAACCATCTGGTTAAGACGAATATCCCCGCCACCAATCGCCGCCAGCAGCTCTTCAAGCGAGGTCACGTTATAACGCGGCAGCAGCAGTTTTTCAGCTTCGCGCAGGCTGATATCCAGTTGATTCAGCTCGTTATCCAGAATTTGTCGTCCGGCGACAATGTTCTTGTCACGATCCTGTTTGCGGAACCAGTTGTGGATCTTCGAGCGCCCGCGGCTGGTCGTGATGTAGCCCAGATTCGGATTGAGCCAGTCACGGCTCGGGTTCGGCTGCTTCTGGGTGATGACTTCAACCTGATCGCCCATCTGCAGCTGATAGGTGAACGGCACGATGCGGCCACCAATTTTCGCGCCGATGCAGCGGTGACCGATATCACTGTGAATATGGTAGGCAAAATCGAGCGGCGTCGATCCGGCAGGCAGATCCACGACGTCGCCTTTCGGGGTAAAGACGTAGACCCGATCATCAAACACCTGGCTGCGGACTTCTTCCAGTAGCTCGCCAGAGTCTGCCATCTCTTCCTGCCAGCTGATCAGCTTACGCAGCCAGGCAATACGCTCTTCGTGACCCGCTGCGCCACGTGCGCTGCTGTTGGAAGGGCCTTCTTTATATTTCCAGTGCGCCGCGACACCCAGCTCGGCATCTTCATGCATCTGGCGGGTACGGATCTGTATCTCCACCGTTTTACCCTGCGGGCCTAATACCACCGTATGAATTGACTGGTAGCCGTTGGGTTTGGGGTTAGCGACGTAGTCATCAAACTCGCTGGGCAGATGGCGATAGAGCGTATGCACCGTGCCCAGCGCGCCGTAGCAATCCTGCAGGCGATCGGCCACGATGCGCACCGCACGCACGTCAAACAGCTCATCGAAGGCCAGCGACTTTTTCTGCATCTTGCGCCAGATGCTATAGATATGTTTCGGACGACCATAGACTTCGGCGCGCACGCCCTCTTTGGCCATCTCTTTACGCAGGTTGCTGACGAAATTATCGATGTACTGCTCGCGGTCGATTCTTCGCTCATGCAGTAATTTGGCAATGCGCTTATATTCGTCGGGATGCAGGTAGCGGAAGCAGTAATCTTCCAGCTCCCATTTGAGCTGACCAATACCCAGACGGTTGGCCAGTGGCGCATAGATGTTGGTGCTCTCTTTGGCGGCCAGTACGCGCTCATCTTCCGGCGCATCTTTCATTTCGCGCAGGTTCATGATGCGTTCGGCCAGCTTCAGCACCACGCAGCGGAAATCTTCCACCATCGCCAGCAGCATACGGCGGACATTATCGACCTGTTCAGAGGCCATGGAGTCGTTGTGGATCGCTTTCAGCTGGCGGATGGCGTCCATATCGCGCACGCCATGTACCAGCGAGACGATGCCTTTGCCGACGGCATTTCCCAGCTCCTCTTCGCTCACCACTTCATCGTTAGCCAGCGGGAAAATCAGCGCCGCACACAAGCTTTCGATATCCATGCTGAGCATTGAGAGGATTTCCACCATCTCAATACCGCGCCACAGCAGCAGTGACTGATCGGGATGGCCCTGCGTCTGCGCTTCGCAGTAGCGCCAGGTCTCGGCAACGCGTTGGCATGATTGCGGGTTGGCAATACCGAGACTGGCGATCCACTGGTCGAGGGCGAAATCCCCCTCAGTATTTAAATGCGCACTTCTGACCGCAACCATAACCTCTCCTGCACAACGACTTACATCGCTTATGTTTTTCTGAACAGCACCATGGATTCGAGATGACGGGTATGTGGGAACATATCCAGCATCGCGACCCTTTCCAAGTGGTAGCCTGCCGACAGCAATGTCTGGCTGTCGCGGGCGAGTGTTGTGGGATTACACGAAACATAGACCACGCGTTCTGGTGCAAGTTTAATCACATGCGCCATGACGCCCGCAGCCCCGGCGCGTGCCGGATCGAGTAATACCTTGTTAAAACCCTGTGCCGCCCAAGGCTGGCGCGACACCTCTTCTTCCAGATTATGCTGAAAGAAACTTACATTTTTAAGATTATTCAAATCAGCATTATACTCTGCCTGCCGCACTAATGCTGCAATCCCCTCCACACCAACCACATTATGTACGAAGATTCCTATAGGAAGTGTGAAGTTTCCCATGCCGCAAAACAGATCCAGAACCCGGTCTTCCGGCTGCAGTTCGAGCCAGGCGATCGCCTTCGCCACCATCTGCTGATTAATACCATCGTTAACCTGAATAAAATCCTGTGGGCTAAAGGTTAGCTTAAGCTGATGAGATTGATAAAACGGCGTCGACTCACTAAGCGCGATCAATGCTTCATCGCCGGCATCCAGAAACAGCATCAGCTGATGCTTATGCGAAAACTGTTCCAGTTTTTCACGGTCATCGGCATGCAGCGCATCAAGATGGCGCAGAATCATCAGCGGGCCATTGTCGGCCAGCACCAGTTCCACATGGCCGAGACGCCTGACGGCACGTAAGTCGCTGAGACACTGATGCAGCGGAACCAGTAATGCATCAAGTTCGGGCGCTAAAACAGGGCAATGCTGAATATTCACCAGATCGTTACTGGCTTCCTGTCGGAATCCCATCTGCAGCCGCTGCGCTTTATTTTGCCATTGCAGACCCAGACGAGCGCGACGGCGATAGCCCCAGGGCTGACCGGCAATCACCTCATCCACCGCCACGCTCTGTGCCGACGTCTGGCTCAGCATCCGGCTTAGCGCCTGGGCTTTACTCTGCTGTTGCAGCGCCACATCGGCATGCTGCTGCTGGCAGCCGCCGCAGCGATCGTAGTGTGGGCAGCGCGGTGTGACGCGCGCCGGGCTGCGACTAATCAGTCGTGTGACTTTCGCCCGGGCAAATTGACGTTTATCCTCTGTCAGCATGACCTCCGCCTGTTCCCCCGGCAGGGCACCCGTGACAAACAGGGTTTTGCCCTTGTGGCGCGCCACCCCTTGTCCGAACGGGTCGAGCTCCTCAATGGTGACGGTGATCCGTTGTTGCGTCGTCACGCGCTGTTTTGCAACGTAGAATTGCGCCATAGTGTTATTCATTCTCTTTATCGAAAACGGCCTGCATCGTTTTTATCGACAGCATGCACAGGGACGTTAATGCCGGAGTAGCCAGGCGACTATTATGACCAAATACAGCCTGCGGGCGCGAATGATGATTTTAATTCTGGCACCCACGCTGATGGTTGGCCTGCTGCTCAGCTCATTTTTTGTGGTGCATCGCTACAATGAACTGCAGCGTCAGGTGATCGATGCCGGAGCCAACATCATCGAACCGCTGGCGATCTCCAGTGAATACAGCATGACCTGGCACAACCGTGACGCCATGCGTGAACTGGTGAGCCTGCTGCACCGTCGCCACTCCGGCATCGTCCGGGCGATCTCGGTGTTTGATAATCATAACCAGCTCTACGTCACCTCCAATCACAAGCAAAACCTCAGCCTGCTGCAACAGGATGATATCCGCGGCCTGCCCGATGATGTCTCGATGGAGCGTCATGGCAACATACTTATTCTGCGCACGCCGATTACCAGCGAGCGTTACGATGTGGATGAATTACCGGATGAAGATGCTAAGCCATCGGGCAATCCGCTGGGCTATGTGGCAATAGAACTGGATTTGCAGTCGGTGCGGCTGCAGCAGTACAAAGAGGTGTTTGTCGCCACGCTGATGCTGCTCTTCTGCCTGTGTCTCGCCATGCTCTTTGCCTATCGTCTGATGCGCGATGTGACCGGACCGATCCGCAATATGGTCACCACCGTTGACCGCATTCGTCGCGGCCAGCTCGACAGCCGCGTTGAGGGCTACATGCTGGGTGAACTCAGCATTCTGAAAAACGGTATCAATGCGATGGCGATGTCTTTAACCGCCTATCACGAAGAGATGCAGCACAATATCGACCAGGCGACCTACGATTTACGTGAAACGCTGGAACAGCTGGAAATTCAGAACGTTGAACTGGATCTGGCGAAAAAACGTGCCCAGGAAGCGGCGCGTATTAAATCTGAGTTTCTGGCCAATATGTCCCATGAGCTGCGAACGCCGCTCAATGGTGTGCTGGGCTTTACCCGGCAGATGCTGAAAACTCAGTTGCGCACTACGCAGCGCGACTACATGCAGACCATCGAACGTTCCGCTAATAATCTGCTCAGTATTATCAATGACGTGCTCGATTTTTCGAAGCTGGAAGCGGGCAAGCTGATGCTGGAGGCGATTCCCTTCCCGCTGCGCGCCACGCTGGATGAAACGCTGGTGCTGCTGGCCCCGTCGGCGCATGAAAAAGGGCTGGAGCTGACGGTGGTCTGTGACAGCAGCGTGCCGGACAACGTGATTGGCGATGCGCTGCGCCTGCAACAGATTCTGATTAACCTGATCGGTAACGCCATCAAGTTTACCGAAAAAGGATATATCGGCCTGCGCGTGGGACAGCGGGTAATTACGCAGTCGCGCGTCGAGCTGGAGATTCAGGTCGAGGACACCGGCATCGGCATCTCGGAGCTGCAACAGACGCAGCTGTTCCAGGCGTTCCGTCAGGCTGACGCCAGCATTACACGTCGTCACGGCGGCACCGGGCTGGGGCTGGTTATCACTCAGAAACTGGTGCGGGAGATGGGCGGTGAAATCACCTTCAGCAGCCAGCCGGATCAGGGCTCTGTCTTTGTCATTCGCGTGCAGCTGGATCTCAACCCGAATGCGCCCGGCATGCCACGCGTGCTGGAGGCGCTCTCCAATGTGCGTATTGCCTATGTGGAAGCGGATGCAAACGTTGCCAGCCCGGCGCTGGAGATGCTGAGCGCCACACCATTGCAGATTGACTACAGCGAAACCCTGGAGGGATTGAAAGAGCCTCACTACCCACTGCTGCTGATGGCGATGCCGATCGATATCAGCCAGCCCGAACTGCTCAATGAGCGCCTGATTAATGGGCTGCTGGACCGGGCAGACAATGTGCTGATGGCGCTTCCCAGCCCGATGATGTTGCTGGCTGATGAACTGAAGGTGCGCGGCATTGATGGCTGTATCGCTAAGCCGATCTCCCTGACGCGACTCCTGCCGATGTTACTGGATCTGCATACCCGTCAGATCAGTGAAGTGCCGCTTTCGCCGCGCCTGCCGCTGACGGTGATGGCTGTAGATGATAACCCCGCCAACCTCAAGCTGATTGGCGCGCTGCTGGAGGAGCAGGTGCAGAGCATCCTGCTGTGCAGCAGTGCTGAACACGCCATTCGTGAGGCGCGCCAGCAGTCGCTGGATGTCATTCTGATGGATATTCAGATGCCTGAGATAGATGGGATTCGCGCCAGCGAAATTATTCGCAGCATGTCCCATCACGCAAGTACACCGATTGTAGCGGTGACCGCCCATGCCATTGATGGCGAACGTGAACAACTGATCAAGGCGGGCATGAATGACTACCTGGCCAAGCCGATTGATGAAAGCAAGTTAAGACAGCTGCTGGCGCGCTATACGCCACCGCCAGTGGTCTCTGTGCCGGAACTGCTGCCGATACTACCCACGCTGGACTGGCAACTGGCGCTGCGACAGGCGGCGAATAAACCCGATCTGGCGCGTGATCTGCTCAGGATGCTGCTGGAGTTTTTACCGGAAGTGCATGCGAAGATGGCGCAGTCTATGGCGGCCAATGAGGTCAATGCCCTGCGTGAGATCATTCATAAGCTACACGGCAGCGCCAGCTACAGCGGCGTGCCGCGTATGAAGCAGCTTTGTCATCAGCTGGAGCGTGGGCTGCTGGAGGCCAGCGATATTGCCGCGCTGGAGCCGGAACTGCTGGAGCTGCAGGATGAAATGGAGAACGTTGCCAGAGAAGCCCGGCAGTTCTTAGGCATTGTGTAAGGCATCTGCGATTCTGTCGCTATCGCAGAAGCTCACCGGGCTGCGGATCAGCGCTGACTGACCGCAACCGGACGTGATAAAGATTGCCGGCTGACGTCGTGAGTGCGCGCATCGCGTCAGACCTTCAGCCTGCTGAATCCCGCCAGGGTCAGTTGACCGTCCGCTTCCCGCTTATTTAAACCCGGCGACTTTAAGTATGGCGGCCACATTACGCGCCGTCATCTCAACATTCTTTCCGGCACTGGCAAGTGCCTCATCCAGCGTGCAGATACTGTAGAGCACGCTGAATACCGCATCGATACCATGCTGATGGACCACGCCGACATCCGCCGTCAGGCTTCCGGCGATGCCAATCACCGGCTTGTTAAAACGCTTTGCCACACTGGCAACCCCAATTGGCACCTTGCCATTAATACTCTGGCTGTCGATGCGCCCTTCACCTGTAATCACCAGGTCAGCATCTTTCACCTCTTCAGCCAGCCCCAGCGCCTCCGTGACAATCTCAATGCCGCGCCGCAGTTCCGCCTGACAGAAGGCGTGAAGCGCCGCACCCATACCGCCCGCAGCGCCGCCGCCTGGAATATGCAGCACATCAATATCGAGATCGCGATGGATAATTGCGGCGTAATGGGCCAGCGCCTGATCGAGTTGCTGCACCAGCGCCGGTGTCGCCCCTTTCTGCGGGCCGAAAATGGCCGATGCGCCCTCTTTTCCGGTTAGCGGATTAGTGACGTCGCAGGCCACTTCGATACGGCACTGATGAATGCGGGCATCCAGAGCATCAATATCAATGCTGGCAAGATCAGAGAGCGCACCGCCACCGTAACCAATCTCGCTGCCATGATCATCCAGCAATCGTGCGCCCAGCGCCTGCATCATCCCGGCGCCGCCATCATTGGTAGCGCTGCCACCGATACCAACAATGATGTGGCCGACGCCCTTATCCAGCGCATGTCTGATCAACTCGCCGGTGCCGAATGAGGTCGTTATCAGCGGGTCACGCTGTGAAGCAGGCACCCGCTCCAGTCCGCTGGCCGCTGCCATTTCGATAAAGGCAGTGGACTCATCACCGGACAGACCATAAAAGGCATCAACCTGCGTGCCCAGCGGCCCGGTCACCTTCAGCCTGACGATTTTTCCCTTCGTCGCCGCCACCATCGCTTCTACCGTTCCTTCACCACCGTCGGCGACCGGTATTTTCACGTAATGCGCATCGGGGAAGATGTCACGGAAACCCGCTTCAATCGCCGATGCCACATCCAGGGCGGATAAACTCTCTTTATATGAATCCGGTGCGATTACGATTTTCATAGGCAATCCGAGCGCAGTTGAGTGATTGAAATGGCGCTTAACCAGTCCGGTTTTGGGAGACCGGTACCCGGTTTTAGCGGACGATTTCAACCTTCGCTAACTTCTCATAATAGCAGGCCAGCGCACTGTGGTCGGCGTTACCCTGTCCGTCGTTACGCAGCGCCTGCATCATCTCCATCACCGCCGCAGTCAGCGGCAGATGCGCACCAATGCTGTGCGAAGTATCCAGCGCGTTCGCCAGATCCTTGATATGCAAATCAATACGGAAGCCAGGCTTGAAGTTACGATCCATCACCATCGGCGCTTTGGCATCCAGCACTGTACTGCCGGCAAGGCCGCCGCGAATCGCCTGATAGACCAGATCCGGATTCACCCCTGCTTTGGTCGCCAGTGATAACGCCTCTGACATCGCCGCAATGTTCAGCGCCACAATGACCTGGTTAGCCAGCTTAGTCACGTTACCTGCACCGATGTCGCCGGTATGCACTACCGATCCCGCCATGGACTTCATGATGTCATAGCAGGCATCGAACACCGCTTTATCACCGCCAACCATCACAGAAAGTGTGCCTTCAATTGCTTTGGGCTCACCACCACTGACCGGCGCATCGAGCATTTTTATCTGCTTTTCTGCCAGCGCATCATGCACTTCCCGGCTCGCCAGTGGCGCAATCGAACTCATGTCGATGACCACCAGGCCTGGCTTCGCCCCTTCAATAATGCCGTTTTTACCCAGACAAACATCAATGACCTGCGGTGAGTTGGGCACCATGGTAATCACCACATCACACAGCTCAGCCACCTCTTTAGGCGTTTTTGCCACGGTTGCGCCCAGTTTAGCCAGCTCCGCTTCGTTTTCGACGTTGTTGTCGCGTACCACCAGCGAATAACCGGCTTTCACCAGATTTTTACTCATGGGTTTGCCCATAATGCCCAGGCCGATGAATCCAATTTTCATTGCGTTTCCCCTTAATCGATTAGCGCTTAAATTTGTCGCATAACGCCTGCGAGGCGTTGCGGAACATCCCGACATCGCTGCCGACGGCCACAAAGGTGGCGCCCCACTCCAGATAGCGACGCGCGTCCGCTTCTACCGGTGCCAGAATGCCGCTCGGCTTACCGGCGGCTTTGGCACGTTCAAAAATGTGTTTAATCACTTTCAGCACGTCAGGATGTGCGGGCTGACCGAGATAGCCCAGCGCAGCGGAGAGATCGCCCGGCCCGACGAATATACCGTCGACGCCGTCCACCGCTGCGATCGCGTCAATGTTGTCGACTGCCTGCTGCGTTTCGATCTGCACCAGCACCGTGATGTTGTCATTGATGGTGCTGTTGTAATCCGGCAGCGTGCCGTACATGTTGCTGCGGTGCGACACCGAGACACCGCGAATACCGGCTGGCGGATAGCGGGTTGAGGCGACGGCTCGCAGGGCTTCCTCTTCGGTCTCGACAAAGGGCACCAGGAAGTTGTTAAACCCGATATCCAGCAGACGCTTAATGATCACCGGCTCGTTGCAGGGCGGCCGCACCACAGGCGCACTGTGGCTGCCTTTCAGTGCCATCAGTTGCGGTACAAAGGTCGTGATGTCGTTGGGCGCGTGCTCTCCATCCAGGACCAGCCAGTCGAAACCGGCAAGCCCCAGAATTTCAGTCGAAATCGGGCTGGCCAGCGCGCACCAGCTGCCAATCAGGGTGTCGCCCGCTAACAGGCGACGACGAAATCCATTGGGCCAGGCTGCATTACTCATGGTTGAACTCCTGTGACGATGGCTCCGCAGGGGAGCCGTAAAGGTTAACGTACCAGGCACGGACGTTTATTGTCGAAAGTCCATCCCGGCACTAAAAATTGCATCGCTTCGGCATCGTCACGCGCGCCCAGACCCTGCTTCTGATAGAGCGCATTGGCCTGCATCACCTGATCCATATCCAGCTCCACGCCGAGACCCGGTTTCTGCGGCACCTGCACCATACCGCCTTTAATCTGGAACGGCTCTTTGGTCAGACGCTGATTGCCTTCCTGCCAGATCCAGTGGGTATCAATGGCGGTGATCGCGCCCGGCGCAGCCGCGGCAACGTGGGTGAACATCGCCAGCGAAATATCGAAGTGGTTATTGGAGTGCGAGCCCCAGGTCAGGCCGAAGTCGTGACACATCTGCGCCACCCGCACCGAGCCCTGCATGGTCCAGAAGTGCGGGTCAGCCAGCGGAATGTCTACCGACTGTAGTGACAGGGTATGGCCCATCTGCCGCCAGTCGGTGGCGATCATATTAGTGGCAGTTGGCATGCCGGTAGCACGGCGGAACTCGGCCATCACTTCGCGGCCAGAGTAACCCTGTTCAGCTCCACAAGGGTCTTCCGCGTAGGCCAGCACATCTTTGAGCTGTTTACCGAGCATGATCGCCTCGTTGAGCGACCAGGCTCCGTTGGGATCGAGAGTAATACGGGCTTCAGGAAAACGTTTTGCCAGCGCGGTAACGGCTTCGGCCTCTTCACCGCCACGCAGCACGCCGCCTTTGAGTTTGAAATCGTTGAAGCCATATTTCTCATAAGCCGCTTCCGCCAGACGCACTACCGCATCCGGGGTGAGCGCCTCTTCATGGCGCAGGCGATACCAGTCGCACGGATCGTCCTGCTGGTTCTGATAAGAGAGCGAGGTTTTATTGCGGTCGCCGATGTAGAACAGGTAGCCGAGCATCTCAACGCGGTCGCGCTGCTGCCCGTCGCCCAGCAGCGAGGCGACATTAACGCCCAGGTGCTGGCCCAGCAAATCAAGCAGCGCCGCTTCAATGCCGGTCACAACATGGATTGTGGTACGCAGATCAAACGTCTGGTTGCCGCGCCCATTCGCATCGCGGTCCGCAAAGGTGCTGCGCACCAGGCTGAGGGTATTTTTGTACTCACCCAGCGTTTTGCCGATCACCAGCGAGGCGGCATCTTCCAGCGTCTGGCGGATTTTCTCGCCGCCCGGGATCTCGCCGACGCCAGTGTGTCCGGCGTTATCTTTGATAATCACAATATTGCGGGTAAAGAATGGCGAGTGAGCGCCGCTGAGGTTCAGCAGCATGCTGTCGTAGCCTGCGACCGGAATAACCTGCATGGCAGTCACTTTCGGTGTTGAACTCATCTCATGCTCCTTATGCTGTTGCCCGGCCAAATGCCGGGCGCTTGCGATCAAAAGTCCAGCCGGGGACCAGATACTGCATCGCCGTGGCGTCGTTACGCGCACCGGCGGGCAGTGACCGATAAAGCTGATGGGCTTTGTTTACCTGCTCCCAGTCGAGCTCAATGCCCAGGCCAGGCGCATCCGGTACGGTAATTTTCCCGTTACGGATTTGCAGCGGATTTTTGGTCAGGCGCTGATCGCCCTCCTGCCAGATCCAGTGGGTGTCAATCGCGGTAGGATTACCCGGCGCTGCTGCACCAACATGGGTAAACATCGCCAGCGAAATATCGAAGTGGTTATTGGAGTGGCAACCCCAGGTGAGGCCCCACTCATCACATAACTGCGCGACACGCACAGCACCGCTCAGCGTCCAGAAGTGAGGATCGGCCAGTGGAATATCGACCGCATTGACCATCACCGCATGATTCATCTCGCGCCAGTTGGTGGCGATCATATTTGTGGCGACGGGCAGGCCGGTTGCGCGCCGGAACTCGGCCATCACTTCACGCCCGGAATAGCCCTGCTCTGCGCCGCACGGATCTTCAGCGTAGCTCAGCACATCCTTCATCCCTTTACACAGCGCGATTGCTTCATCCAGCAGCCAGGCACCATTGGGATCGACTGTGATACAGGCATCGGGAAAGCGCTGCTTCAGGTCTGCCGCTGTGGCGATCTCCTGCTCGCCGGGGAGCACGCCACCTTTGAGCTTGAAATCTTTAAAGCCATATTTATCCTGTGCCGCTTCAGCCAGGCGCACTACCGCATCGCTGGTCAGTGCTTCCTGATGACGCAGGTGATACCAGTCGTGGCTGGCCTGCTCGCCGCTGAGATAAGGGAGGTCAGTTTTGCAGCGGTCGCCGAGATAAAACAGATAGCCCAGCACCGTGACTTCATCACGCTGTTTACCTGGCCCCAGCAGTTCAGCCACCGGTACGCCCAGGCATTGTCCCAACAGATCGAGCAGCGCCGCTTCCAGCGCGGCCACCGCATTGACCCGCAACTCAAAGGTCCAGGCACCGTTGCCGAAAGTGGTGAAGTCGGCCGACTGATTGCCTTTGTGCACCTGCTGCACCAGACGATTCATTCGGGCAATCTGCTGGCCTTTCACCTGCGGAATCGCCTCCACCAGCGTCTGATAGATGGTGTTACCGCCGGGCGCTTCACCGACGCCGGTGTGACCGGCACTATCGGTGAGCACCACGATGTTGCGGGTAAAGCAGGCGTTGTGCGCACCGCCAATGTTGAGCAGCATGCTGTCGTAACCGGCGACCGGGATCACCTGCATCTCAGTAATCACCGGTGAACTTTGCGTATTCATGATGCGTCCTTACCGGGCCAGGTTTTCAGTTCGACACGTTTGATATCGCCAGCAATGACCAGGAAGCTGAATGCCGCGACAAAGGCATGAATGCCGACATAGACCAGCGCGCCTTCAAAAGAGCCACTCGTGGCAATGATGTAGCCGATGGCGATAGGGGTCACGATGCCGGAGAAGTTACCGAACATGTTAAACAAACCACCGCTCAGGCCGCTGATCTCTTTCGGCGCAGTATCTGCCATCACCGCCCAGCCCAGTGCCCCGATGCCTTTACCAAAGAACGCCAGTGCCATAAAGAACACCACCACCCATTCGGTGTCGGTGTAGTTACACATCACCATTGAAATAGAGAGCAGCATACCGAGTACGATCGGTGTTTTACGGGCGATATTCAGCGAGCCGGTTTTACGCATCAGCCAGTCGGAGATCACGCCGCCCAGTACACCGCCGAGGAAGCCGCACACCGCCGGAATCGAAGCAATAAAGCCCGCTTTGAGAATCGACATGCCGCGCGCCTGCACCAGATAAACCGGGAACCAGGTAATAAAGAAATAGGTTAAGGCGTTAACACAGTATTGACCGAGGTAGATACCCAGCATCATGCGTGACGTCAGCAGCTGCTTGATCTGGAACCACTTCTCGCTCCAGCTCACTTTGCGGCTATCCTTTTTCACATCCATATTGATCAGCGCGCCGCCCTGCTCCATGTACTCCAGTTCAGCCTTGTTCACGCCAGGATGATCGGTAGGATCGTGGATCACTTTCAGCCAGATAAAGCTGAGGATGATGCCCAGGCCGCCCATGAACCAGAATACATGCGCCCAGCCCACGGATGAGACCAGCCAGCCCATGATCGGTGCGAAAATGACGGTAGCGAAGTATTGTGCTGAGTTGAAGATCGCCACGGCCGTGCCACGCTCCTGCGCCGGAAACCAGGCCGCGACAATGCGGCTATTACCAGGGAAAGATGGCGCTTCGGCCAGCCCCACCAGGAAACGCAGGATAAACAGCGACATGATAATGCCGAAGCCGCTGAACAGATCGACGAATCCCTGCAGAAAGGTAAACAGCGACCAGGTGAAGATGCTCCAGAAGTAGACGCGTTTTGAGCCGAAGCGATCGAGTAGCCAGCCGCCCGGAATCTGACCAATAACGTACGCCCATGAGAAGGCAGAGAAGATATAGCCCAGTCCGACCGAATCAAGGCCGATATCTTTGGACATCGCCGAACCGGCGATCGAGATGGTAGCGCGGTCACCGTAGTTGAATGAGGTGACGATAAATAACATCACCACAATCCAGTAACGGGCATTGGTGCGTTTCTGCACCGTTTCCGCGGTCTGGCTAAAACTATTCATGCTGCACTCCTGAAATATAGCGTGAGCTACATTCGCTCTGACTGCATACACATCGCGTTGGGTATCAGAGAGAAGTTGGGTTAAACACGGCGATCTTGTTGTTTTGGCAAACCTTTATTTATTCATCCAGCTGCAGGCTGACGCGGCCGTAATAGGCCACTTCAACCTCTGCGGATGAGTAATACGTCGTGACAGATAACCTGACTTTGGCTAACGGAACCCAGTATAAGAACAGGGTTTAGCGATCACATTGGCGAATCGCCCTGGAATAATCGCGTTATTGAATTGAATGTCTGGCGGATGCACAAAAGCCTGCGGCGTGGCTCACGAAAGTGGCAAATACCCGTTCGAAAACCGTCCCAAATGACGCTCTCCCGCATTGTTTGTGAGGCTCTTCACTTGCTTTTGGATAACCGACCCAAAACAGCGAGCTGAATCACCTTAATGGTGGTCATTTGCACAATGCGCCATTTCCCCCGCCTCCCTATACTGAAGCTGGCAAACAAGCGTGTGACAGGTCAGAACATTACAACGTGCCGCACAAGTACGGTACGACAGACAGGAAGGTGAGCGATGAACCCCAATAAAGATGAACAACCGCTCTATATCAAAGTCCATGAGCACGACAATGTGGCGATTGTGGTCAACAGCCTGGGTCTGCCAGCCGGCACGCAGTTTGCGGATGGCCTGACCCTGACAGAGCATGTGCCGCAGGGCCACAAAGTGGCACTGAGCGCGATTAACCAGGGTGCAGAGATCGTGCGTTATGGCGAAGTCATAGGCTTCGCATTACGGGATATTACCCAGGGTAGCTGGATTGATGAATCCCTGGTGGCGCTGCCGGAAGCCCCTCCGCTGGAGAGTCTGCCGTTAGCCACGCAGGTTCCCCCTGATTTGCCGCCACTGGAGGGCTATACCTTTGAAGGTTACCGTAATGCGGATGGCAGCGTAGGTACGCGTAATCTGCTCGGCATCACCACCAGCGTCCACTGCGTGGCCGGTGTGGTGGATCATGTCGTGCAGATCATTGAACGGGATTTACTGCCGCGCTATCCGAATGTCGATGGTGTGGTCGCCCTGAACCACCTTTATGGCTGTGGTGTGGCGATCAACGCACCGGCCGCAGTCGTGCCGATTCGCACCATTCATAACCTGGCACTGAATGCGAATTTCGGCGGCGAAGTGATGATCGTCAGCCTTGGCTGTGAAAAGTTACAGCCAGAACGTCTGCTGACCGGCACGCCTGACGTACAGGCAATTTCGCTGGACGATCATGACATCGTGCGTTTGCAGGATGAAAAGCTGGTGGGGTTCGGTGCGATGGTGAATGAGATCCTGCAGGTGGCGGAACGTCATCTCCAGCGGCTCAATCAACGCCAGCGCGAAACCTGTTCCGCGGCAGAACTGATTGTCGGTATGCAGTGTGGGGGCAGCGATGCGTTTTCGGGCGTGACGGCTAATCCCGCAGTGGGCTTCGCCTCTGACCTGTTGGTGCGCTGCGGTGCTACCGTGATGTTCTCGGAAGTGACTGAAGTGCGTGATGCGATTCACCTGCTGACACCGCGGGTGATTAATCAGGAAGTGGGTAAGCGCTTGCTGGAGGAGATGGCCTGGTATGACAATTACCTCGACCAGGGCCAGACCGATCGCAGCGCTAACCCGTCTCCAGGCAATAAAAAAGGCGGACTGGCCAACGTGGTAGAAAAGGCACTGGGATCGATCGCCAAATCGGGACGCAGCGCCATTGTCGAAGTGCTTTCACCTGGCCAGCGGCCCACGCGGCGTGGATTAATTTATGCGGCGACGCCCGCCAGCGATTTTGTCTGCGGTACGCAGCAGCTGGCGTCCGGCATCACGCTGCAGGTGTTCACCACGGGCCGGGGTACGCCTTACGGTCTGGCTGCGATTCCGGTGATCAAGATGGCGACACGCAATGCGCTGGCAGAGCGCTGGCACGATCTCATGGACATCAATGCCGGGACTATAGCTACCGGTGAAGAGAGTATTGAGCAGGTGGGCTGGCGACTGTTTGAGTTGATTCTGGACATTGCCAGTGGCAGGAAGCAGACCTGGTCCGATCGCTGGGGCATCCGTAATCAGCTGGCGGTGTTTAACCCGGCACCTGTTACGTGATATCGCGATGTACGCCAGGCTTATCTGTATGCTACTAAAGCAGAGATAAGCCTGGCGTCGCTATCAGAGCTGTGCGCCCCAGGCTTCAACCCAGGGAGAAGTGACTGCTTCAGGCTCAGGGTTTTCAGTGGCATCAACCAGTAATACCTCACCGACCCGCTGTGCGCCCTGTTCCTGCAGCAGCGCATCAAAGGCTTTGCCCGCGCCACAAAAATGGTCATAACTGCTGTCACCCAGCGCAATCACGCCATAGCGCAGCGTGGGCTGATGACCCAGCTTATCTTTAACCGCATGGAACAGACCTGAAATCGTGTCGGGAAAATCGCCCTGTCCGGTGGTTGACGTGACGACCAGCGCCACGTCGCTGGCATAGTTCTGCCAGTCAGCCAGCGTCGGATCATCAAACACGGTGACGCTGTGCCCCTGTTGCTGCAGTAACGGCTCCGCTTCTTCCGCCACCAGCAATGCATTGCCATATACCGTACCTACAAAAATGCCAATCTTTGCCATCTGCTTTCTCCCTTATTCTGAAACGTTATCCTGTCCTGGCGCTGCGTCAAACTCAACCCGCGGCACCTCAGGGATCTGATCCTGCCAGCCAAACTGATTCATCAGATTTTGCCAGACGCCATCCAGTCCTGCACGGATCAGCAAAGGTTCACCGGTCACCGGATGGGTCAATGCCAGGCTGCTGGCGTGCAGCATCAGTCGGTTAGCGCCGAAATGTTCGGCGGCACCCCGGTTCTGACGCAGATCACCGTGCGCCGAATCACCAATAATCGGATGACGCAGGTGTGACATATGGCGACGCAGCTGATGCTTGCGACCGGTTTTAGGGGCCATTTCAACCAGGCTGTAACGCGACGTGGGATAACGGCCAATGCCGACCGGCATCTCAACGGTGGCCAGTGACTGATAATCGGTGACGGCGGGCTGCGCGATACGCGCTTCCGTGGCATGCTTATCAGCAATTTTATCCAGCTCTTCCACCAGCGGATAATCAAGCGTCCCGCTGCTCTCCAGCCAGCCGCGTACCACGGCGTGGTAGCTTTTCTGCATCTGGTGCTGTTCAAACTGCAGGGAAAGCAGACGTCCGACTTCACTCGAAAGCCCCATCAGCAGCACGCCTGACGTGGGTTTGTCCAGTCGATGCGCGGTAAAGACATGCTGTCCGATCTGATCACGAACCGTCTGCATCACAAACACCGTTTCGTGGCGATCCAGCCAGCTGCGATGAACCAGCCAGCCGCTAGGCTTGTTGACGGCAACCAGCCACTCATCCTGATAAAGTATTTCCAGCATCAGTGGGCAGCATCCGTGAGCAACGCATCCAGCTGACGCAGGGTCAGCAGTAGCGGTGCAATACCGGGCTGATCAGGCACCAGAGCAATCTCGTAATAGGGGGCAACGGCAAAGTTTTGCGGCAGCGGGTGCTTCGCGGCAATCAGGGCATGCATCCGGGGGATTAAGACCCATTGCAGCCACTGCAGTGGCTCCAGCGTATCCAGACAAAAAGGTTCCCGGCTCTCGAGCGCGCCCTCGGCCGGAGGGGTACTTTGCCAGAGATGGTTCTCACGCATCACCGCTTCCAGTTGCTCCAGCCGTTGCGTAATCAATTGTTCAGGCGTCATGCGCCACCTCCAGCGAGCAGTGAAAAATGGGCGGCAAGCATATCACTTGTTGGCACAGGCACAAAAAAAGGGAGCACTGTATAAACAGTGCTCCCGGTTCGTTTGCAGCCATCCTGCTACATTTTTGCTCCCTGCTCTTCCATGACAACTTGTCCAGTGCGAACTCCTGTCGCGCATCGTCCTGATGTATCCTTAGCATCCTGGCCCACCACCTCTTCTGAGGGGTTCTCATTCTCCATCCTGGAGGTGTCCCTTACTCAACCCTGAGTGATCCTGTTTCGTCCTGAAACCTTCCGTGTGCCGTAAGCTCCG
>Ga0308161_1002624_pt1 | contig 18779 bp, 19 predicted proteins | sample PhyFR2_FD_201034 | JGI IMG/M metagenome (GOLD analysis project Ga0308161, IMG submission 201034) | Phyllosphere microbial communities from UC Gill Tract Community Farm, Albany, California, United States - DLSLF.R2 | ecosystem: Host-associated > Plants > Phyllosphere > Unclassified | place: USA...
ATTTTCAAATAAAAAGTTGTTTTTATCAAAAATTAAGCCTATTGTTTGTCGATCGACAACTAATTAGGTTTTGTTATGAAAACCATCAAAGGCCCAAGTATTCATCTTGCTCAATTTAGCGATGACATTTTCCCTTTTAACCGTCTAGAAGATATTGCTGCTTGGGTAGCAAACCAAGGCTTTGAAGCTGTTCAACTTCCTGCTTGGGATAAGCGTTTATTTGATGTCAATTTGGCAGCAGAAAGCCAAGATTATTGCGATGAAATATTAGGTACTTTAAACAATCATGGCTTACAAATTAGTGAGTTAACGACTCATATTTTTGGGCAGTTAATGGCTGTGCATCCTGCTTATGACTCAATGTGCGATAACTTTGCCCCCTCTCATTTACATGACAATTCAGCAGCTAGAACCGAGTGGGCAAAACAACAAATGCTCGCTTCAATTCAAGCATCTGCCCGCTTAGGCCTTAAAGATATGGGCACATTTTCTGGATCTTTAGCATGGCCTTACGTGTTTCCGTTTCCTCAAAGACCATCAGGGCTTATTGAAACGGCTTTTGATGAGTTAGCACGTCGCTGGCTTCCTATTTTGAATGCTTGTGATGAACAAGACGTCAACCTTTGCTATGAAATTCACCCCGGTGAAGATTTGCATGACGGTATTACATTTGAAATGTTTTTAGAGCGAACTCATAACCATCCACGTTGCCATATTCTTTTTGACCCAAGCCATTTTGTTTTGCAACAACTGAACTATGTTGAATATATCGATATCTATAAAGATTTCATTCGCATGTTCCATGTTAAGGATGCCGAATTTAATCCTACAGGCCGCCAAGGAATGTACAGCGGCTATCAAAGCTGGGGAAATCGAGCGGCTCGGTTCCGTTCTACGGGCGATGGTCAAGTTGACTTTAAAGCCATTTTTTCAAAGCTAGCGCATTACGACTACGAAGGTTGGGCAACATTAGAGTGGGAATGCTGTCTTAAAAATAAGAATGATGGCGCACGCGAAGGTGCCGAGTTCATTAAGCAAAATATTATTCATGTCACCGATAAAGTGTTTGATGACTTTGCGGCTGCCCCTGTGAATCAGACTCAAATTAATCAGTTATTAGGTATTTAAACTCAACATGAAAACTCACCTATTAAATGAAAACTCGCATAACGAATTCCATCATTCTTACATTCACATTGAGAGCAAAAAACTACATTACGTCACCTTAGGTGAAGGTCCAGTTGTATTACTGATTCCGGGTTGGCCGCAAACATGGTACGCATGGCACAAAGTCATGATTGAACTAGCAAAACAGGGTTATCAAGCCATCGCTATTGATTTACCCGGAACTGGAAATTCGGCTCCACTGGATGGAAGTTATGATACGGGGCGTATTGCTAAAATTTTATCAATGCTCATGACTGAACTTGAATATCCAACTTATTCAGTTGTGGGTCATGATATTGGTATGTGGGTTGCCTATGCGCTTGCATCTGACTTTCCTGAGTCAGTGACTCGTCTTGCTGTAACGGAAGCTGTGATTCCCGGTTTAGCGCCCGCGCCGCCTATTTTTGTTGAGCCAAGTGAAAATATCTTTCTTTGGCATTTCATGTTTAATCAAACCCAAGATTTACCCGAAGCTTTAATCACAGGCCGCGAAGATACTTATTTAAATTATATGTTTGATAAATGGTCGTGGCACAGAGATAAAGTTGCGACTGAAACTTATATTGAAGCCTATAAAATTCCGGGTCGTTTAACGGCGGGTTTTAATTATTACCGCTCTATTCCAGAGACCATACGTCAAAATAAAATTAGAGAAACTAAAAGTTTAGACATGCCAGTTTTAGCAATAGGCGCTGAACATGCTACGGATAATGCGCCTTATGAAACCATGAAAAAGGTTTCACCGTATTTAACGAGTGCGATTGTAAAAGACTGCGGTCATTTCATTATGGAAGAACAGTCAGAAGTATTCAGCTCACTCATTTTAGACTTTTTGAAGCAGGAAGAACGTTATGCCTCTACTTGCTGAAATTGAAAGTTGGCTTAAATCTAGGCCAGCCCCACAAAATGTAAACTCATTACAAGCGTTAAGAGAACAAGTCAATAAAGATATTATCGATCAGCAAGGCATTCAGCATGATGCAAGCTATCAGCAAAGTTTTTATGTTGAGGTTTCAGATGACACCGAAATTGAAGTCCGTGTTTATGTTCCTTATTCTCTAGAAAACACTGAGCAACGGCCCGCTTTGGTTTTTGCGCATGGCGGAGGTTGGTGCCTCGGAAGTTTAGACGCATGGGACCGCACTTGTCGGTTATTAGCAGACTCCATTCAACACGTTGTATTTTCTGTGGACTATCGATTAGCCCCAGAGTTTAAGTTTCCAACGCCTTTAAATGATTTTTTTACGGCATTTCGCTATATTCATGAGCACGCTTCCCTATTTGGAATTGATCAAAACCGTATTGCTGTAGGTGGAGATAGTGCGGGAGCAAATATAGCTGCCGCCACATGTCTATTGGCAAAACAACACCCAGAAATTAAGGTAAGTCATCAACTTCTTTTCTACCCCGCTTTAGATGCCACGATGAGTAGCAATTCTTATAGCCAATACGCTGAAGGTTATGGTTTGGACTCATCCACCATGGTTTATTGCTGGGATCAATATGTGCAGCATGAAAGTGAAAAACAGAATGAACTTGTAAGCCCTTTACTGGCTCAGTCTTTAGAAGGATTGCCTCAGGCAACTATTTTTGTTTGTGAATATGACCCTGTTCGTAATGACGGCGAAAGATATGCTCAAAAACTGTGGGATGCTGGTATTCAGGTGAGCTTTTATTTGTTAGATGGAATGATTCACGGCGCGATTCACATGCTGGCAATTAGTCCCGAAAAGGTAAAATCGATCTATCATAAAGTTCGTATGTAGATCGACTTGTTTTTATTATTCAAACAGATTGCTGGGTTGGGCCACTCTTCAAAGTTGTTTAATGGAGTGGCTCAATTTAATTTTAATTATAGATATTGATTATTTAGGTTCATCTTAAGACACCGTAAATTTAACGCTATTATTTTGATAGATTGGCGTAATATCCTTCCCATTCAGGGTCACCTTTTTGTAGCTGCCTTGAACTTTTTTAGCTGATAACACCGTATAAGTGCCTGTTGCTAAATTGTCTTTTGTAACGAGCTGCAATGTTCCATTTAGGGTAGCCGTATTTGCCACCTGAACTGCTGGAAGTACATTCGATTTAAACGTGACATTGAATGTCGTTCCTGCAAGCTGAGTTAAATTACCCGCAATGTTAACGGTTTTAGCTGAGTTGGTTTTTAATAGGCTATTTTCATGCATATAAATATTGCCTTGACCAGCACCATGCTCAGACCATATTTCTAAACCACCTTGCTTTAAATCAATACCACCAGTAAATGAGTTATTTCCTGTCAGTGCTAAAGTTCCCGTGCCAAGTTTAGTGAGCTTACCAGCACCCGTAATATCATTACTCCATTGATCGTATTGGTTAAAGCCGCCTAAGCTTGTATCCATTGTCAGGTTTACATCGCCATCAAAACTGCCATAACCTGCGCCCGCTCTAAATAGGTTTAAGCGACCATAGCCCTCAACGTCATCCATGACTGGATAACCCGAAGCAAGCGCAGTCGATTTTAAAACCACACGGCGCTGATCGGCTGTTAAATAAGGAAGTCGGGTTTCCAATAAAACCTCTGCGCCTTTAGGCACTGTGGCTATTTTTGTTTTATCGCCAATTTGGTTAAAACCATAGGTCATCCAGTGATTCACCTGTTGTTTTAATTTTTCAAGATCGGCAAAACGATCATTGGTGTCATAAGGTGTTTTGGCCAAACTATAAAACGATTCAAAGGTTGAGCTATTGGTTGCCTTCATAAGCTGTGTTTGAGCTTGTAGATAAGCTTCTTTGCGTTGCTCAACTGTCATGGCATTTAAGTTTGCAACATCGGCAGCAATCGACTGAAGTCGTCCGCCAATCACATCCATTGCTGAATGCATGCCCGCAATAATACGTGAATCACCCAAATCTAAACCACGTGCAATCAGTTCCTGATAACGCTGAGGCACTAAATACGCCATTGCAATTGCATTTCGGCCAGCTTCGGCAGTGTGCCCGCTTGGGAAACCACCATCGGTTGTCGGTGTACTACTTTTTGCAGGTTCTAAACTTGGCACAACAACAACTTCTGAACTCCAACGCCACGGGCGAGCATATTTATAAAAACGTTTTGCTGACTCTGTAGAAGAGTTATTTCCCATTGCTTGAACAAATTCTACGACTTTACCAAAATCTGTATTTCCGTCAGCCGTAGTCAGTCCACTATTATTTCCTTTGTCATCGTATTTTACTTGTGTGGCATCGGCTGGTACTGAATTAATAGTCGTGGTCTGGCCCGTAAGTTTTCTCCACTGGTCGGTTAATGCGCCCATCCCTGTCGTTACGCTATAGCTTTTTCCACGTCTATCATCTAAATAGGCCCGAACGGCTTCTTCTTCTGTACGTTTATGGGTGGTCTGAATTGAATAATTAATATTGTAGTTCAATACATCTACATTCTTTTTTGTGCCGTCTGTACTGTCGCCCGGTAAACCTGTCCAGTTTGATGCGACTACCGCCGGAAAACCATCTCTTGCTTCGGCAGATTGGCCTGCATCTACAAATAAACTCGATGGCGTCCATACATCTAAAAACCCGCTCAGCACACGTACCCCAGCATTTGTTTCAACCGTAGCATAACGTGCATCACCACGCTGGTTGGTCGTCCACGAATCTACAATGGTAGTGATATTTGATGGGACTGGAGCCGTATCTTCATATCCTAACCCTTTCGGAGCTGCGGGTATTTCTTGATTTTCAGTAGACTCATCAGATGAATTGCTGTCATTACACCCCGTAAAAAAGACCGAACAAGATATAAGAGAAAGTAAAAGTGTATTTATTTTAAAGCTAGACATGATGTGACCCGTTTAATAAATATCCGTATCTTTCACCATGAATGTTTAGCTGTTATTACTTATCACCTATTAATTTAAATTTATTCTAAATAATTTTTTATCTCTAAACACGTTAAGCAGTCTTTTTGCCTATGGTTTGAAATGTGGCAATTGCTTCAGAAAGTCATTTAATGGCATTGGACAGCCCCATAAATAGCCTTGAAACTCAGTACATCCATTATTTTTAAAAGCGTTAAATTGCTCCTCTGTTTCAATCCCTTCGACTAAAACTTCAAGGTTCAAATCTAGACCAATTTTAATAATGCCAGTGACTAATTTATTACCGCGCTTATCATCCAAAGCTGCTTGTACAAAGCTTCGATCAATCTTGATTTGCTTAATGGGCATTTTCTGTAAATAGCTTAAAGATGAATAGCCTGTACCAAAGTCATCTAAAGAAATCCGTATTCCATTTTTTGACAAGCAATGCATTTTTTCGATCAAGCTATCGCTATTGTTTAAAGCAATACTTTCAGTGATTTCTAATATGAGCCGAGCTGGATTAACTCCATATTTTTGAACCATGGCAATCACAGTCTGCTCAAAGTTGGGTTGCATGAAATGATCAGCACTAATATTGATTGAAAGCGTAAGATCCTTTGTCTCTTCGTTTTTACTCCAAGCTTGTAAAACTTTGCAGGCTTGAACTAACACCCACTCCCCAATCTCAGGCATTAACCCCAACGTTTCTGCCGCTGGAATAAAATCTTTTGCAGGAATATATCCTAAAACAGGATGACGCCACCTTAACAAGGCTTCAGCGCCAATCAGCGTTTCCGAAGAATTGATTTGTGGTTGATAGAAAAGCTCAAATTGTTCTTTAGTAAGCGCCAAACGTAGGTCTTGCGCCATGGTATTTTCTATTTGTATTTCTAACTGCATCGTATAAATCGAGATGCAAATCATAAGTGTAGCAACACAGGTTGATATCCAGCCGCCATGTGAGCGAATATTTTCCGATAGAGGTATCGCATTCTCCAACGTAAAAGAGCTACCACTAAAAAATATAAAGCACACAATCGACAATACAATTAAAACGATTTGAAGAAAGCTAGGGTCTCTGCGGTAATTTAAATAACCTAATATTGCTCCAGCGGGTAAAAACAGATGCGCCACACGCGGTCGATCTGGGGTAGCCACATCAAAAAGCAGGCAAAAAATGACAGGAAAAACCAGCAAAACAGCTTGAGACAAAAGAATACCGGCGGAGATTCGGCGTATACAAATTAAAAAGAGACTAAATAAAGATATAAATGTGAAAAAAATATCCATATAAACAATAGTCCACATTTGGGCAAATGCGAAATATATGGTCCAAAACAGGCAAAACATAAGGCAAATAATGACATTTGCTTTCGCTGCAATGGTAAGTTGCTGGTCCTTTACAGCATGGTAATTTTTCTTTTGTTTTTTTAAGTAAGAGGAAGCTATCATAAGTAAATCAACCGTAAAAATATAACAAAGCACTACCTTTGCCATTCATGCTCTATTCCAAAATCCACCAATAAAACTTAATTTTCTATGACTGTTGTTATTTATCTAATATTTCTGATTTTAAGTACCGTTGACGCTTCGCAATAAAGTCCATTTATTGAATAAATTGAATTAAAAGACGTGGCTTTTCAAAGGTCCTATAATTTTAAAGTATCACCCCTAACGATACATGCCTCTGCGACTAAGGTACAAGCGTTAAATCGTGAAAAATGAGCGCATTAAAATTCTTTGAATATATAATTTTCTTTAATGAAAAATACCATTTGGCCACAAGCAATAGCTATTACGCCGCTCCGACCAACTTTCGAGTGGGTGTGAAATATGAATGGTAAATAAATTACCCGACTTTTAATGACCTTACTTCAGGCGCAAATTATGTGGTTCTTGAGTGAGGTTAAACGCATTTAGTTGGGATATTTATATTTAGATTTTTTTATCATTATTCTCTATAGGCTTCCACCACCGTCAACATTTAGAACTTGACCAGTAATAAATCCTGCATGATCTGAAAGTAAAAAAGAGACAGCATGTGCGACATCTTTTGGAGTTCCGATTCTTCCTAATGGAATACTATCTAAAATAGCTTTCTCAGCTAAACTACCAACGGGTCTGGTTTTTCTAAAGAGTTCTGTTTCAATCGGTCCCGGTGCTATACAGTTTACTGTTACTCCAAATTCAGCTAACTCAAGTGCCCATGTTTTAGTACAACCAACCAATGCACTTTTTGCTGCTGAGTATGCGGTCCGTTCTTTTGCCCCGTAAATAGCCCGACTACCAATATTAATAATTCGACCAAATCGCTGTTCTTTTAGTTGTTCAACAAAATGCTGTGTAACTTGTATGGCTGCTCTGACATTTAGGTTCCAAACATCCTCTAAAGCACCAAATGTAATCTGACCTAAAGGTTGAGGTAAACTAATTCCTGAATTATTCACTATTCCATGAATGACGTGAGATTTAGAGATTAAAGCTAAGGTTTCTTCAGTTTGTTCTATATTCGATAGATCACAACTAAAAAGCTGCCCATGAAATTCTATATTATCGATATTTCTAGCAATTCCAATAACCTGATGTCCCTGCAAGAAGAGTTCATCACTGATTGCTTTTCCAATACCTTTTGTAGCACCTGTCACTAGATAAGTGTTTTTCATAGTTGATCCTAAAGAGCAGTAAAATAGTTTCTGGTCAGTTCTGCCTCGTTCAATATAAAAATAAAAAAGCTATCTATAATTTTTGATGATGCAATCTGGATTTATATGGGTTGAAGAAAGCCATAATCAATTTCTGAACGATAGCACGACATTCTTAGAATAATAATTAAACAATATCTAATTTCCAAAGATATTAGCCTCAAATTAAATTCTATGAAGAAAATAATGAATTACAGCTTTAGGGAAAATTCATCAAGTAGAGTAGTCATCATTTTTGCTGGACTAAGCGCTTAGTCTAAATTGACTTAATAATTTGGAATTTCATATTTTTGCTAAAGCTCGGTGTATTATGCGCCATGGTTTATGATTTATTTAACTCTCATATGAAGAATACAATTTCTGACAGCAATCAAATTAGACAAGTTTCTAGCTTCTCTGAGTTAGTAAATACTAATTTCCACGGTGAAACAAATGCCCTTTGCTGGAACAGAAATTTGATTGGTGACTTTAAAGAAGTTGTAGATAAACTTGAGTTAAAAGAGAATATTACAGAAGTTTCTATTGAAGATCTTTTAGCTCTACAACTTTCTGAAAAAGGTAATTTAGCAAGGCAAATTATTTTAGAAGATATCCAGCAATTATCTGATTTTGGTGCATCACCTGTACTTAATTTACTTAAACATTATGAACGTGATGAAGAGTTAGATTTCATTTCAACAGATGTATATTCATTTCACGTTGACCGCTCTCCCATAGAAACAGATACCTTCTTATGTACTTATCATGGCGCTGCCAGTGATATTGTGGCCAATAATCATGTTGAACAAAAAGTTTTAATCCCGGAAATTAGAGAAAAGCTCAAAGAGTTACATGACGGGCCAGAAGCTGAATTTGAAGCCTTTTTGGCAGAGTATTTCTTTGATTTACATTATCAGCCTAAACCCGATGCCCAACCTGTAAATTTAGGTACAGGACATATTTGGCGCTTGGCGGTAGATCATCCAACGCAAAAGGTTCTGCCTTGTGTTCATCGAGCACCTATTGAAAAAGATGGTAAATATAGACTGCTATTGATTTGTTAAATGTTTCGGTAGTTCATAAGTTTTTATGTGAGTTGTTTTATAGAATAAAATCACAACATAAATAAGCCCCTGTAAAAAACAAAGACTTATTTACACGCTCAAGGGAAACAATGTCGACCCAATACTTGCCTTATGTAATGCTTACATCTTTTAAGACGTTAGATTTGGTGCTACCAGAATTTTGATTTGTGACCTGTCTTCAAGCAGAGCATCAAAACCATCCTTTACAGCAAGCTCAAGTGAGACGACCTTTGTCACGATGAAAGATGGATCAAACATTTTATTTGCAACCAGTTGGATAAGTTCTTCATAAACATGTCGATAACCCACACTCGCTATTAAAGATAATTCATTATTCACCATATCAAATGAGTTAAATTTAGCTTCAGGCATGAGGCCCACCATGACCAGTTTCCCTCCTTTACGCAGGGCCTGTAATCCATTTTCCAAAGTGGCGTTTAAGCCAGCAGCTTCAAAGCTAACATCTACCCCTAACCCGTTTGTCTCAGCTTGAATGACCTGAACCAATTCATGACCATCAAACTCTCGACCATTAAATACATGAGTTGCTCCAGCTTGTTTCGCAGAGCTTAAGCGTTCTTCTGAAACATCAACAGCAATGATTGTTGTGGCTCCCTGTAACTTTGCGAGTGCAACCAATAAAAGTCCAATTGGCCCTAAACCAAATACGGCACATGTATCACCAAGCTTGAGTTCGGCACGGCGTAAGGCATGTAGTGCTACTGCGGCTGGCTCAAATGTTGCAGCTTGTTCAAAACTCACCGTATCAGGTAAATGGTGCAACATATAGGCTGGAATAACGGCAAACTCAGCCATGCCGCCGTCTCCCATTAATCCAGCAAAACCCATTGATACACATAGGTTGTATGAGCCAGTTTCACAATATGCACATTGTTGACAGCGGTATTCTGGTTCTACCGAAACACGGTCGCCGGCTTTGAAGTTTCTTACGGAGCTCCCGACCTGCACTACAGTGCCACAAAATTCATGTCCTATAATAATAGGTGCCACACAACCTGACAGTTTATGAGGTATCTCAATCGGAATCGCATGTGGACCACTGTCATACTCATGTAAGTCACTGCCACAAATGCCGCAATATGCAACCGAAACAACGACTTCGTTAGCTTTTGGCGTCGGTACTTCAATTTTTTCTAAACGAATATCATGGGCAGCATGCCATTTAAGTGCGCGCATCATATTTTTCTCCATCATAGTCAGTTTGTATTTATGAAATTACTTTGTTGGTAGGCTTTTTAAGTGCGATCGGTGCTGTCTCTTTGAGTCCAGCCGATAGGAGGCCTGCCATCATTGCGGCGGCAGCTGACATCCACATTGCTATCACTAATCCATAGTGATGAGCTGCAAAACCTGCGACTATAGGTGCTAGAAAACCCCCAACCAGTTCACTCGTTCCCATAATGAGTCCCATTGCAGTTGCAATCGAATGTCGTGGAACGGTCTCAGCGGGAATCGTTGACATAAATAATGTGAAACAACCCAGACCGGTATAGGTCAAGAACACAAATAACCCAAGACTCATTACTGATGACCCATAAATCATGGCGATTGGACATAAGGCAGCAATTGGGGAAAAGATCAATAGAGCTGCCCTGCGCCCCATGCGGTCAGATAAACCAGGAACGACGAATCCCCAAAACACCCACGCTGCACCCAGGCAAGTCATGACAACGGTCATGCTCGTTGCAGAAAAATGCCGATACTTCATTAAAAATGTCGGTGCAAATGAAATAATCACTACAAACCACGTGAGAAAACAACAACCTATCAGCAGACACAATAAGATGTTCCGCTTACGTAATAGAGTCCATTTACTTACATTAGATTCCTGCTGTGCTTGTATAGGTTGTACCTTACTCGGCTTTTCTTTTACCCAGAGCCATATGCATAACGCCATGACCAGACCTGCGATAGATGAAACATAAAATGCATCACGCCATCCATAATGAGTAGCAATCCCGATCATCACTGGTGGTCCGATGACACCACCAATCAGCCCCGGAGATGAGCCTTGCAACAGTCCCATATTCAGCCCACGACGTTCAGGCGTTGAACTGTCTACCATTAGCGATTGTGACATAGGTAGAACAGGTCCTTCGAACAGCCCCATCAAGGCACGAAGTATGAGTAAACTCATAAACCCGACCACCCAACTAGAAGCAGCCGCACAAACCGAAAAGCCAAGTACAGCAAGCAAAAGAATCGGTTTACGTACACCGCGAGCATCAGACCACGCACCAGACAGCGCACCAGATAATGCCCATGTCAACGACAGTACGGAAGACATCAAACCAAGCTGTATTTCACTTAGGTGTAACTCATCAGATATAAAAGGAAACAGAAATGATAAGGCGAGTCGGTCAAAAAAAACAAAACCAGAAGTAACGCACAAAATCAGTAATAACCGATTTTCGTAGGTCAAAAAGGACTGATGAGATGTGTACATTGCATATTCCTTTGCAGCTGTAGATCAACGGTAAAGTTTTTCAATCATCTCCGCACCGAGGCCAACTTTTTCATAATGTGCTTTGCACATCTCAATATATGAGTGCACATCAAAATATCCATCCGGGTTGCCTTTTTCGTCCAACCAAATGAGTGGTCCTTTTACAATAAAAAATGCACGCATAGGCTCAGGATGATCGAACGCGACAAGCGTATGTCCTTCACCCGGAGTTTCATACACAAAGTCCCCTTTTGTTGCTGTCCAGTCATGTTCCAGATATCCCCATTTTCCAGAGATGGTGTAGGCAAAAACTTCGTGAGGATGGTAGTGTCGATTGACAAGACCAGCGCTTTTTGCCATGAGAATATCGCACCATTTATTTTGTGAAGGTGAAATCCATAAGGGACGCGACGATACAGTATCGGTAAACGGTACATAAAGTCGCTCATCGTCTGATGCAGCATCAGCAATGTAAACCTCAGGTAATGCATCTGGTTTAAATGGATTAAGAATTGGTGAAAGATCTTGCCAGAATTCATCCATAGCTTTGTCAACCACGATATATCTCCTTAATTTTGATATCGTGGCATTAACTTTAGCGAAATAGTTCTAGGTTGGATTATCTAAGCTGGACGTATTGTTTGACTCAGAAAGACATCATTATTTGGCATTTATCTGATTTTATTTGATCGTTATTTTTAAGTATTGAAATACTCAATTTCAATTTAAAAGCTTGTTTTAAACGATTTATGAGTATAGTTATGACAGTAGGTTTGATGAAAAATTAAAATAAGGATGGTTTAGGATGAACACTTCCCGCATAGTTTCTTATGCGCATTATTCGACAGAGGATGTCCCTTTTACCGATCAATTTGAATACTGGAACGCATCTAACAGCAACTCACTGATAGGTTTGAAAACCTCTTCACTTCATCTTGAGGGAATTCAGTGTGAAATGACGTGTGTTAAATTACCAGAGTTGGGCATTGCAAATATTATTGGCAATGATCACATGATTGAGCGGGATGAGAAAAACATACGCAATTCTATTTCAGAATCGATTTTTGCCTGTCTGATTATTAGTGGAAAAGCATATTTCGTGCAAAAGGGAAAATGTCTGTTATTGGAGCCGGGTGAGATCATCATTTATGACACAAGGATCCCTTATCAATTTGGTTTTTTAACCGAGATGCAGCAATATTTAATAGACATTCCAACCAATATTTTTTTGGAACTTTGTAAATTACGTATCGATCAACTACCACTTCAACTTTCAAATCAATCGAAAAGCGACAAACTTTTTGCCACAAATTTAAGTTCAACTATCCGCAACTATTTTATTAACCCGTGGGAACAAGATGGAGCTTGTTTTTATGATGACATTCGTGCACTCATTTCAACCACTGTAATTAACCATATTAAAGGAACACAGTTAAGCTGGGCACATCACGCCTATCTAAAAACAGCTAAACATTATATTGCGAATAATCTCTCTGACCCAGATCTGTCCACTCAACATGTAGCAACTGCGGTGGGAATTTCATTGCGCCATTTAAATCGCTTATTTCACCTGCAAGATCAGTCTTCGGTAACAGATTATATTTGGACGCTACGATTAGAACGGGGCCACACTTTGTTGCATGATTTAAATCAGCAGAAAGTTACGATTGGAGAGATCGCTTATAGATTAGGATTCTCAAGTCAATCACATTTCAACCGAGCTATTAAAAAACGGTATGGAATGACTCCAGGGAAAATTCGAGAGTCAGGACTATAATCATATACAGATTACATAACCGAAATTAATGTGTAATTTTGTCTGCACTTCCAGCACGGTGAATTAAATCTTCACTCATCCACTTACTACCCACCACAATTCCTATAATAGGAATTAAAGATTGTGTTAAAAAAGCTTCAGCTTTATTTATGCAGCTTAACAAGATTTCAATCATTTCACTTTGTTGAGCTGCAATTAATATATAACATTCACACGCACCCAATCTTCATACTTGGTTGCCTGAACATTGGTACTTGATGTAATTGCGCCATGAATAGGAATATTTTCTTTGATTCCTGTTGCGATTCTTGAATGTAGTTTATCTGCCGCCCCTCCCCAAATTTGAGTATGACCAGCATCTTGATACAGTACATAGGCAACCGATGCTGGGCTTGCAGCAGATTTAAGCTCAAAATTATTATCTGAAGTTACCGCCACTTGATACGGTGTATTGTGGGTACATTGAACAGATATATTGGTTCTTGCACCAGCAACTGGCTGAGAACGAACCACTGAACCAAAATCTAAATTTCCTTGTGTTGAAACATCACACGTTTCTAGAATAGTTAAGCTGACTTTCAATGATGTCGATGTATTTCCAGCATCTGCGCTATTTATTATCAGCATTCCCATAAGAGAAAATAAGGCGTGTCTAATGACTTTCATTTCTTCTCCTTATATTTTCGTTCTAATATCTATTCATCTTTATATTGTTATTGCTCTGTTCTGGTTAAAGAAACAGCTTCAGGATCTTTTATTTATAAGACTTAATATTGCCCACTGTCAATCAACACTAAATAAATGATTTGAATATTATTTTTATAATTTGTGACGTATTACACGCAATCTAACTAATTTAAAAATTAGTTGATATTTTATTTCACTTCAGTACACATTTTGTCATCATTTATTACAATGTATACCTGATTACTCACCCCATACTTTTAAAACTCTTAACAATTTATAATCGAATAATCAGCCTTTAATAATTCTGTCCATTCTCGCAATTGCATAAAAAAACCGATCAAAATAATATCCCCACAAATAGATTATAACTTTACAAATTGTTTAGCTTATAGATTCAATATTAAGAAAACTGTGAAGTTAAATTTAAAATGAATAATTCAGATCTTTAAAAACCATCCATTTTTAATTTGAGAAATGATTGATATGAAAAAATATTTACTCTTACTTTTACTTAGCTTTTATTCGATCCATTCATTTGCTTCGGACAAATTACATGGCAGTGTTTGGAAAACAATTGATGATGCAACCAATCAACCTAGAGCACTCGTAAAATTCAGCGAAGATAAGAATGGTAATTTATCGGCGAACATCGAAAAAATACTCGTTCCAAGTGAAGCCAATAAATGTACGATGTGCGAAGGTACCTATAAAAATAAATCTTTAATTGGCTTAACCATCGTCAAAAATTTAAAAAGTGTCGGTCAAAATAAATATGACAAAGGATCTATCCTCGACCCACAGTCAGATAAGACCTATAAATTTAGCGTAACCGTATCACCAGATGGAGAAAAACTGATTGCCCGTGGATACATTGGTATCTCTGCAATTGGTCGGAACCAGACGTGGTATCGAATTAAATAAATTTTGAGGGCTTGAAAAGCTTTTATTTATAAATTGCATGGTTTTTTGATGTAATTCATTTATCTCAATAGCCATGTAATCTTCTAAACATCATGGTTTGACTAAGAGAAGACTTAGCTCATTAATTAAAGACTAATACATAAATAATGAGCTCTAACAGAGCTAACTAGGAAGATGCTTTCTTTTATATAAATTTAATTAATATCAGACCTTTCATCAAAACGTTCATGGGCTTCGGCAATTGCCAATTGATTGTTATCTGCCCAAGACACGAGTGCCATTACGGGCACCAATAATGTTTGGCCCAATTCAGTCAGTTCATAATCAACTCGGGGTGGAATGGTTGGATACATTGTTCGGTTTACCAATCCATCACGCTCAAGCCCTCGTAAAGTTAAGGTCAACATTCGTTGAGAAATGCCATCGATACCACGTCTTAACTCATTGAAACGCATCGTACCTTTAGCAAGCGATGCAATAATGTAAAGACTCCATTTATCTCCAATTCGATCCAGAATTTCTCGGGTCGCGCGGCACCCATTTATATTCGGGTCTGGCATCTCATCAGGAAAATTGGTGTGACTCGGTAACATGAATGTGCCTTCTTGTGAAGATTGAACAGTGAATATACCATGAATAGTATCAATTAGTAATTCAGTAATTATTAGTTACCTAGTAATCATTTTAACCTTAGGAGCTATCATGATTCATATTCTTTTAATCACATCTAGTCCACGCGGTCCTAACAGCCTTTCACCCCAATTTGCGAATTTGGCGGGAGTAGTATGACCATGAAGACCATTGCATTGTTCGGTGCGACTGGCCCGACTGGAAAGCACATCATTGAAGAAGCCTTAAAGCAAGGCTACTCACTATCAGTCTATACACGGGATGCTAAGAAACTCGAATCGTTCGCAGATCGGGTCAAAATCGTTGTGGGTGACTTGAGTAATCAAGATGCCATTGCAAAATGCATTAATGGTGCCGATGTGGTGATTAGTGCCCTCGGTCCCAACGGCCTCAAGGTGCAAGGCGATAAACCAATCATGCACGGTTTAAGCAATATCATCGCCGCAATGAATCATGCAGGCGTACGCCGCCTTATTCAAATCTCTACTGCTGCCTATCGTGATCCGAAAGATGAATTTGCCTTTAAAGCACATGCGTTTGCCCTGCTGTTTAAGGTTATCGCGCGCAAGGGCTATGAAGACATCAAGGCGACAGGCGAATTGATTGCCAATTCGGACTTGGACTGGACACTGGTACGTATTCCAAACTTAAAAGATGGCCCTAGTGGCAGCAATGTGAATGTAGGTTGGTATGGAAAAACCAAACTCAGCATGAAACTCTCGAGAGCTAATCTTGCAAAGTTTTTAGTAAATCAGGTTGAAGATAAAGCTTTTGTACAAGCTGCGCCTGCTATTGCAGATAATTGATGAGGAGACGCTTATGTTGCAAATAGATCTTTACACTGAAATTAGCTGCCCGTGGTGTCTTATTGGTCAATATCGTCTCGATAAAGTTTTGAGAGAACGGTTTCCAACGCTTGTGACCGATATTCGGCACCACCCTGTGCTATTACTCTCCCATGTACCTGCGACTGGCATATATATTCCAGATTTACTGAAAACGAGATATGGGGTAACTGACCCAAAGTCTGCATTTGCAAGAGCTGAAGCTGAGGCACTTATATCTGGGTTAGAGCTGGATCTGAGCCGTCAACTTTACACCTATCCCACTCAAGCGGCTCATGCACTGATTATGGCATCAAGTGAAAAAGGCACTCAGCATAAACTCGCAGTCGCTATTACTGAGGCATATTTCTTAGATGCAAAGAATATTGCTGATATGAATATTCTTGCCGACATTGCCATTTCTCACGGATTTGAACGCGATGAAGCGATTTCCATTGCGACTGATCCAGAATGGCTTGCACGCGTAGAACATGAGGCTGAGAACTCGATGTTGCAAGGCATACGTTCGGTTCCACACTTTATTTTTGCTGAACAATTTGAAATCAATGGCGGAAGAAGTGAGGATGAAATCACTTTTGCCATAGAGAAAGCTCTCCTGAAAAACTAGACATCCGTTAGGTAAAAAGACATTTAATTATGCATCTACTCAACTTTCTAATGATTGATTCACACAACACTCAGCCTCAGAACTGATTAAGGTGAAAGGAAATTATCCAAATTTAATGGATAGAGTAGATTGCATAATTAAGCCAGAAGCTTTAATCGATATGAGTAGACAAAACTACCTAAACCCCACCAAAAAACAATCCAACACCTTTTCCCTCTCTTCTGTCTGCCCTGAACTTAAAAGCTGAATAATGGTTCCCTCAACCATATATAAAAATAGCTTAGCGTCTTGAAAAGTCGCATCGGTTTTTAGTTTTATAAGTTGGCTATAGATTTCATTGATGAGCCATGTTCGATATTTAATCGCGGCTTGATAGGCTTTTGGATAGCTCAGTTTTATCTCAAAAATGGCTTTAAATAATAAGTAGTACATCCCCTCTACATCGGTATGTAAAAAATAAAGTTTCTTGAGTTTATCGGTCGCGTTTGTGCCTTGGTCGTACTCAGCAATTGAAACCACTTTTTCTTTTAAACGTTCTTTTTGTACGATTAGGCAGATTTCAATAAACCGCTCTTTAGAGTGAAAATAATTATAAAAAGTCGCTTTTGGAATTTGTGACTCTTTCACAATTCTGTCGACCCCAACCGTATGAAACCCAAAATGGTGAAATAAATGAATCGACTTATTGATGACTTGTACAGCACGCGTAGAGAGAACTAAGTTTGGCATCGTTTTACCGTTATAAATTCTTGTTGTTTCTAAATGAGATACTTTTTGGGAGAAAAAAGGCACAGCAAAGCCGTAAAGACTGTGCGTGGCACATCTCAAGTTTGTTATTGCTAAGTTTTAAATAAAAATGACTTAAAGCCTGAAAAGCCTTATGGCGATCAAGCTGTTAAATATGATTTAAGTTGTGTCGTTATAGCTTTTGGCAAAGGCTGCCAAGAAATAATGGATGTGCAAAGCCAACTCCTTTTATTGGGAGTTCTGCCAGACATTAAAATTATGGTGGCAGAACGAGAAAGGGTTCGCGGACTGGTACAACAACCAGCACACCCGAAGGTGTCCCTCTCCCGTCCTACCGCTACGGGAGGAGACGAGGAGATGCTCACACAAAATTATCCCTCAGAAAGGAATAATTCTGATGCTGTTGTAATCGGTCCGCGACGACCGTCTGGCAATGTAGGCCAGCAGGCAAAGGATAAGCTTCACATTTATTGCAGTCAAGCACACAAAACGACATTTGCTTTAAATTAGTTCATTAGAAAAGCAAGGCTAAATAATTAACAAGTTATTGTTAAATTAGAGTTTATAAAGGGGGAAACAAAAAAGCTGGTGGGAAGGTTTTTAAGCCGAATATACACAGGTGTTGTGTATATTGCCGATTTGAACCAAGAAAATAATTTACTGTTAAATTTACTTTTTCACAGGGAGTAGTAAAACAGGGTCTTCAATATCGTAACCAGTTTCTTCTGGAACCCCCAGATATTTAACGACAACTAACCTCTTATTTTGTTTAGGCACACTATAATTTTGGGAAATTTTTATTGCTTTGGTGTAATGAACCGCAATATGAGTCTTACTTTGTAAAGACGGCGATTTTACAACATATTCAGTTTTATATTGTGTGATCTTTCCTGAAGGATCGAACCAAGCTGATATTTGATTCTGATGAGTTTTTAATGTTTGAATTTTTACAGTCTTACTCTTACTTACGACCAAAGGAGTTAAATTCTTTTTAATTTTATTTACAGCCTTATTAAACGCTGTACTATCTTGATCATAATCAATCTTATGTGTTTTTGGATTGATATAAAGAGATTTAACTTCAATAAGTTTATCAGGCGATTTACTATTTAATAGGTAATAATATAATTGTGGTAGACGTCCTCGACCATCTTCATAATGTCTTAATACATAAAGTTTTTTCTCTTTTTCTTGATAACCCAATACTTCAATCTTTTGTCCACCACTGACTGTCGCATAACTATGTGCAGATAACGTAAAAATCGTACTAAAAGTTAGAAATTTTAGAAACTTCATTAGTTCATATCCTTGTGATCTTGC